>MDSV01033040.1_pt1 | contig 22005 bp, 23 predicted proteins | sample 810851 | NCBI WGS metagenome assembly MDSV01 (sample SAMN05326640, study PRJNA326480) | marine metagenome | isolation source: seawater | place: Atlantic Ocean: North East | collected 2012 | reverse complement strand
GCCACCAGCGCTCTTGATAATTTGACGGAACAGGCGGTCATGGAAGAGGTTTATAATCTAAGTAAGGACATCACAATTGTTTTAATCGCACATCGTTTGAGTACTGTTAAAAGATGTGATAATATTTATTTATTAGAAAATGGTGAAGTAAAAAATGAAGGGACGTTTGAAGAATTATTAAAGAATAATGAAAATTTTCGTTTGAATGCAAATAACTAACAATTAAAAATATGCTTAAAAATTCTTCAATATTAGTTACAGGTGGCACGGGTTCATTTGGAAATATTTTTGTTTCACTTACTCTTAAAAAATATAGCCCTAAACGTTTGATAATTTTTTCTCGTGATGAGATGAAACAATGGGAAATGGCTAAACATTTTAAAGATGACCCTAGAGTTCGCTTTTTTATTGGGGATGTGAGAGATAAAGATCGACTTCATCGTGCCTTAAATGGGGTTGATTTTGTGGTCCATGCAGCGGCAACTAAAATAGTTCCTACAGCTGAGTACGATCCATTTGAATGTATAAAAACAAATGTTAATGGCGTTATGAATTTAATTGATGCCTCTATTGATCAAAATGTGAAAAAAGTTGTTGCACTTTCGACAGATAAAGCAAGTAGTCCTGCTAATCTATATGGAGCATCAAAACTAGCGTCTGATAAATTAATAATAGCAAGTAATTCTTCATATTCTTCAATTCACCAAACTTCTTTTGCAGTTGTAAGATACGGTAATGTGATGGGCTCACGCGGCTCTGTTATACCTTTCTTTATGTCAATTAAAGATCAAGGCGTACTTCCAATAACTGATGAACGGATGACGCGTTTTATGATTTCATTAGAACAAGGTGTTGAATTAGTATGGCATGCCTTTGATGATATGATAGGCGGTGAGGTATATGTAAAAAAAATTCCATCTATAAAGCTAATCGATATTGCAAAGGTTATAGCTCCAGAAGCTAAACACGAGATAATTGGTATTTTGCCAGGAGAAAAACTGCATGAGCAAATGATAAGCTCTGAAGACTCATTTTCTACTTATGAATATCGGGATTATTATAAGATTTTACCGCAGATAAATGATTGGGCAAAAGATAATTTGCGGATTAAAGATGGAAAAAAAGTGCCTGAAGGTTTTGTCTACAGCAGTGATAATAACTCAGAATGGATGACAAAATCTGATCTGCAAAAATGGATTGATGCCAATCAAGAATATATTGGTAAAATTTAAGTTATGATACCATACGCCCGACAAGATATAACAGAGGCTGACATTGCCGAAGTTGAAAAAGTTCTAAGATCTGATTTTTTAACTCAAGGTCCAATAGTTCCCAAATTTGAAAAATCTGTCTCTGACTATTGTGGAGCTTCATATTCTATTGCAGTTAATAGTGCAACAAGCGCTCTACATATTGCTTGCCTTGCATTAGATCTTGGGCCTGGAGACTGGTTATGGACATCGCCTAATACTTTTGTCGCAAGTGCTAATTGTGGTCTTTATTGTGGCGCAAAAATTGATTTTATCGATATTGATCCAAATACTTATAATATCAGCATTGAGGCACTTAGTAAAAAATTATTAGAGGCAGAAAAATCAGGTTTATTACCTAAAGTTTTGATTCCTGTTCATTTAGCTGGACAACCTTGTGACATGGTGGCGATACACAAATTATCAAAAAAATATGGTTTCAAAATTATTGAAGATGCATCTCATGCAATTGGAGCAACCTATAATCAAATTAGAATAGGTTCATGTACTCATAGTGATATTACTGTATTTAGTTTTCATCCTGTAAAAATTATTACTTCAGCTGAAGGAGGAATGGCTGTTACAAATAATAAATTTATTGCTGATCGCCTTTTTCATTTTCGTAATAGTGGAACTACTAGAAATCAATTATTTATGCAATCACAACCAGAAAATGAAATTTGGAATTATCAACAAATTGAACTCGGTTATAATTACAGAATGAATGATATTCAGGCAGCACTCGGACTAAGTCAAATGAGCCGCATAGATCATTACATAAATATTCGGCATGAAATTGCTAAACGCTATGATGATGAACTTTGTAGTCTGCCCATAAAAATACCTTATCAATTAAAAGGAACTTACTCGAGTTATCATCTATATCCGATCTGTATTTCAGCCAAAAAAACAAAGAAGACACAAAAAGAAATATATGACGCGTTCTGGAAGAATAATATAGCTGTAAGTCTTCACTATATTCCAGTGTATTTACAGCCTTATTATCAATCAATGAATTTTACTAGAGGCTATTGTCCTAATGCAGAAGAATATTTTAGATCTGCTATTTCAATACCTATGTATGTTGGTTTGAGTTTTGAAAATCAAAGTAAAGTTATTAAAACGATTCTAGAAGAATGTAATTAATAAAATACAAAAGGAAAATATAAAATATGTTAAAAATAAATAACACAGCCATTGGTGATGGATACCCTTGTTATATTACATTTGAGATTGGACCAACTCATGATGGCTTAGATTCAGCTAAAAGATTAATAAAGCATGCTGCTGATGCAGGCGCTAATGCTGTTAAATTTCAAATATCAGATCCTGATAGAGAAGTTTCAGATAAAACTCAAATGTTTTCTTATGGTATTTTGAAAAATAGAGAAACGGGAGAAATTGAAACGGTAGAAGAACCGCTATATGATCTTTTAAAAAAGCGTTCTCTGCCAGACGAGCAATGGGTTGAGTTAAAAAAATATAGTGATGAGCTGGGTATAGACTTTTTTTCAACTGTTGATTTTAAGGAAAACATTGAATTACTGGTTAAATTAGGATGTCACTCAATAAAAATTGGTTCTGCAGATATTAATCATTTTCCTTTAATACGTCAGGCCGCTAAAACAGGAATGTGCATACAACTTGATACAGGTATGGCAACTCTTGGTGAGATCGAGCGGGCTGTAGACGTCGTTCGTTCAGAAGGTAATGAGAATATCATAATTCATCACTGCCCATCAGGTTATCCGGCACGTCTAGATAGTATAAATCTTAAAATTATTAAAACTCTAAAAAAAATGTATTCATATCCCATTGCATTTTCTGATCATACACCTGGCAACGAAATGGATATTGCGGCGGTTGTCTTGGGCGCAAATATGGTTGAAAAGACTATAACCGAGGATCGCATGACACCTAGTGTTGAACATGTAATGTCAATTGAACCAAATGAAATGAAAGAATTTGTGAGGACAATAAGAGAAGTTGAAATTGGCTTAGGAACAGGAAGAAGGGTAATGCACAGTGAAGAAATTAAAAAAAGGAACGCATTAAGGAGAAGCGTATTTCTTATTGAACCAGCAAAAAAAGGGCAGCGCTTAGGGGATTGTAAAGTGGAATTCAGACGGCCAGGTTTTGGTATACATTCTGATCAATTCGAATTTCTTAAAAATAATGTCCTTGTCAGAAATATCGACCCTGGCCAAATGATTCAGTTTAGTGATCTATCGTGGAAATAGATAAGAAAAAGGCTGTTGTTATTGGATGTGGTTCTATTGGATCAAAATATTTAGAAATACTGCATGAACTAGATTTCTCGGTTGGCTGCTATGACATTAAAAAAATTGATAGTATTTTGTATGACGATAATTTTACAATATTTGACTCAATAGAGGCTTGCATTGAGAGCGAGCCTCACTTCGTAATAATTTCAACGCCTCCAAATGAACATTTATCATGCTTAAAAAAAACTATAAAATCAAATGCGAAAATTTTGCTAGAGAAACCATTAGCGGTCTCTTTAGATGATGCCAAACATATACTAAAAATTGCAGAAAAAAATAAAAACAGAATATGGTGTGTCTCTAATATGAGATATCATCCTGGCTTTATTGAATTAAAAAATAATTTAAAGAATTTAGGAAAGATATATTCTACTATAGCACATTTTTCTCACAGAATCTCGCAAACAAGACCTGCAACCACAAATATTTTTGCTGCACAAAAAGATGAGGTAGGTGTTATTTTAGACTGTGTCCATGAAATTGATTTATCGAATAGATTATTTGGAAAATTATCATTTATTAATTCATGGACTGCTTCGCTTGGGAATGAAAAAACTGATGCAGAAGATTTTGCTCAATTACAGATGATAAGTGAAAAAGGTGTTCATATTTCAATTCATCTAGATTTTTTGTCACGTTGGAAAAGCAGAGGTATAAAAATAGTAGGAGAAAATGCAACTGCGATTTGGGAAAGTCATGGAAAAAATCCTGAACTTGCCTCCGTAAAAATTTTATCCAAAGAGGGTGTAATTGAAGAGATTTTAGACAATATTACTATTTCAAGTGTTTTAGTATACAAAGAAATGTTGCTAGATTTTACTTCAAACTGTGAAGAACTTCAGACAGTTACTGAAGCCTTTGATACATTAAGTATAGCATTAAAAGCAAAATCTTAGTGAAAAAAAATATTTTTAACATTTTATTTTTCTATAAAAATAATAGCTTTATCTAACCATCAAGGGAGAAAATATTTATGAGCAGTTTGGCAATAATTCCAGCTCGAGGAGGTTCAAAAAGAATAAAGAAAAAAAATATAATTGATTTTCATGGAGCGCCAATTATTTCATATACAATTAACTCAGCTCTTAAAAGTAACTGCTTTGATAGAGTTGTTATCTCGACAGATGATCAGGAAATTTATAACATTGCATCTAAATATCATGATGATGTAGTTTTTAGACCTAAAGGACTCGCTACAGACAAATCAACTGTGAATGATGTGTGTGATAATTTTTTAAAATGTGAGTTAGAAAAGAACATAAAATATAATTTTTTAACTGTGCTATATCCAACAGCTCCAATGAGAACATCTAAAGATATTAAATGTACTTTAGATAAACTGACAATCGAAAGATACACCTCAAGTTTGGCAGTTACAACATTTTCACAACACGTTCATTCAGCTTTCACATTAAGCAATGGACAATCCAAAAAAGTATTTCCTAAATTATTTGATTTGAGGTCAAGTGATGTTCCAACTTATTACGTTGATAATGGAAGTACCTATTGTATAAATATTAAAAGTTTTATAAAAACAAAAAATATAATTTCAAAAAACCCAGGCCTTTATATAATGCCTCCTGAGAGGTCAATGGATATAGATACTTACAATCAATTAGAAATGGCAAGGTATTTTTACAAAAAAAAACAGAGTAGCAAATTATGATAACTAAGTTTGATAAGTCTGAAAATTTTCTTTTAAAAGCTGAAAAAGTAATTCCATTAGGTTCACAAACATTTAGTAAAAGTAAAACTGCATTACCTAGAGGTGTATCCCCTTTTTTTGTTGAAAAAGGTAAAGGAAGCAAATTTTATGATATAGATGGAAACAAATATTTAGATTTTGTAAACGCACTAGCGAGTATAACTTTAGGTTATAGAGATCCTGATATTGATGCATCTGTAAAGAATCAACTTAAAAAAGGAGTGACTTTTTCACTCAGTCACCCGGTTGAGACCAAATTAGCTAAAATGATTACTGATCTAATCCCATGTGCTGATATGGTCAGATTCGCAAAGAATGGATCTGACGCTACATCCGCCTCAATTCGTTTGGCAAGAGCTTATACTGGAAGAGAACATGTAGCAGTTTGTGGATATCACGGATGGCATGATTGGTATATTGGAAGTACAACTCGTGATCTTGGTGTAACATCTGATGGAAAAAGGTTCACACACAAATTCCAATATAATGATTTAGATGCACTAGAAAATCTGCTGAAGGCTCGTAGAGGTAAGTTTGCGGCAGTAATTATGGAGCCAATGAATGTTGAATGGCCTAAAAAAGGATATCTAAAAAAAGTTGCTCAATTAACTCGTTCACATGGAGCATTGCTAATTTTTGATGAAACTATAACTGGTTTTCGATTCAATCTTTCAGGTGCACAAAGATATTTTAATGTAACACCTGATCTAGCAACCTTTGGAAAAGGTATTGCAAATGGATTTCCTTTATCAGTACTAACTGGAAAAAGAAAATATATGAAGCTAGTTGAAGAGATATTTTTTTCTGGTACTTTCGGTGGAGAAACAGTTTCTATTGCAGCAGCAATAGCAGTAATAAAGAAGTATAAGAAAAAAAATGTAATTTCCAAATTAAAAGTTCAAGGAGAAAAAATAATCAAAGGTACTAACAAATTAATAAAAAAACATAATTTATCTGAAAATATAAGTATAAACGGCCATCCATCTTGGAGTTTTATAAACTTTAAAGCAAATAAAAATGTAAACCCCTTTGAATTGAAGACATTATTTCTTCAAGAAGTATTTTCAAGAGGTGTTTATATGCTAGGAAGTCATAATTTAAGCTATTCGCATACTGATAAAGATATTAATCAACTACTAAGGTGTTATGACGATGTATTTCCAATACTTCACGATGCTCTGAATAGTGGCAACATCAATAAAAAATTAAGATGCAAACCTCTTAGGCCTCTATTTAAAGTTAGATGATTTTTTTTAGAAGCGATGCGTCTTATATAATTGGCACTGGTCATGTTGTAAGATGCTTAACTCTCGCTAAAGGATTGAGAAAATTGGGCAAAAAATGCCAATTTATTTGCCGCGACCATGATGGAAATTTGATTAATAAAATTAAACAAGATGGTTTCGAAGTAAGAGTTATTTCAAACAACAAAAAATTAACTTTCAAAAATAATAAAGATGATTTGATACCTTTTCATGCAAACTGGTTGGGTGCAAGCTGGGAAGATGATGCAGAAGAAACATTGAAGTTAACTCATAAAGATGAGGTTGATTTAATAGTTGTAGATCATTATAGTATTGACAATAGATGGGAAAAAAAACTTCGTCTACATTCAAAAAAAATTATGGTTATAGATGATTTGGCTGATCGAAGCCATGACTGCGATATTCTATTAGATCAAAATCTTATAAAAAATTATGAATCACGATATGATAATCTTATACCTATAAAATGTACTACATTACTTGGACCAAAATATGCGTTGCTACAAGATGAATATCAGCGATTACATAAACATTCAAAACCAAGAATTAGAAATATAAAGCGTATATTGATTTTTTTTGGTGGCTCAGATCAGAATAATTTAACTGGATTAACTCTATCAATATTTTTGAAATTAAATAGACCTGATATCAAGCTTGATATTGTGTTAGACTCGAAGAGTAAATATAAAAACGAAATTCAGGCAATGATAAAACAACATTCAAATATTGCCATGTACAGCAACCTTCCAAGTCTAGCTTACTTAATGCATAAATCTGATTTATCAATAGGAGCAGGAGGCTCAACAACATGGGAACGCTGTTGTCTAGGATTGCCAGCAATATTAATTGTAACGGGATTAAATCAAGAGAAGATAGCTGCATCTATGAAATCCAATGGAGCAGCATTAATTTTGAAACCAAATGTTGATCTTGAAAAAAAAATACTAGAGGCTCTTAGATATGTTTTAGAAGATAAAGATTTGCATTATCAGATGAGTAAAAAAGCATTTTCAATTTGTGATGGAAAAGGTATTAATAGAGTTATTAAAAAAATGATATGACCATTCAAAATTCTCAATTTGTAATAAATGGGCGAGAAATAGGGGGCAATGAGCCGCCGTATTGTATTGCAGAAGTAGGCATTAATCATAACGGCTCATTAGATCAAGCAAAAAAAATGATGGATGCTGCAAAAAGAGCTGGTGCTGATGCAGTAAAGTTTCAAACTTTTAAAGCAGAGGAGTTTTGTGGTGATCCAAATCAAATGTTTACATATAAATCAAACGGAAAAGAAATTACGGAGCCGATGCTTGACATGTTTAAGCGATATGAACTACCTGAAAAAAATTGGAGAGAAATAAAATATTATTCTGATGAAATTGGCATAACTTTCTTTTCTACGCCTCAAAATATAAGTGATCTTGATATACTTCAGAAGATTGGAGTACCTGCTATCAAAATTGGCTCAGATGATTTTACAAATCTTCCTCTAATAAGTGATTATAAAACTACCGGATTACCGATTATTTTATCTTGTGGAATGAGCAACTTATCAGAAGTTCAACAAGCCTTAGAAGCAGCAGGATGGTCTAAGAATTACCCTGTCGCTTTACTTTTATGTACGTCACAATATCCAACCCCCCCCGAGGATGTAAATATTTTAAAACTTAAAACATTACAAAACTCTTTCCCTGGTTTATTGACTGGTTTTTCTGATCATACGCAAGGTTTTCTTGCGGCATCTTTAGCAGTCAGTCTTGGTGCAAAAATCTTTGAAAAGCATTTTACTTTGGATAAAAAATTTGAAGGACCAGATCATTGGTTCTCTGCAGATCCTAGCGAATTAAATGAATGGGTAAGAAATATTCATGTTGCAAATGCAATGCTAGGAAAGTCAATAATTGAACCGACAAAAGCTGAATTAGAAAATAAGAAAGAATTTCAGAGAGTAATAGTGGCTTCATCGGACATAAATACAGGAGATATTTTTACTAAGAATAACATGGAAATGAGAAGAGTTTCTGGAGGTACAGGCCTGCAATCCAACATGTATTCTTATCTAATAGGACGAAAAGCATGGAGAAATTTTCGTAAGTTAGAACCTATCGAAATATGATTAAAAAAAAAATATGCATATTACTGAATAAGATTGATGAGTATAATTTCGATAGTCTAGTAAAAATTTACTTAGCAGAGGATAAGTTCGATATAAGTATTACAGACGTACTTCCCAAGGATTTATCAAAATTTGATTTGATTATTCCATGGAGTTATAGGAAAGTTATAAAAAATGTTAATCAAGCAACTAACATAATCATAATTCACTCCTCAGAATTGCCTCATGGAAGAGGATGGGCTCCTATTTATTATTCAATAAATGAAGGGCAATCTAATTATGCAATAACTTGCTTTTGTGCAACCGATCAAGTCGATGAAGGAGATATTATTATAAAAGCAAGTTTTCCTCTATTACCTCAATATACTGCATCATATTTAAGGGAAGTTGATCGAGAAATATCGTTTGTTCTGATTAAAAAAATTTTAGACAAATGGCCAGATGGCAAATTTACTACTAGTAAGCAAGAAGGCAATGGAAGCTATCGCGCAAGACGTTCTCCAGATGATAATGAGGTGCAAACAAGCAAAACTCTAGACTCAATGATATCGCACCTTCGTTCTGTTGAGAGCAAAAATCCTGCATTTTTTTATTATAAAGAAATTAAATATATTATTAACATATTCCCTGATAATGAGCCTGCATTTCCTGAAAAAATTAAGATAGAATACCCAGGAATTAACGAGATTGAATACTGGACTAAAGCAAATGAAAAATCAACCTAACAAAGAATTTTTACAAAAAGTGTTTTCTGAACTCACCAATTCTCAGTCAAACCGTTTTCAACTACTTGATTGGGTAGTTGGTAAAACAGGTTATTATTTAAATAAAAAAAAATGATCCCACATAATAAACCATTTCTGGGTGAAGAAGAAATAAAAGTTGCTCAACGAGTAATTTCTTCGGGACTCATATCCCAAGGTTCGGAAGTTTCTGAATTTGAAGATGATCTATGTAAATTTTTTGGTCTTCCTCAGGGCCATGTTGTATTAGTTTCTAGCGGCTCCTCTGCTTTATATCTTGCGCTTTGGTCATTAGATGGAAGAAATAAGCGGGTAGGGGTTCCAGTTTTCTCGTGTGCTTCACTGAGAAATGCCACTGGATTGATAGGAGCAAAAAATGTATTTCTAGACTGCGATAATGATAGCCCAAACTTAAATATAAAGCATGTTGAGCAAAACAATGTTGAAATTTTAATGGCACCATCAATGTTTGGTATTCCAATAGAAATTCCAAGTAAGCGAAATTACATGGTTATTGAAGATCTTGCGCAATCAATGGGCGCAGAAGTTGATGGAAAGCGTATTGGTTTGAGGGGAGATATTGGAATATGCTCTTTTTATGCAACAAAAATGATTACTAGTGGGGGACAGGGTGGAGCTGTAATTTCAAGAGATAAAAAACTCATCGATAATATCAGAGATTATCGTGAATTTGACAGTCGAGCGGATAGCAAGCTTAGATTTAATTTTCAAATGACAGATTTACAAGCAGCAATAGGCCGAGTACAACTAAAAAAATTACCTTCTTTCATCAAGCAACGTGAAAAGTGGTTTAAAATTTATAGAGATATTGGACTGAATTTAATTGATACCAGATTTGATAACCATAAACCTGTAAGATATCGTATTGTTCATAAGTGTGATAATCCTAGAGATATCATAACTGCATTAGCTAAAGAAGAAATAAAGGCGATAGTGCCAATAGAAGAATGGGAATTACTTGATAAACCAGAAAAATATTTATCTGCTCAATCACTTTCTTGCAACACAGTTTCTTTACCAGCTCATTTAAATTTAAATGAGAAAGATATATTGCGTATTGGAGGTATTGTAAAAAGTAATATTTAAATATAGATCGTAAGATATCATTTTATTGCTATTATTTTTTGTAAATATTTAAGAATAATCACATGCTAATAATTGATATTAAATAGATTAAAAAATTATATTAAAATAAATAATATGACAAACCCAGCTAAAGAAATATTTAATAATGGTCTTTATATTTTTAAGGAGCTTCTAGATAAAGAGAAGATAGAAAGCATTTATAAAAAAATAACAGAAAGAAGAAAGTTTAGTTCTTCATTGTTTCAAACAGATAAAGAGTACCAACTAGAAATAAATCATTTAAAACATAATCCAACAAAAACTTTTAATTTCCTCAATCAATTTAATGATGATTTAAAATTTATTGAAGAAGATGAAGCAATAAATAATTTAATAACTGAGCTTTTAGGTAAAGATTATGAAATTGTAATAAGAAAAGCTGTTTGTGGAGTTCCATCCTCCTGGTTACCTGAGTGGGTAAATAAAAAAATAAAAGGTATAAACGTACCTAACTTAGGACCATATATAAAAGAAGAATTTAGAGATATTACGTATTTTAGAGGAATAGATTTTCATCAGGATATAATCGACTGGCCGACAGGAAAAACTGACTTGGATCCATCAACTTTCATGACACTTTATGTCTATATACATGAAGTAGGTAAAAGGGACTCACCGTTGCACTTACTTGAAAATAGTCACAAACTTGGAGCAACGCTATTCCCACATAATTTGAAAAAAAATAACAATGACTTGTGGATATATGAAAATGAAAAAGGTGATAAAGTTGAGTGTAAGGAATGTGTCTTAACAGGAAAGCCAGGATATGCAGCAATATGGCACAATTGCACATTACATGGAACCCAGCCTGTAGAAAATGAGTCTGATAGTTTTAGAGTTTCATTAAGGTACTTAATAGGCAAATCAAAAACTAATATTCAGCAAACATATATTGACGAAATTAACGCAAATATAAAGGGTGAACTTAAACCAATTAGAACTAGACAAGATCTTGATGAATTGGGAAAACCAATATTGAAGGAAAAAGTTAATTTAAAAAAATGAAGAAAAAAATTATCTTTATATAATACAAATTAAATTATTAGATTTTAAATATATATACCTTTTAGGAGTTATAATTGATTTTAACAGCACATCAACCAACTTATTTGCCATGGCTTGGAACTTTTCATAAAATTTTGTTAGCTGACGTATTTTGTTTTTTTGATATTGCTCAATATCAAAAAAAAGAATGGGATAACAGAAACAAAATTTACTCTCATCATGGTGAGTTAATGCTAAGCGTTCCAACAAAATCAAAAAAACATTTTAATACAACGATTGGGGAGATAGAAATCAAAAATGAAACAAACTGGGCAAATAAGCACTATAAATCAATTTTTTTAAATTATAAAAACCATCCTTTTTTTGAAAATCATAAGTCTTTTTTAGAGGAAATGTATCTAAATAAAAGATGGGAAAAGCTAGTCGATTTAAATGTCTTTTTTTATAAGTATATTTTAAAGATACTTGATAAAAATATTAAAATTGAAATGGCAAGTGACTTTAATTTGCAGGGACAAAAAAGCGATTTAGTATTGGATATGTGTATTAAATTGAAGGCGACTAAATATATATTTGGTGGAGAGGGTGAAAACTATGCTGATAAAGAGTCTTTCAAGAATGCTAATATAGGGTTGATATTTCAAGATTATAAGCATCCTATTTATTCACAAAAAGGAAATAAAAAAAATTTTATATCTCATTTATCAATATTAGATTTAATAATGAATTATGATAATAATGATATAAAGTATATAATATTGAATAACAATTTAACAATTTAGGTATAAATATGTTTGAAAAATCAAAATGCTCAACAGAAAAAAAATTAAAAAATTTTTCTAAGTATGTAAAAAGACAACATATAGCCAGGTTTATGGTTCAGTATGAAATTTTTAAAAGACAATTAAATGTTATGGGTAGCGTTATAGAATGTGGTGTTCATCATGGTGGCGGTGTAATGGCATGGGCTAAAATTTCCAGTATATTAGAACCCTATAACTATAAAAAAAAAATAATAGGTTTTGACACATTTGAAGGATTTCCATCTGTTGCAAAAATAGATAACTCTGAAGTAGGAATGTTTGCTGAAGACTATAATACTTATGATGAATTGCTCGAGTGTATCGCAGAATACAATGAAAATAGATTTCTTAATAATATTGATAAAATAGAATTGGTTAAAGGAGATGCGAACTCAACAATTCCTGAATACATAGAAAAAAATAAACATCTGTTAGTGTCTCTTTTATATTTAGACTTTGATATTTATGAGCCAACCAAAATGGCGCTTGAAAATTTTTTACCAAGAATGAGCAAAGGCTCTATTGTTGCCTTTGACGAACTCCACGCAGAAAATTGGAAAGGTGAAACTATGGCAATGTTAGAAAGTTTGAATATTCGAGACTGTAAGATTGAAAGTTTTACCTTTGAACCTAATATCTCTTTTATACAATTATAATTCTCTAAAGTGAATATGATATAAATATCTAGTATTAATTTTTTCATGGTCACCTCAAAAAATTTTGAAGCAAAACTCCTTTTTATTGAAAGGAAAAGACTTTACAGCTTACCCGAAAAAGACAGGTCTGAGGAAAAGTTTGGAGATATAGAATTAATTGATTTCGGAGTCACTTGCTCAAAATATTCAGTTGAAACAAAGGATTGGCGCTTCTTAAATCTAGCCTTAAAGATCTTGGATTCAAAGAATGTGTTGGCAGAAAAGTTCATTTTAAGGCAAGAAGTTGAGATAAGTCTAAATTTTCTAAAAGAAAGTATTGAATGAACATTGTTATTGTTTCACAAAAACCAATTCAGTCATTAAATTTAATATATTTGCTAGGTGGTATAGATGTATTCCCATCAGCAGTAGTTATCGTGAAACCAAGTCAAAATAATATAACAAAACATTTACTAAACGAATATTCAGAATCTACGGTCAATACTCTAAAGCTGCAATGTGATATATTAAATATCCCATATTATAAAGTTGATAATGTAGATTCAGATAAAACGATAAATCTTCTAAAAACACTTAATATTGATTTAATTTTACTTGTTGTTTTGGATGTAATTGTTAAAGATAAATTTTTAGATACTTCAAAATATGGAGTTATTTCATCACATGGAGGCATCTTGCCATATTATAGAGGTGATGATTGTTTGAGATGGGCTGTTCTTAATAAAGAAAATGAGGTTGGGACCTCTACAATGATTTTAAATTCAGGGGTAGATACTGGCGATATAGTCTCAAATAACTTAATAAATTTAGAAAATGAATTACCATGTGACATAGATCAATTAGGTAAAAAAGCGTATTATCATAAAAAACTTTATTCTTACTTGCACCCAACTAAACAGCTGATAGAAACAGGAAAAATAAAAGCAAAAAAACAAAAACTCTCTGAGGGGAAGCAATATTTCTCCATGCACGAAGAATTATCAAAGATTGTAGATATGATTTTGTTAAAAGAAAAAATACTTAATTTGTAAATAATAAATTTTTTGTGAATTTTTTAAAAAAATAAATATAATAAGATGTTAAAATTATATAATAAATAGTTATTGGCTCTACTAAATGAAAAAAAAAATTATTGTTGTTGCGGCTCACCCAGACGATGAAGTTCTAGGGTGTGCAGGTACGGTTGCAAAACATGTTGCTCAAGGTGATATAGTTCATTCAGTTTTTATGACAGATGGCGTAAACGCGCGTCCTAATTCATCAGAAGCAAAACTAAAGCGAAGATTAAAAGCCTCAAAATTAGTCAAAGCCTTGCTCGGTATTTCTTCTACTCATTATTTAAATTTTCCAGATAATTCTATGGATAGTGTACCATTTCTTGATATTGTAAAAAAGCTTGAAGCAATTATTTTTAAAATAAAACCATCAGTCATTTATACACATAGCCATTGCGATTTAAATATTGATCATCAACTAACTCATGCTGCCGTGATGACAGCTTGTCGACCTACTCCAAAAACTAGTATTCGTGAAATTTATGGTTTTGAAGTTTTATCAAGCACAGAGTGGTCAGCGACCAAAAAGTTTATATTTGAACCATCTTTCTTTGTAGATATTACCAAATACCTAGCAATTAAAATTAAAGCATTAAAGATTTACAAAGAAGAAATGCGATCCGCTCCGCATTCACGAAGCATAAAACATGCAAAAGTACTTGCACAACATCGAGGTTATACAGTTGGCTTTGAAATGGCTGAAGCATTTGAAGTATATCGAATTCTTGACTAGGTTATAAGAAATTTAATATAATTTTTATTAAAATTAATCTGGATAATTAAGTTAAAATATCAAATATTAATATCTTAATCTATGCTAAAAAAAAATTGGATGACATTTAAAGATGCCAAAATACTTTCTGAGCATTTAGTTGAGGATATTTTGTCTATTGCAAATAAGTCTATAAAGAAAAATAGCAAATTTTCAATTGTTTTAGCTGGAGGAAATAGTTTTCTTGATTCATACAAAATTTTGAGAGAGTCAAATTCTGATTGGAAGAAATGGTATATTTATATTGGGGATGAAAGATGCTTGCCTATAAATGACAGAGAAAGAAATGATAAAATCATCAATGACGTCTGGTTAAATAATGACAAAATACCAAAAAAAAATATAAATTTTATTAAAGCCGAATTAGGCATTAAAAATGCGGTTCAGCAATATGAGACTATTTTAAACAATATAACTAGTTTTGATTTAGTTTTGTTGGGAATGGGAGATGATGGTCACACTGCATCATTATTCCCAAATCATTCTTATGACCAAGACAAAAGTGTTGTGGCTGAATACAATTCACCCAAATATCCTAAAGAAAGGATAAGCCTATCTTATTCAAGGTTAAACAATTCTAAAAATGTCATTAAATTAGTTTGTGGAACTTCAAAATCAAATGCATTAGGATTATGGATAAACAATGTAGTGCTGCCAATCAATCAGATCTATGGGAACCTTGAGAAAGTTTATATATGTGATGATGCGTTAATAAGTATTTCTTAAGTTAGCAAGAGCGCAAAGTTCAAATCGCTATTTAAATTAATGTATCATTTTATAGCTTATGCTAGAAATTTATTAGATATAGAGTATTGTATATGTTCTTTTTTAAACTAAAAAAATGTTAACTCTAAATATAAATAGGAATTTATAAAAGTTGAAAGTTTTAATTACCACTGTTCCATTTGGAGAAAAAGATAGATTACCATTAGATTTACTCGATCAAAATAATATTGAATATCAAATAAATCCATTTAACAAAAAACCAACTGAGGAAGAATTAATACGAATGGCAGAGGACTTTGATATTATTATCGCAGGAACTGAAAAGATATCAGAAAAAGTTATGAATAAGATAACTAATTTAAAGTTTATTTCTCGTGTAGGCATTGGTCTTGATGGAGTTGATTTAATTACAGCAGAGAAAAAGGGAATAAAAGTCTCTTACACACCAGATGTTCCTGCTCCTGCAATCGCTGAATTAACCATTGGAATGATGCTTACTTTATTGCGTTCAACACATGTTTCTAATGCAAGAATGCACAATGGCGAATGGCATCGGGTTTTTGGTAGACGCTTATCAAATGTTACTATTGGTCTTATTGGTGTTGGACGTGTTGGTGTTCGTGTTATAAATCACTTGCAAGGCTTTGACTCTCCAAAAATTTTAGCGAATGATGTATCCGAGTCAGTAAAAAAGTTAGAACTTCCTGTTGAATGGGTAGAAAAGGAAAGAATTTTTAGAGAAGCAGATGTAATAACCTTACACCTTCCCCTAACGGATCAAACTAAAAATCTAATACAAGAAAAACATTTAATGTTAATGAAGAAAGATGCAATCATTGTAAACACCTCTCGTGGAGGAATTATTAACGAAAAAGATCTTTATAATGTTATGAAATCAGGCCATTTAAGTGGTGCCGCTGTTGATGTTTTTGAAAAGGAACCATATACTGGACCTTTAAAAAAAATAGAAAGATGCCTAATGACTTCACATATGGGCTCTATGTCAATTGATTGCAGAACCAAAATGGAGATTGAAGCTACAAAAGAAGTTGTCAGATTCATAATGGGTGAAACGTTAAAAAGTGAAGTACCAAAAGAAGAATATGATATTCAAGGAAAATGCCTGTGAGTAGAGCATCAAAAAATATTTTAGTAATAGGTGGCTCAGGATTTATTGGTAGCCACACTGCAGATGCTCTTAGCAAAAAAGGGCACAAAGTCACCATTCTAGATAAAGTATCATCACCTTGGCTAAAAAAAGATCAAAAAATGATAATTGGAAATATGATGGATCAAGACATTTTAAACTCATCAATGAGAGATATTGACTATATTTACTATTTTGCAGGCATCGCTGATATTGAAGAAGCAAAGTCTGACCCATATGAAACTATCGAATTAAACATTATGGGACTAACTAAAGCTTTAGATGCAGCGGTAAAAAATAATATTAAAAAATTTATTTATGCATCAACAATGTACGTTTATAGTTCACATGGATCTTTTTATAGGGCAAGCAAACAAGCAGCTGAAATTATTATAGAAACTTATCAAGAAACTTATGGAATAGAATTTGTTTTCTTGCGTTATGGATCTTTATATGGACCAAGAGCACAAGACTGGAACGGGATAAGAGGTTTTGCCAAACAAGTTATAGAAAAAGGATTTTTAGAGTACTCAGGTAATGGCTCTGAAGTAAGAGAATATATACATGCTTTGGATGCAGCAGAACTAAGTGTTAACGTGTTGCATGACTCATATAAAAATAGGGCTATAACTATAACTGGTCAGCAATCAATAAAGGTATCAGATATGCTAGCTATTATATTTGAGATAGAGGGTAAAGAGGTAGATATTAGGTATTTAGAAAAGAGTAAAAATGCGTCCCACTATGGAATTACGCCTTACCGATATACTCCAAAGCCATCAATGAAATTAACTCCAGTAGAATTTTTTGATTTAGGACAAGGTATGCTAAATATCATTGAGGAAATTCATAATAATTCCTGATATTTTATGAAACTTGACAGATTTAAAATGGTATTTTGGGACTTTGATGGAGTCATAAAAGAGTCAGTTTCGGTAAAGACTGATGCTTTTGTTGAATTATTTGCCCCATATGGTGACGATGTTTGTAATAAAGTTAGAAGCCATCATATAGAAAATGCTGGTATATCGAGATTTGATAAGATTCCATTATATCTGAAATGGTCTGGTATAGAGCCTACTAACATAAGAGTCGATGACGCATGTTCTCAATTTAATCGTATAGTAAAAAACAAAGTTATAAATTCTGATTGGGTCCCAGGTGTTGAGTCATTTCTTCACCAAAATAAAAAAAAAATTTCTTTTATAATTGTTTCAGCTACGCCTCAAGATGAGCTAGTCGAAATTTGTCAGTCACTTAATATTGATAACTGTTTTTTAAAAATTTATGGATCACCGACTGCAAAATCCAGTGCTATAAGAGAGTGTATTCTTGATTTTGAAATTTCGCCTGAAAAGTGTCTCATGATAGGTGATGCAAAGGCTGATATTAATGCAGCAGAAGAAAATAACATAAAGTTTATTCTTCGTAGACATCAATATAATCAAAATTTGAAAATAGCATCTGACCACCTAGTGATAGATGATTTTTATAATATTTAAGATTTGCACTTAGGATATATTTATGGAAATAATTATTGCTCAATCTGTTAATGATTTTGATACTCTAAAAAAACACCTATCTAAGACGACTGATATTTTAGTATTCGAACAAAACATAATGATATTGCTGGATAAGAAGGGGATTAAATATAAGGTAATAGAGGATTTTTATTCTGAAGACCAATTTTATGTAGATGTTGGCATATACCGAAAAAAAGTAGAATATTTTTTGAATCAACTTGATAAAAATTCTGAGAAGATTGCTGGTTTTCCCTACGCATTTAGTGGTAACGAACATTATTTATCAACATGGTTTGACGACCTAATGTATTTAGAGAAACTAATTAAAATTATGGGCTCAAGATATGAAAAAATATATCTATACGCGCCACAAAAACCTGAACCAATATCGGGTAATAAAATTATTTTCTCAAAATTAAATTCCCGTAGGATTAATGGCACAGTTTCATTTCCACGAGAAAGACTGGGTAATAGGATAATTCAATTAATATATAATTCGATACAAGTACATTTTTTAGCAGATAAAAGCGATCAATATACAGATATTCCAACTAGATTTAAGATTAGTCATTTTTTTTATAGATTAAAAAATTATTGTGATAGAAAACTGAATTTTAATAATTTAAATAAGAAGAATCATTCAAAAAAATTAAATAAAAAGATATATCTTATTCAAGATACATATGATGTAACCTTATTAAAAAATTATTTACCTAAGCTTAATTTTTTAAATCCAATTACACAATTAAGGCAAGACATTGAGCTTGAAAAACCTGTAATTATATCTGATGAATCAATTAAAAATATTATAAAAAATTTTGTTCAGGGCCATTTCTTCTATCTAAATACATACATTAATTTATTGATCAATTCATATCATAAAGAAGTTGTTGGCAGATTAAGTTCTTTCAATAGTCAATTCAAACTCTTAATTAAAAAAGATAAGCCTGATCTTTTTTTACTTGGAGCGGGAACCAGAGATGTTTTTGATACAGCTTGTTGCTATTTGGCTAACGTTAATAGTATTCCAATAATAGTATTTCAGCATGGAGGAACTAGATTATTTAGTGATAAGGCTTATGATGAGAGTTTAGAATATAACAAAAGAGTATCAAAAACATTAATTGTTCATTCTAAAAAAGATGTAGAAAAGTTTCAGAATAATAAAACCAAGGTCCTGTGTATGGGTTCTATTCAGCAATACGAAAAAAATCAGCTTTTAAATAAAAATCCAACAAAAGATATTTGTCTTTGTCTCGGTCCAGATATAAATTTTTCATTTAGACATTTGCTTGAGTATTATAGTACAGGTAAAAAGCACCAACAATCTATTGAAGTTATTTCAACTATTGAGGAGGCTCTTTTATCCGTTGATATAAAATTGCATCCTCAAGGGGAAAGAAGCAGTCTAAATAATTATTTAAATATTATCAAAGACAAGCAATATAATCATACTAAAATTATTTATGGCCGTTCAGCTGAAACTGTATTAAGTGATTATAAACTTATTATAATAGATTTCATTGCTTCAGCAGTTTGTAAATATGCATTTAGTCTAAAAATTCCAGTAATACTTTATAATCGTGATTTTGATAAAATGAGAGTTAGCAAAAAAGTTTTATCTGATCTTAGTAATAGGTGCTATATTGCAAGAAATAAAGTTGAATTGCGCGATTTATTAAAAAGGTATCAAGATGGAAAATTGCCATCAAAATGGAGTGAGAGTTTTATTGATAATTATATTTATCCAATTGCAAATGGAAATCCAGGAGTAAAAATAACTGAATATATTGAAAATCTTATGCTAAATACAAATTAGAAATGTCTAATAAAATTAATTTGTTAAGTTTTCATCATGATAGAAAATCTCATTATAAAGTTATTGCTGATGAAACCTTTAACCTTATTAATAATTTTACAGATCAAGAGGAATTTAATGAATTATATAATTATTTTGATAAAAAATATACTTTGCCACGAAATGTTGTAAAACAGACAATTCGACAACATATTGCCCGATCATATATTTTAAAAGACTGTAAATTTAATTCCAAATTAAGTTTAAAAAATATTCCAAAATCTATATTTTTGTATAGCGCGTTAATTTACGCTTTATTTTTTTCGGGATTTAAAAAAAGAACAAAAAAATATAGTCTAATAATTGATAATATAACTTCAGCATTAGAATTAAAGAGATTTGAAAAATTATTGAATCTTGTTGGTAATTATAAAGTTTTGTGCATAATCAGAGAAGAAAGTATAAAAAAAACTTTCCCTCAATATCAATTTTATAAAAAAAGACCATTTCGTAATATTAATTTATCTGACTTATTTAAATCTTTATTCAATGAAATTTTTTTTGGTATATGGGTTGTTCTAAAAATTTCTATCAAGACTAAAGTAAATTTATTTCCAATTTCCTTCAGGATCATTCATAATTATCTTTCCTATAAATCTTTGTTTGATTCAAATATCGCTAATTATATAATACAGGGAAAACATTATGAAACTGAACCAATAAAAAATTTTATGTTTAAAAAATTAGGAGGTATTGCTTCAACTTCTATACAAAAAAATATTATAGAAAATGCACCTTTGTTTTTTTATATGGATCTAGATATTTTATTTTCACTAGGGAAAGATGGTTATAGTAGAATTTACGAGTATGGTGGACGAGTTGACAAGGTATATCCTGTTGGTTCACTTTTTATGGAATATCAGTCGTTTGCTAAAAAACAGAAATTAATAAAAAAATATGATATTGCAATACTTGGTATTAACACATCAAATGCATATAGCAGATTGGACTTTTTTGATAAATTTATGGATGATTATTATTCTTTGTATAGATGGGCAGCTAAATTGAGTCTAGAGCGTCCAAATTATAAAATAGTTGTCATTCATCATGCAAGTGCAGGTGAGGACATAATTGAAGATAAAATATTATCAGGATCAAACGTAAAAGTTTTAGATAAAAATTACAATAGTTATGAGATTGCTTTCTCCTCGAAATTAGCTATTACTTATGGCTCAACAATGGGTTATGAATTAAATGCTCATAATTTACCAACTTTATTTGTTGATCCTGGTTCTCGTTGTGCATTTTTACCTGAAAAAGGTTCAGATTACATAGATAATTTACGACTAGACACATACGATAAGTTTAAATTAATTGCTGAAGATATAATTGATAACAAAAAAATTAAAAATTTAGAAAAAAATAGTTCTGAAAATTTTTGTTTAGAAAGTTCAACTGTTTCAAATAGGATAAATACTTATTTTGAAAAAATAGAAAAGTAATGACAAAAAATTAATATTAATTTTATGAAATAAAAATCAGAAATACTTTGACATCAAGTATAGATCTAAACAAAACAACTTTTCTAATATTCCTATTTTTTACTTATTAAGCAAAAACTTATTGAAATTTTTTCAATAAAACTTAGAATTACAATTCAATTTAATCTTTACTATGAAAAAAAAAATAATTAGTTCGACAGATGTAAATGAGGTTTTAAAAGATGATGGTGTTGAAGCAATTGATACAGTTAATTATCAAAACCTAAATAATATAGATATTGAAGATTTAAAAAAAAAGTTTGGTAATAATAAATCATGGGCTGTTAGGTTAACTTTTAATAATAGGTTTGGAGGAGTAGCAATTCAACAGCTCCCAGGAGAAGGAAATAGACTTCACCAGCATCCAGATGCAGCAGAATGCTGGGTTATTTTAGAAGGAAAATGGAAATGGTATATAGAAGGAAAAGGCGACATGGAGGTCACAAAAGGCTCAATTATTAATGTTCCT
>MDSV01201408.1_pt1 | contig 22006 bp, 24 predicted proteins | sample 810851 | NCBI WGS metagenome assembly MDSV01 (sample SAMN05326640, study PRJNA326480) | marine metagenome | isolation source: seawater | place: Atlantic Ocean: North East | collected 2012 | reverse complement strand
TTTATACATCGCTCTAGCTATACCTATTCTTTGTTTTTGACCACCAGATAATTTTCCTCCAAAGTCTCCTAAAGTGTCATTTTTACTCATCCACTCATAATAAATTTTATCTAAATTAGTATCATTTACAATTTTTTCTATTTTTTTATAATCAATTTTGTTTTGCTCAATCCCAAAAGCAATATTTTTGTCAATAGTTTCATCTAGTAAAAAAATGTCTTGAGTAACATAAGATATAAGACTATTTATATTTAAGTTTTCGACATTTTTACTGTCAAAAAAAATTTCACCAGATGTAGGCTTGAGTAATCCAGTAATTAAATTGATTAAAGTTGTTTTTCCCGATCCTGATGTTCCAACTATCCCAATAAATTCACCTCTATTTACCTTTAAATTTAAATTTTCTAAAACTGTTTCGTTATTTCTTTTATATGAAAAACTTACTTTTTTAAATTCTAGACTGTTTTGAAAATTATCAACCTTTTGATTATCAAATGATCTTGTAACTTTATCTTTTTTTGAAGTGATTTTATTGATTTCGTTAGTTATAATATTTGCTGATGGTAATAATGCTCTTAGAGAATTTATTGAAGAATTAATTTGAGAAAAAGCAGGTAGAAAACGAATTGTTATTGCTGCAATTAAAATCAGATTTGGCAAAATTTCAAATTGCTTTTGAGTACTTATAAGATAAATAATAATTCCTGCTAATAAACCAACGGATATAACTTCAAGAAATAATCTAGGAAAAGCATTTACATTTTTAAGATATAGATCAATTTTTGCTAAATTTACTGCTTTGTCTTTGAATAATTTTGTTAAATATTTCTCTATTCCAAATATTTTAACATCTTTAATAGATAAAAAATACTCATTAATTATTTGAATTACTTTAGCTTTTAAATAAATAGATTTCTTACTTAGTTCTAATATTTTTTTTTTAAAAATTTTATACAATAATAAAGTTATAAAAATAAATAAAAATATTACCGCAAAAATTAAAGTTGGATTTTGGAAAATAACTAAAGATATTAAAAAAAATACAACTAAAATTTCTCTTACAAAAATTAAAAATGAGGAAATGTAATTCACAGTACTGTAAAGATCTAATGAAAAATTTCTTATAATATCAGGTCTATTTTTTTCTATAAAAAATTGATACTCAGTGAATAAATAATTATTTAATAATACTTCAGATAAATTTACTCTTAAATTCATCATAATTTTATTTTGTAGGTAAATTAGGAAAAATAAGACAATATTTTTGACCAAAAAAATTATGAATATTGAGATTGCCATTAATGTCAAGGCTTCTTCTCTATTCAAATCTTTTAATAAATTTTGTATTGGTAAATAAAAAATTTTAGAGACGAATTGATTATAATCCTGCACTGCAAAAATAATTGATGGTAAGATACTTATACCAATCATTTCAAGTAACCCAGAAATTACAAGCCCAACAAAAACAAAAAATAATTTAGCCTTTTCTTTATTATTTAGTATTGATAAGATTTTTAACATAAAAAATTTTTTTATCTTTAAATTATTTTGTAAGTATTAATTTTTATTTGAAATTCTTTATTGCAAAGTTAAGATCATTAAGATTATCTATATTTGCAATTTTTTTTGTTATTTCAAAAAAACATGTTTTTTTTGGCATTATAGTTTTATATTGAATTATTGCTTTCCTCGAAAAGAAATATGCAACACCATTTCTTATAAATGTTTGATTCAAATCATTTCTAGATTTATAAAATTTTCCTTTTTTATCATAATATTTCAAAAAAAAATTTTTTGAAAAAACTTGTTTTATTGGATGATATTTCGTATCAACTCTTGACACTGTCCATAAAGCATCTGCTTTTAAATTCTTAATTTTTCTTAAACTTTTTTTTAAATATTCAATAGTTCTTAATGGAGATGTTGGTTGCAATAAACAAACATAATCAAATTTCTTTCTATAATATTTTTCATAAATTTTAAGCTCGTAAAATAAAACCTCTATATCAGTAGTATTATCTTCAGATATTTTTTTTGGTCTTAAAAATGGTGTATCAATTTTTTTTTTTAGTAAATTTAAATATTTTTTACTATCTGTACTTAATATGATTTTATCAAATATTCTTGATTTATTTGCAACATTATAAGCATGTTCAATTAAAGTTTTTCCTTTTATCTTTTTGATATTTTTATTTTTTACACCCTTGCTTCCTGATCTTGCGGGTATAATACAGAGAGTATTCATTAAAATTTTAAGACGTACTCAACTAATCTAAATGGAAAATCTTTTTTATATTCTATTAATTCAACTTCAGCTTCTTTAAAAATTTTTTTCCATTTTTCTAAATTTGCTAAACCTTGATCTGTTAAACCGTGAATAATTTCTTGGTAGAAAAGCATATGCATTCTCTCATAAATTGGTATTTTTGAAAACTCATCATCACTACATTTGTTAAATTCACCTAGAATAAAATAACTTCCCGGAAACTCTTTTTTCATTTTTTTTAAGACATTAATTACCGCTATATCTCCATCTATTAAAAATTCGTGAAGTGCCATAATTGCATTAAAAGCAACTTTTTTACCCTTACTTGATATTTTATGTGAGTAAGTTTTTGGGTCCAGCATATCACCAGTTATTAAATCAATCCTATCTTGTAAATTTGATTTTATCACATTTTCTTTTGCCACTTCTATTGCTTTAGGGTCTATATCAAGCCCAACACCTTTAAATCCATTTTGTCTTTTACAAAAATCAATGATTATATCTCCTGATCCACATCCAAGATCAATAACTGTATCTACTTTTAATTCAGCTAATTTTTCCGCTACCCAAGGATAATTAGCTCTTCCAGTTAAAACACTAGACTTTGCAACTAATCTACCATCTCTAATAAAATCTTTTCCATAGGTTAATTCATTCTTTAAGGTCTTTGTATAATTTGTAAATAAAACATGATAAGCACCAACAGCTCCCAAGGCCATAGCCATAGCCTGATCAGAAAAAATTCTTTTTTTACCAATTTCTGTCATTTGATATTTTTTATCTTTGTTTTTTATTATCGAGTTATCTGCATTTACTAAAAAATTTAAACCTGACTCTAAAATTTTTCTATTTAAATTTAATTTTTTTGCAATTTCATCTGAACTTTTTGGTAATAAATCTTTTAAAAAATCAAATACTCCACTATCATGAAATGATGAAAGCAAAAACGACATTGCATAACCTCTTCTAATAGATTGTGTCCAATGTGTAATATTTTCTCCCAAAAAAGAATACTCTTTGTTCATTAATAACCTATCTCACTTCTAACAATGTTTTGCAACTTTTTAGATAATATAAATTTTCTTAAATTTTTACTAAATAATTCATATTGTTTGTCCCAATAATCATTTGTAATTCCAGCAATGTGAGGTGTAACTATCAAATTATTAAGTTTTAATAAATTAGAATCTTTTTTTATTGGCTCGTTTTGAACAACATCTAAAGCAGCCCCTAAAATTTTATTATTTTTTAAAACATGGTATAAATCATTTTCTACAACAGTTTCCCCTCTACCTACATTTATAAAAAAAGTATCTTTTTTCATACTTTTAAAAACGTTTTTATCAAAAATTTTTTTTGTTTTATTTGTAAGTGGTAAAAGGTTTATAATAAAATTTTTATCTTGTACTGCTTTTTTTATTTCATTTAATTTGTAAAATTTAATATTTTTAAAATTTTTATAATTTTTTTTTTTAATTCCATATATTTTCATATCCATTGATTTGCAAATTTTAGATATTTTTTTTGCTATTCCTCCAAAACCAACAAAAAGAATTTTTTGATTAAAAACGTTATTAATATTTGGAGTGATCTTATTATAAAAATCCCTATTCAATTTCTTTATTCTTTTAAGATAAAAGCTATAATTAATTCCCCTTGCCAATGTAAAAATAAAAGACATAGTTGTTGATGCTACTGCATCATCAAACATTCTTCTTGTATTGGTGACTAGAATATTCTTTATTTTAGCTAATTTTAAAACTTCTTCATTAACACCTGTTGAGCCATAATGTATCCATTTTAAATTTGGAAGTTCACTTATGATTTGAGGGGTAATTCTATTACCCCAATAAATTTTAATTTTTGATTTATATTTTTTAAATTTTTCAGAGTCTACGTTAATTATATCCGTACTCTTAAAATTATTTTTAATTTTTTTAAGAGTTTTATTTGTTATTTTTTGAAATTTAATACTACTTGTATAGAGATCGCATGCTATTTTCATATAAAATCTTAGGTAATTTATTTTTTTTTAATTTCTTTAATCAGAGCATTCCAAGACATCTTTCCTACTGGTCCAAATTGAGAGTGTTGAGATGAAGTTTTCAATGCTATTTTATTTTTTACGAGGTTGTAATCATATCCAGAGTTCATTACTTTTAGTTGAATTTCACAACATTTTTCAAAATGAAAAGTTAAGTGCTGTAATTCCTCTAAACTGTCTGCTATTATAATATTACCATGATTTTTCAAGACTATTAATTTAGTTTTTTTGTCTACAACTTTAGCAACTTCTTTTCCTATTTTTTCATCTAATACCATTGCAGAGTAATTAACATATTTTACTTTCTTAAAAAAACGCATACTTGATTGATTAAGTTTTTCGATAAAACCTTTCTTTAAAGAAGATATTGCAACAGCATTTATAGAATGAGAATGTAAAATAGCTTTAGGTTTTGCTTTCGACATATGTAGAAATCTATGTATTTGATATCCTGCTTTATTAACTTTTTTTAAAATTTCCTTTCTATTTTCATTTAGATTTACTTGAATCAAATTTTTTTCATTAATTTGTGAAAATAAATATTTATGTTGATTTGTGTAAAAACTTTTTCCGTCATTTGATAATACTGAAACGTGATTAGCTGTTAGATCACTAATTCCATTAACTGCTAGAATCTTATAAAAATTTATAAGTTTCCTTTTAATATTTATATTTTTTCTAACTTTCATACTCCGCTCTTGAAAATCTTTGTAAGAATAATGGGTTTTTCAATTTTAGCATTTCAATTTTCATTTCTTGAGTGTCTTTTTTTAAAGAATTGAAAAAAAATAATGAACCTAAACCATAAAGTGTATTAAAAAATATTTTTGAGTTTTTGTCATAACCAAGCTGTGAACTTTTAGACTTATATTTACCTTTTCTAGACTCCCAAATATTAGTATCAACTTCATAAGCAAAAGTAGAGATTTCAATATTTTTTTTTGTAAGAGTGGTCAATAATTTTGAAATAAAATTTTTTGGTCTAATTATATAGTCAAGATTAAAATACATCAAATAATCAATATCAAAACCCTTAAATTTTGAATATACCATCTTAATCAAATCAATAATTTTTTGCTTTTTATTTTTTTTGTTTCTATTTATGAAAATAAACTTATTTGAATTAGTTTTATTAATTTTTTTTTTAAGCTTTGCATCAACTAAAATAATAATTTTTTTAATATTTATATTATTTTTTAAATCTTTTATTAATTTTAAATTTTTTTTGAAGAAAAGTTTTTCATCTTTAACCAGAGTACTCCCAACAACAAAAGCATAAATATTTTGTTTTTCAGGCTTAAGAACATCAGGAACTAAATTATCCTCCTCGATAGATTTCATAATTTTAACAACACCATTAAGCCTTTTTTCCTTATTTGAGTGATGTAAACCATGATGATGATAAACACTGGCCTTAGGTTGATATACAATTTGATATCCTTTTTTTAATGAAAGAATATTTTTGGACCATATTCTATCTTCCATATTGGTAGCTTTTTCACTAAAGGGGTATTTTTTTAGAATTTTTCGTTTTAGAGCTGAATTTGCATTATGAAAAAAATAATCTACTTTTTGTATTCTTTTTTCTTGGCCAAATATTAGTTTAAGATCTCTGTAATCTTGAGAATTTGTTGTAAACATTGGAATTTGTTTTCCGTATACCGCAATAGTTTTTGGATTTTTTAAAGGTTTAATCAAATTTTTTAACCAATCTTTTTTTTCTGGTAAACAGTGAGCAGACAAACAGACTATATATTTTGTTTTTTTATAATGATTAATACCCATATTGATCGCTTTTCCTGGTAAAAATTTTTTAATCTTTAAAAATTCAATTTTTTTTTCCTTTAAAATATCAATAGTTCTATCTTTGCTATTGTTATCAATTACCAAAATTTTAAAATTTTGGTAAGTCTGAATTTCCAAACTTTTTATTAAAGGTTTAATCCATCTATCTTCATTTTTTGTACGAATAATTATTAATGTTTCGGTCATTTTAGAAATTAAATGTAAAATTTTTATAATTTTTTATTTTAAAAAAATTTTCTTTTATTAAATCTTTATTTTTTGAAATATTATTTTCGAAGAAATAATTTGAATTTATTATATGTGAATTATTTAAAAATGAATTATTCAAACTAAAATCTGTAACAGGAAACTCTACCAGTTTGATATAATTTCCAAATATTGACGCTAAGCTTAAACTATTATACAAATTAATATTTCCACCCCAACAGTGAAAAATAATTTTTTTTTTTAAATTATTATTTTTCATATACTTTACAAGTTTATAAAAATCTGTAATTGGTAAATGAGAAATATCAGGATTAATATAATTAAATTTATAAAATCTGACTAAATTTATGAAGTCATTTAAAGAATTGTAATTTTCACCATAAGAAAAATTTAAATTTTTTCTATGGATTTTATGAAACTTATGAAGATCATTTTTTGATAATATTTCCTCTATCCATACTGGATTATTCTTATTTAAATTTGATAAAAAATTTTTTATTAATTTTAAATTTGAATTTTTTTCGAAAGTATTTGAAATTAAATCAATAGAAAACAAATCTATCTGATCCTGCAAAATTTTAATTTTTTTTTTATAGTTTGAATTAATAAGTGAAATTCTTGCTTTAAATAAGTTAAATCCTTTTTTTTTTGAAATACTAATTTCTTTTTCTAAGTCTTTCGTACTTCCTAATATAGAGCCTGCACTCGCATAAATAGGAATTTTGTTTGCAATTTTTTTTTCTCTAAAATAAAAACTAAATAATTTTGGTAGGCTTAATTTATTGGACTGTGCTAAAATATCAAATAAAGCTATTTCAACAGATGCAATAATGCTCTTCAATATACCTGAGTCAAAGAAAAATTTATTTTTTTGAAGATTGCTCAATACTTCAAAAGCCTGACTTATATTCTTATTTAAAATTTGTTTTGAAACAAATTCTAAGTTTATTTTAAATAATAGTGGTGAATATACTCCAACTAAACTTTCACCAATTCCTTCAATTTTTTTATTCGTTCTAATCTTTACTAATCCAATAACTTTGTAATTGTTATATCCATAGTACTTACCATTTCCAAAAGTTCCTTTCTGAATAATGGTATTAATTGTTTTTATCTTTAAAGTTTTGTCCATCTTCCAGAATAAACTTTTCGAACCTCAACTTCTTCTTTTGTGAGTTTTTTATTAGGTTTTTGCATTTTTTGAAATCTCAATACATTGTCACTCAAGAGTTTTAGCTCTTTTGGCAAAATAGCAAATTTATTGTCTCTGCCTGGTAACTTATTATCTATTGTAAAATGTTTTTCTATTAATTGAACTCCTAATGGTAAAGAATACAGAGTGCTTAATATATCAGGTGAATGATCACTAATACCAACTTTAGCTTTTGGGCTAATTTTTTTTAATTTTTCAATTCTTTGTAAATTAATATTTAAATCTGGACAAGGATATTTTGAAACACAATGCATTAAGGTAACTTTATTTTTACTTAAAAAATTAAAACTTTTTTTTATTTCATTAACTTTTGCAGCTCCAGTTGAGAGATAAATATTTTCGAATTTTTGACTACAAAGTTTTAAAAGTTTTGAGTTTCTATTCTCTGGTGATGGAATTTTAATTGTATTTAACTTTAAATTTGAAATTAAACTAAAATCATCAGGATTAAATAAACTAGTCAAAAACTTAATTTTATATCTATTACACATTTTTTTTAAAATTAAATATTGTTTCTTTTGTAATTCAGCTTTTTGATAAATCTGTCTTCTGCCATCATTATCCCAAGGTCCATTTTTTAAATTTTTAACTTGCCATGTTTGGAATTTTGCATAATTAGCCCCTGATAAACTTGCCATTTTAATCATCTTTTCAGCCAAACTAATATTTCCCATGTGGTTCCAACCAATTTCAGCAATTATTTCTATTTTTTTTTTTATTTCTGGCATAGCTCCGCACTTTGAAAAATTAAGTATTTTCCATTAGTTTTCATTTTCGTTTAAATTATACTAAACAATATAAGTTATTTGAATTATTTTTTATAAATAATGTTTTATTGTTAAGTAAAATTTTTAATTGTTTTTTATTTCTTTCTAAAATATCAAAAATAAGATTTGCAAAAGGTCCATTTAAAAATTTTGCCTTACTTATCTTTAAATTTAAGAAAAAATTATTTGATAATCCACCATTTAAACTTTCATTTTTTTTACAAAAATTAACAAAATCATTTATTTGTAATTGGTCTCTAATGAAACCAAATAAGCAATTTTCTAAACCTTGAAGGTACTGAATTCTAAGCAAATTTGTTTTGTCTTTAAATTTATCACTAAAACAAAATGCATAATTATTTAAGACATTGTATTCGCAATATTTTTCTTTTTTTTTAAATTTTATTTTTGGAATATAAAATTTTATATTAGAGTCAATTTTATCAATTAAATTTTTTTTAAGTAAATTTAAATTTTTCTTTTTATATTTCAAAACAATCCACATAATTATTCTAATTCTTTTTTTAACTCATCATATTCTCTCATTTTTCTTTGCATGAAGTTAATTGCAAGTCGTGTTTTTTCTGAAAGTCCTTTTGGTGTTAGAATGTATGCATATGAAATTTTATTCTTATTTGCTTTAAAATTTTTAATTTTAATAAGACCCTTGTCTTTTAATGCATTAATACAATAATTTAACTTACCCAAACTAAAGCCAAGTTCTTTTGCCAATTGTCTTTGGGATGATTGAGGATTGGAACCAATTTTTCTCAATACGTCAAGATTATCAGAGTCATCTTTTTTATTTTTAGTGTTCATTATTTGAACATTATAGTGTTCAATTATTGAACTGTCTACTTTTTTCTATAATAAATTTAAACAATTATTGTAAATAATGTATTTTTGAGTAGAAATTATCGAGACTTTAACTGCTTAGGAATACTTTTATTTATTAAATATTTTAAGGATTTGATTTTTAATTCTGTCTTCAAAATTTAAGTTATCATTGAATAAAAAAAAATTTCTTTGTTCATCAGTTTTACTTTTTTCTTCTAAAGAATATTTGTTAAATAAATCAAAAAAAATATTTTCAAGTTGGTTTCTATTTTTACATAAATATAAATCATCAACATTATTTAATTCAAATAAGTGTGGTCTTGTTTTTAATATATATTCTGGATTCCTAGGAAAGTTATCATTGTAAGAAATTGCAATATATTTTTTCCAAAATATAAGAGATTCGATTATCATTGATGTTAATCCTCCAACAACAAAAAGAGAATTTGAAATTATTTTAGGATAATATTCTAAATTAGGCCATTCTCTGTATTTAAGATTTTCAATTTGTGGATCCAATATTATATTTTTAAAATTTTCTTTTTTAAAATTTGTTTTGATTTTTCTGAATGGATGGGGCCTATAAACTATAAATAGGTCTTTATAAAAATCTTTTTTTTTTTGTAAATGATCATCTAAAATTTTAAGTGCTAAATTTTCATCCCATGGAAGAGATGAACCTAAAAAAAGGACATATCTATTTTTGAATATTTTTGAAATATTATTTTTTCTTATTTTAAAATAATTATCAAATCTTGCACTACCTACAACAGAAATTTGTTTGCTTTCTAAATTTTGAAATTTTATAGCATGTTTTTTTGATTGTTCTCCCCACACCGAAATGAAGTCTGGTTTATAATAATAACAAACTTTACTCGATAAATTATCCCAATTATCAATAATTAAATATGACAAAATATTATTTTTTTTACAAAAATTTAATAAATCTAAAGTTTCAGGCAAATGACCACTTGTTGGTTGAACAACTAAATCTATTTTGTATTTTTTAATTTTGTTAATTAAGTCATCATTATTTTTTATTCGATTAATAAAAAATTTTTTAAAAACTGGGAAAACTAATTTTAAGGAGAAAAAAGTTAATAAATAAAAATTTAATCTACTTTTAATAAATGAAAAAAAATTCTTTAATTTAATTACATCTATATCGTAATGTTCAATAACTCTTTTTTCAAAACTAACAGCTTTTTCTTTTCTATTCCATAAAGATACTAAATTTGCATATTGATGATATTCATTATTAACTGATAATTCATAATCTTCTATTACTTTAGCAAAAGATATTTTACTTTTTTGAATAATTAAATCTTTTTTAAAAAAAACATATATATCAAAGCTTTTCGATAAATTATTTAAAATCTCAGTATCAATAAAATTTCTTACATATGCTTTATCTGATATAAAAAAACCAATTCTTTTTTTAATATTCATACAGTCCTAATCACCAAAATCTTAAATCTATACTATTTTCAATTTTTGAATTTTTAACAATTTCAACTAGCTCTTTTATCTGAATTTTATTCATAGGCCTAATTTTCTCAAATTCTTTAACTACTTTAATTTGCTCTGCTTTTCTAAAACCAATAATAACATAATTGATTTTTTTAAAGCTTTTAATAAATGAAAAATTCAAATCTAAAAAATTTTTAAATCCATGTTTTTTTTTAAATTTTCTTAAATTTTCAATTAATTTTAGAAATTTTTTTTTCGAAGGTAAGTAAATACTATTTTTTTTAATATTACCTCTTAACAAAATAGATCTTGCAAAAAACACGTGTTTTGTGTCATTTTTTATAACTCTTAAAAACCTGTGATCAATAAAATTAAAAGGAATTTGCAAAATGTCAAAATTCAACTTAAGACATTTTTTGTAATCATTTATGGTGTAAATTGAAGCTCCAATATTTTTTAAGTATTTTTTTAATTTAAATTTTAATAATTCTTTTGATACTGATTTATTTAAATCCGTATAATTATGAATAAAAAAATAATCAATTTTTTTTACTTTTAATTTATCTAAACTACTTAATATACTTTCTTTGATGTTTTTTCTTAATCTTAATGGATTTTTAGAAAAAGATTTTTTCAATTTTGAACAAATAATAAATCTATTTTTATTAATTTTTGAAAAATCTCCAATATAAGATTCACTTTTTCCATAAGAATTTGCTGTATCTAATATATTAATTTTATTTTTTACTATTGATTTAAGAATTTTTATTGATCTTTTTTTAGTTATTTTTTCTTTATGAAAATATTTAAAACCTAATTGTGCAGTTCCAGCAACTATTTTTTGTTTAATCATATCTTAAAAAATTTTATTCACTATTTCTACAAAAGAACTGTTTCCTTCATCATAGGCCATAACATCTGAGATCGAATTCAAATCTTCAAGCCAATTTTGTTCATTAACATTTAAAATATAATCTATAATTCTATCAGCTTCTTTTTCATCTCGAATATTAGTCCAAAATTTACCAATCTCATTTTTTTTTATTGATGGCCAACCAAAACCTGCCTGGCCCAATACTTCTGAATTTTTGAAAGTTATATCCCGAGAATGAAAAGAAGCACATCTGTGACCTAAACTCAATGCTTCATACCCGAGAGTAGAGTCTATAAAAAATATAATATCAGCTTGATTTAATCTAATGTAACTTCCAATTCCCCCGTCTTTTAAGCTTCGGATAAGATCAATTTTATTTATATTCTCTTTGTTTAAATCGTCTATTTCTTTATCGGTAGCTGAGTCTGATAATTTTAAATGTTTAAATTTATCATTTTTTAAAATTTGTTTAAAAAAATTGAACTCTCCATCTGTATCCATTGAACATCCTAAAATATTCAAAGTATAACCTTTTTCAAAACATTTTTTTTGTAATTTTGGTAACAATATATTCTCTGGTTCATAAAAAATTTTTCGACTAATGCCTTCAATATATCCACCTGATCTGTGAAGATTATTGGATTGCCTGTATTGAGAAATAAAAAAAATATTTTTAATATTATTGAAATCTTTAAATTCTTTTTTATTTGAAAAATAGTTATTTTTAAATGAACCTATTGGAATTGATTTACATTTAATGTATTTTTCATATTCTTTTGCAATTCCCTTGCCATATGAAAAGATAAAATCAGCTTCTAAATTTTCATATTTATTTTTTTTTAATTCAGAAAACAAGTCAGGATTATTTATTGATCTATAACCTATTTGTATAGAGATGAATTTAATATTAGAAAAAAATTTTTTTAATTGGTAAAATTTCAAATCGGCATCAGTAAATGATAAAACTAAACTAGGCTTTACATATTGTATGAATTCAAGAGTATAATTAAATAATAGATTCTTTCTAAAACCTTTTTTAAGTATTACTTTTATCAAAATTAACAAATAAATTTCTTTAAATCTTAAATCTAAATCAGTAATATCCCTCAATTTGAAATACGGATTTAAGAATTTTTTGCTATGATCCCCAAAAATAAAACAATCATAAAAAATAATTTTATTTTTTTTTGGTAAGTTAAACTTAAATTTTGTTTTTTTTAATTCTTTTAACTTTTTAAAAAAGTTCATCTAGTTAAAGCCTAGTGCATTTGTTTTAATAATTTTTTATCAAAAGTAACTGTGTTTTTAGATGTATATTCAAATCTTTTCGAAATTTTTTTTCCTCTTTCTTTTAAAATATTGCTTCTATAATCTCTTTTATCATCATCAAATAATTTAAACGGTTTAATTAAATAAAACTCACCAAAATCAATTACATTTGATGATTCATCTATACCAATTAGAGTTTCATGTATTTTTTCTCCTACCCTTATACCGCTTATAGGAATTTTTTTTTGATTGGTTAATTTTTTTATTATTTCTTCTATTTTATAAGAATTCATTTTTGGAATAAAAATTTCTCCACCCTTCATTCTTATAATATTACTTAACACAAACTCAACTCCTTGCTGAAGTGTTATAAAAAATCTTGTCATATCTTTATGGGTCAAAAAAATATTCTGTTTTTTTTTTTTCTTTTCAGATATAAGTGGTAACAAAGAACCTCTTGAATTAATTACATTTCCATACCTCGAAATTGAAAATTTAATATTTCGAGAACCAACAATATTATTTGAAGCTACAAATAATTTTTCTGAACAAAGTTTTGTAGAGCCATATAAATTAATTGGATTTACTGCTTTGTCAGTTGAAATAAACATCACTCTTTCAACATCATTTTCCAAAGCAGCATAAATTACATTTTCACTTCCAATAATATTTGTTTTAATAAACTCTGAAGGATCCAGCTCAGCTTTAGGCACATGTTTCAGTGCTGCAGCGTGAATAACAATGTCAATTCCTCTAAATGCAAGGTTAAGTCTATCTTTATCTCTTATATCACCTATAAAATATCTTAACCTTTTATTGTTTATATCTTTTTGCATATGATATTGCTTAAGCTCATCCCTAGAAAAAATTACAATTTTTTTTGGATTTGCTTTTAATAAATACTCAGTAGTTGCTTTTCCAAAGGAGCCTGTACCACCAGTGATAAGTATATTTTTGTTTTTAAAAAAAGTTTTAATAATTTTTTTCATATTTATTTATAATTGACTTAATTTTATTAATTACAAAATTTTGTTCCCCTATCTTTAAACTGAAATAAATTGGAATGCTAATTGAATTTTTGAAATAAGCTTCACTATTTTCGAGCTTTTTCTGTTTAAAAAAGTTAAAAGGTTTAAATCTATATGTTGGAATATAATGATATTGACAATAAATTTTTGAGTTAATTAATTTTTTTAAAAAAATTTCTTTGTCAATTTTAAGCTTTTTAAAATTAATTTGCATTATCATCAAATGATATGATGGAAAAGTGTATATTTCAGGCAAAATTAAGTTAACGATATTTTTGTAATTATTTAATTTTTTAAAATAATATTGAAATATTTTTTTTCTTTGTCTAAGAAATTTTTCTATTTTTGCAAACTGACTTATTCCAAGAGCGCAGTTAATATCACTTAACCTGAAATTGTAACCAGAAAAATCAAGATCATAGTTCCAATAATTTTTTTTTTTTATAAACCCATGTGACCTAAATTTTAAAATCCTATCATTAAGCATTTTATTATTTGTTGTTATCGCACCTCCTTCACCAGTAGTAATTGTTTTTAAAGGATGAAATGAAAAGGTAGATATATCCGAATGTTTGCAAGAACCAATATAAAACTGTTTTTTACCTATTTGGTACTTTGAACCAAATGCATGGCATGAATCTTCAATTAAGTAACATTTGTATTTTTTTTTTAGATCATGAAAATATTTTATATTTCTAGGATAGCCACCCATATACATAACCACTATTGCATTTATTTTTTTTATTTTATTTTTTTTTATACAATCGTTTATTGTTTTGGGTGAAATTTGACCTGTCGAGTATTCAATATCTGCAAAGTAAAATTTTAATTTCATCAATTTAGCAAGATTTGCAGCAGCAACAAAATTTATAGAAGGCAAAATAATCGTATCATTCTCTTTAAGATTGCAAGCCAAATATGCCAAGTGTAAAGCTGAAGTTCCGCTATTACATACGCTTGCATAACCTACTTTTAATTTTTCTCTTATGAGGTTTTCAAATTTCTTTACATAAAAACCTGAGCTCAGATATCCACTGAATAGAGCCTTTTTGATTCTATTAAGATCAGATTGATTAACATAATGACGTCCATAAGACAATTTTGTGCTGTTAATGTTCATTATTTGAACAATATAGTGTTCAATTATTGAACTGTCTACCTTTTTTGTGTATATTAAAAAGTATAAATGAAAATACCACATTTTCCAAAGGTAGTTAGAATAGAGCCAGCAAGTCAGTGTAATTTAATGTGCTCTCATTGTCCAACAGGCACCATTGATATGAATAGAGGTTTGATGAAATATGAAGTTTTTGAAAAAGTTTTAAAAGAAATCAAAGATTATAAAGATTATGTAAAGGTAGTTGTTTTATATCATGGGGGTGAACCACTTTTAAACAAAAAAGTATTTGATATGATTGAACAACTTAAAGAGTTTAAATCAGATCTTTTTGTTAAAACTGTTTCTAATGGAATGGCTCTTAATAAGAAAAACTCTGACAAAATATTAAATTCAAAATTAGACTTAATTGAATTTAGCCTTGATGGTAATTCAGCAGATGAAAACGAGGAAATTAGAATTGGATCAAATACAAATAAGATTATATCAAATATTCATTATCTATTAAAAGAGAGAAACACTAAAAAATCAAAGCTCAAAATAGAGATTACAACAACACAATTTTTTGATCCAAAACAACCAGAGAAAAAACCAGTTGCCCCTGACTGGCTCAAAAAAGTATTTAAAAATTTTGATGTCGGTTTTAAGCCAACTTTTGCTTATTTATGGCCCCATATTAATCTTAAAAATAAATATAAAATTGTCTATAAAGATAACGGAAATAAAACTTTTTGTGATCATGTAGTTAATACAATTAGTATAAGAGCAAATGGAGATGTGGTCCCTTGCTGTTATGATTTAACAAGCAAATTAGTTACAGGTAATATCGGTGAAAATAGTATTAAAGATATTTGGGACGGTCAAAAATATTCAATTTTAAGATCTCAAATAAAAAATAATACACCTCCAAAAAACTGTCAAAAATGTAGTGTAATAAGACCAAATTATTATATTTTAAAAAATTAAATAAACTTATTAATAATAATCTCAGGTTTTTTTGATAATGCTAACTTTTTTAAAGAAAGAAAATTCTTTATCATAAAATTATAATCTTTTTTATAATCAATTGTAATTCTAAGTTTTGAATAATCTTTGTTAAAAATCTGAATATAATTTTTTTTTTTAAAATAATTTTTGTATATGTATGGGGTCACGTGTTCTCTATCATAAAATGTTTTGGCTTTTTGGAAAGCTTTTTCTAATAATGAAAATCTGAAAATTTCACAATCAAAACCATGTGGAACAAATCTTTTTGGTTTGTTATTTGTCAAATAAAATAATTTTTTTTTTTTGAAAATTTTTAATCATAAAATCAATCATATGAATATTGATAAATGGACAATCAGGAGTAATTCTCACAATATCTTTAAACTTATTTTTTTTAGCACAGTGGTAAAATCTAGAAAGAAGATCATTTTCTTTGATATTTTTAGCTACATAAAATTTAATCCTATTTTTTTTTGCTATTTCATAAAAAATTTCAGAAAATTTATCATCTGGTACTGCTAAACAAATTTTATTTATGGTGTCAATTTTTTTCAAATTTTTAATCAAATATTCAATAATCTTTAAATTTTTAAATTTTAAAATCATTTTGCCTGGTAACCTTTTTGAATTATGTCGAGCTTGTAAGATTACATTAATTTTCATTATCAGATGATCTTTTTAATATTTGTTTTTGTTATAGAAGTTCCATAATCTAAATTTCTTTTTGATCTTTTTCCAATTAATTTAAATATATACTTTGGTTCTAGACCTATTTTGGGTCTTAAAGATTTAAGATTGTTGATTGTAAATTTTTCACCAATTTTAATTTTTTTGGTAACAAATAAAGACCTTCTATACTTTATATTTTTTATCTCATTTTTCTTTCTTAAAAAACTTGTTGAACCCATAGCTAAATAAGTTTTTTTAATACTTTGAATATATTCATATAATTCTTTACCCTTTGCTGAAAATTCTATATCCAAACCTACTTTTTGCTTCTCAAGAGCAATATGTTTTTCGAAAATATCAGCACCTAAAGTGGCTGCTACAATTGCGATTGTAGAGTCTTTTGAATGATCAGATAAACCAATTCTACAATTATACCTTTTTTTTAAAATTGAAATATTTTGTAAGTTAAAATCTTCAATATTTGCAGGATAGTTACTAACGCAATATAATAAAGTTATATCTTTTGAGCCATATTTTTTTGCTGTTTTAAATGCCTCATCTATTTCATATAAATTTGCAAGTCCAGTAGAGATAATTATAGGTTTTTTAGTCTGAGCAACTCTTTTAATTAATGGAATATCAGTAATTTCAAAGGATGCAATTTTATACATTGGACAATTTAATTCTTCTAAGAAATCTACTGCTTCGATATCAAAAGGAGTGCTAAAACATAAAATCTTTTTTTTCTTTGCATATAAAAATATATCTTTGTGCCACTTATAAGGTGTTTTAGCTTTTTTATATAAATCCCAATATGAATAATTTTTCCATAAACCTTCTTTTATTTTGAAATTTTTTTTACTTGATTTAATGGTCATCGAATTCTCATCATAAGTCTGAATTTTTACTGCATCAGCCCCATTTATTTTTGCATTATCTATAAGTTTTTTTAATTTTGAAAATGAACCATTATGATTTGCTGAAATCTCGGCAATTATAAAAGGTGTAGTTTTTTTCACAATTTTAAAATAGGTTAGTTTTTATAAAAAAATATATATTCTAAAGTATATATATTCTAAAAAGTATGTAGCTATCAATTAAAATGAGTATTAAATATTGTAAAAAATGTATCTTGCCTTCAACAAAACCAGATCTTGAATTTGATAAAAATGGTATTTGTCAAGGTTGTAATGCATTTTTAAATAGAAAAAAGATAGATTGGTCAGAAAGAAAAAAAGAATTTATCAAAATTCTAACTGATTACAAAACAAATAATACTTATGATTGTGTTGTACCTGTCAGTGGAGGTAAAGATAGTACGTACCAAGTAATTAAGTTGTTAGAACATAATTGCAATCCTTTATGTGTAACTGCAAAAACCGATTTTTTGACAGATATTGGAAGAAAAAATATTGAAAATATAAAAAAACTAGGTGTTGACCACATAGAGGTTTCTACTGATCCTATTTTAAGGAATAAAATAAATAAATTTTCCCTTAAAACAGTTGGTGATATTTCTTGGGCTGAACATATTACAATTTTTACAATTCCAGTAAGAATTGCATGTAAATTTAATATTCCGTTAATTGTTTGGGGTGAAAATTCTCAGAATGAAAATGGTGGGCCAAAAGAAAATGAAAATATGGTTGATCTTGACAGAAAATGGTTAGAAGAATTTGGAGGGCTATTAGGATTAAGAACTAGTGATCTAAAAGATATTTTAAATATTCCTGAAAAAAAATTATTTCAATATACTTATCCAGCAGAATCTGAATTAAAAAAAAATAAAATAAAAGGAATTTTTTTAGGATATTTTTTTGAATGGGATGGTCATAAAAATGCTGAAATAGCAATTAAAAATGGTTTCGAATGTTATGAAAGAGAAGTAGAAGGATCAATAGTCAATTATGAAAATTTAGATAATGCACAAATGAGAATTCATGATTATTTTAAATTTTTAAAATATGGGTATGATAGAGTGACTGACTGGTGTTGCTGGCACATAAGAAGGAATAGACTTTCTAGAAAAGAGGCAATAAAAATAAACAATGATAAAAGTGGAAAATTTCCATTATCTTATCTTGGAATACCTTTAGAGGAAATTCTAAGTAATATTGATTGTAGCATGAGCGAATTTAAAGAAATTTGTGATAATTTCACAAACAAAGAATTATTTAAATGTGATAATAGAGGAAAATTAATTAAGAAAGATGATGGTAGTTTAATTTTAAAAGATCCATTATCTTAAAACAATTTTATAAGTGTCAAAAAAAATTTTAGTAGTGGATTACAGAACAGGAAATGTAGACTCTGTGATAAAAGCAGTCAAGATTGCAGGGTATGAAGTAATATTTTCCTCAGAAAAAAAAGATTTTGATAATATTGTAAAAATAATACTACCTGGACAAGGCGCCTATGATTATGCAATCAAACAACTAGATAAACTAGATTTGAGACAAAAAATCATTGAATGTGCAAAAAAAGGAATGCCAATACTTGGAATTTGCTTGGGTATGCAAATATTAAGTGATTATGGTTCTGAGAATAATAATTCTAAAGGACTTGGTTTAATTGAAGGTAATGTAGAAATATTAAGAGAGGTCCCTAATAAACTTCCTCATCTCGGATGGAATTCTGTAAAATTTAAAGATAAAAAAAATAAACTTCTTTTCAATGTACTGGATGAAAGAGATTTTTATTTTGTCCATAGTTATTATTTTAATTGTAAAAATAAACAAAATATTTTGGCAACCTCAAAATATAATATTGAGTTCCCAGCTATAATAAATAAAGACTTAATATTTGGAATTCAATTCCATCCTGAAAAAAGTCATAAAAATGGATTAAAATTAATTGAAAATTTTTTAAAATTAAATGAGTAAAGTAAGAATAATTCCCACAGTCCTTTATAATGATAATGTTGCAGTTAGAGGGAAAAAATTTAACAACTGGAGAGTATCAGGAAGCTTGCTTCAAGCAATAAGATTATATTCACTGAGAGAAGTAGATGAATTAATATTTTTAGATATTGGAGCAACTAAAAATAAAAATATTAATTTTAAATTGATAGATGAGTTTGCCGATGAATGTTTCATGCCTATTACTGTCGGTGGTGGAATAAAATCCTTAGACGATATCGAGGAATTATATAAAGTTGGAGCTGACAGAGTATGTGTAAATACCCAAGCTTTTCAAGATCCAGTCTTTATACAAGATGCAATAAAAACTTTTGGAACTCAAAGTATAGTTGTTTCGGTTGATTATAAAAAAATAAACTCAAAATTTTTTGTTTTTATTTGCTCAGGATCAATTAATACTAATATAGAATTAAAAGAATATTTAAAAAAATTAAATGATACAGGTGTAAAAGAAGTAATGCTAACATCAATGGACCATGATGGAATGATGAATGGTTATGACTTAAAAAATATTTCATACGCAAATTTAAATTACGATTTCAGAGTAATTGCTTCTGGTGGAGCTGGTAATAAAAGAGATGTTCTTGATTTAATATTATCTTCAAAAATAGATGCTTTATCTTGCTCAAGCATCTTTCACTTTACAGAAATAACTCCACTATCTTTAAAAAAATTTTTGAGTGAAAATAATATTAATACAAGAATTTAAATTTTTGTTAATTTTTTCGCTAAATTACTAATTTTTTTATCTTCTTTATAAATAGAACTTAATATCTTTGATGCTTTTTTTGGATTACTTTTAAACGCAAGTCTCAAAATATCCATCCAATTTTGATTATTTTTTTTTCTAACATTTTGAATTTGATCAATAATCTTATTAAAATTTAATTTTTTTTTCATATATTAAAATCTTCATTTTGAATAATCTTTAATCTATAATTTCCTTTATCAGCTATATATAACCTGCCTCTTGATATTTCAATTCCGTAAGGTTTAACTAATTCTTTATCAATAACTTCCAAAAATTTACCATTATAATCTATCTTTACTAGCCTATTATTAAAACAGTCAGAAATAAATATATTTTTATGATTGAATGCTATGTCAACAGGAGCATTGAAAGCACCATTTTCGTCTCCTTTAATAATGTCTTTTTGTTTTGTCCAAGTATCAAGAATTTCACCCGTTGAAGTTTTTCCGATCCAGCCTAAACACTGAAATTCATTAGAGAATTTTATAATTCTATGATTCCAAGTATCAGCAAGATAATAGTTGTTATCAAGACCTTTTTTAAAAGCATGAATTCTGTCAATTTTTAAATCTTTAGATTTAAGGAGGGTTTTAAGATTTTTATTTTTATAAGTTAAAATATTTGACTTGCCATATTCTGATATAAAAAGAGTGTTATCTTTTTTATATGTCATGACTGGATCAATTAATCCTTTGCCATTATTATAATTAAATCCTATCAAATCTTGTAAAATAAAATTTCTATCAAAATATTTTACATTACCTTTTCCACCACCATTACCTATACCCATTTCGGTGATGAAAATATTGTCATCTTTATCAAAAAAAATATCATGTGGTTTTTTTAAAAAGTTTTTTTTAAAAAAAAAATTAGCTAATTTAAAAATAAAACTATTTTTTAAGAAATTATTTTTTTTCAGAGATCTTTTTGAATAATAAAAAATATCTTGCAAATTAAAATTTTTACTTATTCTATAAATTATACCTTTATTAAAATCAGGTATAAATAAATTAAAGTTACTATCTATTCCAAAACCATAACAAGCACTAAAACCTTTTATGTAAGTAATTTTTTGATTATTTTTAGTATCTTCGCTATTTTCATATATGTCTAAAAAATTCATCTAAAATTATTTTTTTTTAAATATTCAGAAATTTTAATATCCCAAGAATTAAAGTTATTAGGTAAATTTTTTTTAAAATTTATAGATCCAATTTTTTTTTGTTTCTTTGGTGTAAAATTTCCTGATAATATTTTATTAAAATTTCTGATTAATAAGTCCTCTAATTCATCTCTAAGAATATTGTATGATTTTCTAAAAGTAATATTATTATTTGGAAAATTAATTTTTTTTTGAAAAATTATATCTCCAGCATCAATTTTTTCTGAGATTAAATGAATACTTACTCCCTTTGGTGTATTTTTTACCCAAGACCAAAAGTTGGGGTGTGCTCCTTTATTATGTGGCAAATATGAAATATGAAGATTAATCATTTTACCACGGCATAATTTAATATAACTAGATGGTATTTTTTTTCTTAAACCATAGGAGACAATTAAATCAAATTTTTTTAAAAAACTTAATTTTGGTAAATTTTTTCTTTGAGTTACAGAAATGTTGATATTTTTTTTAAAAAAAAAAATTAGTTTAGAGTCTTTATACGAATATCCAAGAAATATTACTTTTTTCATTTATAATATTAACATAAAAATTTTTTTCAGTGCATAAATCAAGCCAATTGAGCTATTAGTACTGGTCAGCTGCACACATTACTGTGCTTCC
>MDSV01072699.1_pt1 | contig 22011 bp, 10 predicted proteins | sample 810851 | NCBI WGS metagenome assembly MDSV01 (sample SAMN05326640, study PRJNA326480) | marine metagenome | isolation source: seawater | place: Atlantic Ocean: North East | collected 2012 | reverse complement strand
TCAGGTACTCCATCTCCATCACCATCAAAAGCATCAAATGTGGTCTCGCATAATAAAATCAATATATCTACTTCAGATCGTGAAATTCTGAGATTAGAATCAGTATCTACGTCAAAGAAATCATAAGAATTTTCATAAACTTGTGATGACATTTTTTCTATGCTAATTTCATTGTCATCAGGTGATAATTGGCTGTAATAAAGTTCCATTTCACTACCGCAAGAGCAAGATTTTTGTAGAATTTCAGCAAATTCTACCTCGCCATCACTATTCAAATCAATGGACTCAAAGTTTAATTTATCATTATTAATTATCACGGATTCGGTTTCTTCTTTATTTAGAATACCATCTTTATCAAGATCCTTAGACTTCATTTCTAATTCTGCAACACTTCGACAATCCTTAGTAATTATTGAATCTTCATTTTGTTGAATCGGTTCAATAATTTCTGAATTTACCCAATTGGCAACTATTGTAACATCACTAAAAGATTCTATAGATGTAACAGTTATGTCGAATTGACCATTAGCTGGAAAATCAAGGTAAAGTGTTTGTTCAGTGCCAAAACCAAATGAGTTGATGGAAACTTGGCTAGATTCAACGTCTAAGGCAGTCATTTGACGACCTTTTCCTCCTTCCTTAAATTCATCTTCGAGCAAATCAAATAAATCCTCAAATTCAAAATCTATTGTTTCTCCTACAGCATTTATCGATAAAATACCACTGCCTCCAAAAGTAGATATTTCAAGATAATCACCAGGCTTATCAAGAACAGTGAAGAAATTTAAAGTCTCACCTGTAGGTGCTTCTATACCATATATCTCTTCACCATTAAACAGTTCTATAGGAGTTCCATCGTATTCCCATACATACCTTTCTTCAAATGATGCTTTAATCATAACTTCACCAAACACCATCTCAGTTTGTAATAGTATGTACCACATTCCAGGAGTTGGATCATTGAATCCAATTTTATCACCAGCACCAGGTGAATTACTTAACAATGTGTAGTCAAAAGTTGTAGGTGCTTGTTCAATTTGCATATACAATGAAGCTTCTCCAAATCCATTATTCAAGTCAACTTCTAACCTCTCGGTTCCATTTGGCACATTTATCTTGAAATATTGCATTAATCCATTATATCCACTTAATGGTCCATATGCTACCCCTGGTGTCAACTCAACAGCATCTTCTGGTTCAACATTCTCTGGTTGAGAAGTCATTGAAGCAGCAATAGTAAAGTCTTCTGCCTTTCCAAATGATGCGTATGTTGTGATGTAATAGATTCCAGGCTCTATATCATATAAGCTAACTTGATGTTCATTTCCTGGGCCATTATCGTAATCTGAATTTCCAGTTAGTATGAAGTTATCCAAATCTTCAAACCATGGTTCGTCAAATGCAAAAAACAAGCCAAATGGATCGGGTACTGTTTGTGCAGATATTGCTAAGTCAACATTTCCTTCTCCACCATAAGTTTTGATGGTCAAAGAAGATAAGTTTTCTGTGACTTCTACATAATAGTACAAAACACGCTCTTCTTGAGGTGTGCCTCTCCCTGCTTGTATATATTGACCTGTAACTGGTATTCCGTTGAATAGTTGAGTCATTTCATCTAGTTCAGGAGGAGGGTCAGCAATATCAATCTCAGTTGAGATCGCCAAATTTTCAATATCAGTAATCGGTATAATTACAATCCATAAAATCCCTTCATCTGGCCAATTCCAATCCTTCCACATGTAATCATTGACATCTCCTGAATACTCATCATATTCCCATGAATTAGGTATTTTATTGAAGCCAAAATATGCATCAAATACATATTCACCCCAGTCTTGTTTGTTTTGATACTCGAAGTAAGTCTCAAACCACAAATTTCTTGTCAATGGCCCTATTTCAACGAAATATAATAATTGATCTCCCTTATTCCCGGTAATCTCGCTAATCGCTTCTCCGGGAAATAATTGAATTGCTTGAGCAACAATAGTTCCATCGGGCATAACCCATGAAGGCCCTAAGATTTCACCGTTAATTTCACCAGTTTCATCTAAAGTTGTAGATCCCTCGCCCTCTGGGAAAGTCCAAGAAGTAACATTTTCACCATTTCGAATGGTTATGTTGTCTAGCATTCCCTTGAAGAAATTACATTCACACCCTGCTCCCATTCTACCAAAGTAAAGTTCATCACAATCTTGACCTGACTGATAGCAATCATTAGAACCAAAATCACCTAACGGTATCTTTGCATCCTCAGCATTAATAATTCCTGCTGGAATTCCATCTATGTAGAATTCACCAGAAACTCCTTCATCGATAACAACCTTGACATGAGTCCATTGGCTTTCGACTATGGATCGATTTGAAACTGGATTTTTAGACAATGAATATTCGCTAGAATATGACAATTGTCCATTGTTTAGATACAAACCCCAACCATAATCTCCAAGCATCACGATAAATTGAATTCCGGAATTATCTGGAACATTTACCAATGCTTCAATTTCGATGTATGATTCAGTATCTGGTAATTCATCATCAATTCTAATATGGTCATCTAATCCATCAAATCTTAATGCATAATCGGCACCAGGTCCCACTTCTACTACACCGTATACCGGGAAATATTGGGGTTCATTTTCCAAATCATTCCAATAGCCTGGCATAATATTTCCCATGTTTGTTCCAGTTATGTGGACATAATCTTCTTCGCTATTTGAAGATGGCTGGTTTTCCCCCCAATTTCGATAAAGGAATGGTGTCCCATCATGCCATTTGTAAATGCCTTCTTCTTGATAGTCGGACAATCCAGTCCAAAGATGCCTAGATTGGTCATTATAATTAGCAAATGTGTCCATAATCCATTGATTTTCTTGTTCATCATCAATCGTTACTAAAAAGCCATCTAATCCTCTTGCAACTTGAGCAGAATCTGACCATGAAGCTTCACTTAGCAAATAGTATGTATGATTATTAATTGGATTTATTGCAGTATGAATAACTTCAATATTTGAAACATTCTCTGCCTTTGATGAATCGCTCAAAATTGGTGAGCAAACTGAAAAGGTGAAAATCATCACCATAATTACTGATTTTGCATATGTCTTCATGGTAACAACCTTATTGAAATGAATGTAACATTAAAAACTAATGGTATTATGTTCTTATCTACCGTTTCATTTTTTTGCCACCTATGCGCAATTCAGTTTGTAGTGGCATTTGATGTTCCCATGCGAATTCCTTGACTATTCTCCAACCGTTTTCTGAGCCTTCATAGTCCTTAACTTCAATAATTTTATTGCGTGTATTAGCCTTAAATGCAGCGACTGGTTCTGCGTTTTTGAAAACTAAATATGCAGAACCAAAGCCAAATCTTTCTTTCATAATATCTGCAAAATAAGGTGATATTGGATCACTTGGCGGAAGTACAAAATCACGAATAGGCTTGATATTTTTAGCATCTTCTAACAATTCCTTACGGCCCCAACAAATCTCATGTAAATCTTCGATAAGAAAACCTTTGATTAAAGTACCATCTTCCTCAAATGAATTTAGTACAGATTTAATTTCTTCAGGTTTGAATGGTGTTCCAGCAAGTCTCATGAATTGTTTAAGAGTTATTATTGGGTAATCCTCAACCATCTTTCGCAAGTATTCCTTTCGTAATTCAATTGGATCTAAGCTATTATTAGCTTTTACAGTTCTAAATCCGCCTCTAAAATCCTGGACAATATGTCCGGTTCGAATAAGTGGCTGAATTAATTTTCTAAATTCTGATTGAGATAAAGCATGTCTTTCTTTGAATATATTTGGGTCAGAATTATTGGAAAAGAATTCTACAATGTCTAACAAATCCTCATCAGCAGGTTCGCCACGAATTACAAGTAGATCTTGGAAGTGCTCGTAAGTTGCCCACACTTGATGCCCTCTAAGATTGACCCCTTGATGCAATCTGTTTGCGCTTGCCATGCTCTTCAGGTCCGCACGATACACTTCGCATCTACCTCTAAGTGCAAAGTCATCCCGAACTTCAGGAATTTTTCTCATTGCTATAATTTCATTTTCCAATCTAGTACTTTGATGCAAATAGTGTCTATGAAATAGAGCACGTTCGGCAATTTCTCTTGGTTGAGGATCTACAACTCCACCTCTTATCATTCTCTCTCCAGTCATTTTGAAACCGATATTTTCAAGATGTTTTCTAGTTTCATGATCTAGTTGAGATACAGGTTCACTGTTGAAATTTGTTAATACCGCAACATCAACTAATTGATCTGAATGGTTATCTAAAAGCAAAGAGAATGCATGGCAAAATTCTTCAATGTATGCATTTGGAATGTGTAAGTCTTTTACCTCTAAATAATCATTAACTTTGAACATTAATACTTTTCCAATAGGGTCAACGCCCTTAAAAACCGGTAAGTACCATCCACGATCTAGAACGCTACGTACCTCCCAAATAAATCTAGAAACATATGGATCTGACTGAGTCAAAATACGTAATTTTGTATCTTCTCTACTTGGCCGACTAAGTTTTTCAACTTCATCAGGCATGCAATAAAACGCTTCAGGATCTGGAACTAGAGATACAATTTTAGAAATCCTACCTGATTTTTCTAAATTCATCAATGCGATAGTAAGATCTTCATATGATTTGGTTACAAAAAATCTTAACGTATGTGATTTTACAGGACCTAATCTTTTAATCACATCTACCAATGAATCTTCAAAACTCATTGGAGTATAAACTCCATGAACGCGATGGAATAATGACAATTTTCGTCTTCGGCCACTAACATCTTCAAATTGCTTAACAACTAACATTTGGCGTTCTAAATTGTCTAATGCTCTCTTCAAGTCACGATGTAATGATTTAAACTCATCTCCTTTAGGAAAATCCTGCATAATCTCTTGTCTAGTGACATTTATTCCATGGGGGATTTTCTCCAATATTTGCTCTTCCATAGCGCCAATCCATGGTTCAGGTTTCAATCCTAACAACATAGGAATATTTTTCCTTGTAGTATATCCGATTCGATTATGTAGAAGTCGACCCATAATAACGTCGGAATCTAATTGTAAATCTTTCCAATCTTTAAACCTAAACTCGCCAACTCGATACAATAATTCTTGCTGCTTCTGAAAAATCACGTGAGAATCAAATGCTGAAAAACCATCTTGATATTGGGCAAAAGATTTCTCAAATACCATATTTTGAACCCAACGATATTCTACAACGTCTTCTTCTCCACCAGTCAATTTATGCTCGTCAACTTTAAGGATATATTCTGCATCTTCAGTTTGTTTGTAGAAGCCAACTGATATCACATTTCTAGATTCCAATTCATGTAAAATTCTATCAACTAGTTGCTTTGAAAATGGTAATCGTTTTTCTATATTATCTGCCATTTTTGGCCCTTCAGAACCTAACATCTCAATAATTTTTACACGCATTGCAACATGTGGGTCATTTACTTTCATCGTTTCCCACTTTGTTGGAGTCAATCCATCATATTCTACAGCAATATCATAATTTAATTGTTCAACGTGTAATTCTCTAAGGTCATTTGCATCCTTGCCACCATTCGTAGCAAGACAACCTAGAGTCCCATGAATTTCTGCCATGTATGGCGTGAACCATTTCCCATCAATTTCGTTAGAACCCGTGTTTCTGATTTTAACAACTTCGCCATTTTGACATAATATTTCTAACCATCCTCTTAATTTTTGTATATCAATTTGTTGAAGTTTTTCTTTGTATAGTGGATTGTTAAATGATTTATCTAATCCACCTCCATGTGACATCAATTTCAATAACTGTTCTGGGTTTTGAGGTATTGGTGCTTTGTTGAGATAGTAATTATTTAGTTCCTTTTCAGATAATTCAGTAGCAAGACTCCTAGTTCCAAGAAGTCTTTGAAGTATTGTTGGATCAATGTCTTTTACCAAAAAAGCTCTGGTTTTCATCGACATTAGATCTTCAAATGCCGACATAAATAATGACATTCCTAAACGTGAAGGAATTGTCATTTTTTGGTGCACAATACGTGCTTTATCTTGAAGACATAGTTCGAGGAATTCATTCAAACTGTTGAGGTCAATATCGCCAAACATTATTTCATTTTTAGCTTCACGCATTAGCAGGCTATCTTCGATTGTTCTATGTTTATTTAGTAGAGCATCAGCCTTTTGTTGAAATTGTTGGGGGCTTATCTCATCTGCTCCAATTCTTTTAGGAATTATTAGAGACCTTCCTGCGACTTCCTTAAACCGTTTTGCAAAAATCTGTGTATTAATGATATATCTCTCAATTACATCTATGTGGTTTTGTTCTTTGAATGAATCATACATTTCCCGGGGATCTATCTCTTGTGATGTTCTTAATAACAAACCATTCTCATCAAAAGACATCTCTATAATTGATATTCCCTTGTTTTCTGCTAGACCTGCTAAAAAGTAACCAAGTGCAGTATTGAATCCTCTGCCACGACATGTTGTGATCATATATGTTGGATGGCCACTGCTGATAATTTGTTCGACTAGAATTCTGTTTGAGTCTGGGACTTGAAATGAGTCAATTGAATGCTCTTCTAAATGCCTTGCAATAGCATTCGATACATTGCTTGATAATCCGTATGCATCACAAAGAATCATTCTTGGGTCGATTTCTTTTCGCAGTGCAACAATACAATGCCCAATTAAATCTAACAATGCATTTGATAACTCGCGTGATCGAGACCTTGCTTCTCCTGACCAAGACGGTACAGTAGGTCGATATCCTGTTACAGCAGTAACATTTACCCTTGTGCCTTGTATATTGGTGACTCTATATGTAGAGCCACCCAGAAGAATAACATCTCCACTTCTAAGGTTAGAAACAAATGATCCACTTAATTTCCCTAATACTGAACCTTCAGCATTGAATACTAGATATGAATTGTCAGGTGCTATGGTGCCAATATTAGTATAATAGATCATTCTCGAATATCCTCGTTTACCATATACATTTTCTTCCCAATCAACCCAAACACGACGTTCTTCTTCTAACATGTCTAAAACTTCAATAAAATCGTCATACTCAAAATTGCGATATGACCATGAATTGACGATTACCTCGTATGCTTCATCAATATCCAATTGATTTATTATAACTAATCCAATCATAAATTGTGCAACAACATCTAAGCAATTTTGCGGGAAATGCAAAATATCCATTTCACCTTTTTGAATTGCTGATTGAAGTGCGGCTAATTCGATTAAGTCATCGACACTGCTTGGCAAAAATCTTGCTCTTGGGATTCCACCTACATGGTGTCCAGCTCGACCAATTCTTTGAAGTGCTGTTGCTATATCTCCTGGACTTCCAACTTGTATAACAAGATCAACTGACCCAATATCGATACCCATTTCTAAGGAGGATGATGTGACAACTGAACGTAAGTGTCCGTGTTTAAGTTTCTTTTCAACGTCTAATCGTATTTTCTTATCCATTGAACCATGATGACCGGCAACTAAATCACCTAAGTGTGGCCTTAGCCTTTGAACCAATGTTTCAGTCATTTTTCTAGTATTTGCAAAAACTAGTGTAGTGTTGTGAGCGGCTATCAAGTCTGCAATGATTTCAATATTTTTTTCTAAAACTTTCATTACTGATAAATCACTGAATCGATTATCTGGAAGGATTATGTCTAAATCTAATTCTCTAGAACCAGATACTTTGGCAATGCTGACTTTACTTTGCTTACCTCTAGTTTCTAGATCATCACTAGAAACAAGATATTCTGCTACCTGTTCAAGAGGCTCCATTGTAGCCGATATTCCAATTCTTTGAACAGGTGTTTTTAGTAAGGTGTCAAGGTATGATAATGTTAGAGATAGATGTACCCCTCTTTTTGATGGGACAAGGGAGTGTAATTCATCTACTATCATATATTCTAACTCACTGACAATAGGTTGGAACCTTGGAGAAGTAATGGCAATGGCTAAACTTTCAGGGGTAGTAATTAGAATATGAGGTGGCTTCTTAAGCATTTTTTGCCTTTCCGATTGTGGTGTATCACCTGTTCTCAGACCGACTTTAATTTCTTGTGCCCGGTCTGGTAGATATTTTTCAGAAATTTCAGTTAGTGGTCCAATCAAGTTTCTTTGGATGTCATTAGCAAGTGCTTTGATAGGGGAGATATAGACACAATGTACTTTCTTTTCCAATTTCTTATCTAGTGCCAATCTCACCAACTTATCGATTATTGTTAAGAAAGCAGTTAGTGTCTTTCCTGAGCCAGTTGGAGAGCATAACAGCAAATGTTTTCTATCCATTATAGCAGGGATTGCAAGCTTTTGTGGTCTTGTAAAATCTGGAAATTTATCTTTGAACCAATTTCTAACTGGCGGACATAACATCTCGAGTAAACCATCTGTGTCCTGTGGTTTATCTAAATACTCTATGTCGACCATTTTTTATTCACTATCCCAGTGGTTCGCAGTGGGTGGAACAAGTACTTGAAAACTTCGCCTTTATTTTTGCAAAAAATGCTAGTGAGTCTAAATTTAAAAACATTCAAATTATCCAAAACATGCGTCTGCAAGTGACGGCTCTCCAAACGATTCCTTTGGTTAAACGATTGAAAAATAAATCAAGTAGTCTATCGGGCATTCTAAATAACAAACTACCTATTTTGAATGAACGTTTTGAATTCTTCATAACTTTGCCCATCTGTTTTTTCCATTCTTTTTCATAATTGGTCAATGGTGTTGCAGAACTGATATGCTGAGCAATAACTTGTCCTGCAATCCTGCCACCGATCATTGCGATAGTAATTCCAGCTCCATTAGATGGTAGTACCATTCCTGCAGAATCTCCAACCAAAAGGTAATTTTCTTTCACAAAAGTCTTGATAGTTCCCGACATTGGCAAAGATCCACCACCTTTAAATGAAGTTTCACCATTGTATTTGTCAATAAATTTACTAGCATATTTGTTTAGAGGGATGCCTTTAGAAAAGCTTTTTTGAACACCTAAGCCAATATTTGCTCCTTCTGATTTGGGAAACATCCAAGCATATCCTCCTGGGGCCATCGAACCAAAATGTAATTCAACATCGTCTCCATAAGTTCCACCCTTTAATTCAAATTTGACAGGAATATTAATTGATTTTTCATTCCAAAACTTTCTCCTAACAGGATCTTTGTGACCTCCTGCACCAACTATAACCTTTGCAGTTATCTCTTCGCCTTTTCTTGTTGTTATTTTATTACCTTCTATATCTTTGACATATGTATTAACCTGATATTTAGCGCCTGCTTTTTTTGCTAATGCTACCAAAGCCTCATCATGAGCAACACGGTTCAGAATTAAACCTTCGAATGGATATGATAGTGACTTTCCAGAAGGGGTAATTATCTTCATTTTTTCACACCTTTTAGAAACTGCATGTTCGGGGGTCTTAAACAAATCATCCATGTCAGGTACATCTGGACAAAGACGTCGCATTTCATCGTTAGATGGTACTAGTTCTCCACATTGTAATGGTGTTCCTATCGACTTTCTTGCATCAATTACAAGTGCATTGATACCATTTTCTGCAGCATAGCGCGCAACCGTACTTCCAGCAGGGCCACCACCTATGATAATTACATCATAGTCGAAGTTATGTCCCATGTATGTCCCTGTAGCCTATTCCTCTTAACCATGCGTATTGCGGCTTATTAGTCAAAAACAACGGTCACTTTCAAAGGTGGGTGTCTCCTCGTCGGTTCAGGTTTGACCATGAGTGATGACTCTGAAACTCGGTTAGAAAGAATGTCTGGCATGCTGAAAAGACGTGGTTTTATTCTTCCCGCATTTGAGATTCATGGTGGCTCTAAAGGTTTGTACGATTTTGGCCCAAATGGGGGGAGACTTAGAAATAGGGTTAATCAACTGTGGTTAGAGCATTGGATTTCTCTAGGTGATATTGTAGAGATTTCATCACCTAACATAACTCCATACGAGGTTTTAGAAGCGAGTGGTCATGTAGGTGAATTCTCAGATTTTATGACTTCTTGTGCCTCTTGTGAGGAATCTTTTAGAGCGGACACTTTGCTTGAAAATAGCCATCCTAATCCAGACACTTTAACAAAGGCTGAGTTACAATCTTTAATGGATAATGTTTCACCACCATGTCCAAGTTGTACATCTTCTAAATGGGGTCAAATCACGGCACAAAATTTGATGTTTAGTACTACAATTGGTGCTGGGACTTCTGGTAGATCTGGTTTTTTAAGGCCAGAGACAGCACAAGGAATGTTTACTTCCTTTACAAGTTTATATCGTCATTTTCGTGAAAAACTTCCATTTGGTGCAGTTCAAGTTGGCAAAGGTTATCGTAACGAAATTTCACCTCGTCAAGGTATGATAAGATTACGAGAATTCAACATGGCTGAACTGGAATACTTTATTGACCCTAATTCAAAACCTTCACATGATTTTAGCAATTGGGATCATATCGATTTTAGATTACATAGTGAAGATGATGGCGAAGTGGATATTAATATCTCTAAAGCAGTTTCCAATGGGACAGTTAGACACCCAACAGTTGGTTATTTTATGGCAATGACTTATGATTTTTTACTCAAAGTCGGAATTGATTCATCTAAGTTAAGATTTAGGCAACATGAATCTAATGAGATGGCACATTATGCTACTGATTGTTGGGATGTTGAAATTTTTGGATCTTATGGCTGGGTTGAATGTGTCGGGATCGCTCATCGGGGGTGTTATGATCTTGAGGCTCATGAAAAATATACGGGTAAGACACTAAGGGCTCGACGTGATTTTGAAACACCTAAGAAGATTGAAATTGATGGTTGGACAATAGATGGTGCAGTTGCAGGTCCTACATTTAGATCTCTTGCCGGCAAAGTAAAACAATTAATTGAAAATTTGCCTGTTGACACAAATTTCCCGTTTTCTGCTGATATTGATGGACAATTAATCACTATAGAGACGCAGCATGTTAAGCGCGTTCAAAAATCTGAAACAGTTACAGGAGAGTGGTTCACTCCACATGTTGTTGAACCTGCATTTGGTATTGATAGGATTATATGGCATTTACTTGATCACGCATATCATGAAAATGATAAACAAGGTGAAAATTATACTTTGATGAAATTAAATCCTAATGTTGTGCCTATTGATTATTGTGTATTTCCATTATTTGAAAAAGATGGCATGAAAGAATTAGCTTTGGAGATAAGTAAACAACTTAATGTAAAACCAGGTATTGTATGTACTTATGATTCTAGCGGTTCAATCGGTAGAAGATATGCTAGAGCTGACGAAATTGGCGTCCCTTACTGCATTACTGTTGATTACCAATCTCTCGATGATAATTCTGTAACAGTTCGTACTCGTGATACAGGTGAACAAACTAGAATCAGTATTGATGAACTATGAAATATTACACGATTAATCAAATCAATTATTGTAATGTTGAATAACCTTCACCAAAAGGTCGAATTATGTCTGCGATAAGTGATTGGACAGAAAGGCACCGCCCTGCTTCTGAAAGTCACTTGGAGGGCAATGAATCTCAAAGACAAAAAATTAGAAATTGGCTTAATGAATGGAAAGTAGGTGTTCCTAAGAATCGCGCCATCTTACTTGTTGGCCCTCCTGGTGTTGGTAAAACTACTGTAGCTAGGGCAATAGCTCAGGATATGGGTTGGAATGTAATTGAATTAAATGCTTCCGATTCACGTAATGCAGCTGCAATAAGGAAAGCAGCAACTAAGGGTGCCACTCATCGATCATTATTTGTTGACCCGAATGATGATTCAAAAAGGACGTTAATACTGATTGATGAAGTAGACCATTTGTCAGGTGGACTAAGACAGGTTAGTGAATCTAGGATTAATAAAGCTCTAAAAAATGACCAAGAATCTTCTGATATTGTTAAAATTTCGGGAGACACTGGTGGCAAAGCTGAATTATTAAAATTATTGAAATCAACCAAGCAACCTGTAATTTTAGCTTGTAATGAAATAATGGGTTTGTGGGGTAAATCGTCAAATTGGCGTGTTACAAGAGAACGTTTTCAAAGATTAGTTACAACGATTATTTTTGATAGAGCCAGTAAAGATGCATTAAGAAACATTGCACGAAGAGTTTTAAAGGCGGAAAATATAAATTATGATTCTCCAGCAATAGAGGCAATTGTTTCATCCAATCCTGGAGATCTAAGGGCTTTGGTTAGAGATTTACAAGTTATTTGTGCAGCCAATACAAATTCTATAGATAAAGAGTCCGTAGATAGTTTTATTGAATCTGGCGAGAGAGATGTCTCAATAGAAGTTTTTCCAGGTCTTGCCAAATTATATAAAACAAATAAGGCATTAGAAGCCACAAGTTTAGGAGTTTCAATCGACAAAGCCCCATCAGAATTTCTAAACTGGATTCACTGGAATAATCCTTCCATATTTAGAGATAAGAAAGCAATTAATCGTGGGAATAAGGCATTATGTCATTCATCGAAAATGTTGACTGCAATGTATAAAAACACGGCCCACCGCTCATGGTATTGGAGTTCACAACTATCAGGTCTAGCAGCATCAGTGGTAAATCAAGAAATTAATGAAGGGAGAATTTTCCCTGCATACCCTAATTTCCTTAGAAGGAACGCTTCATCAATTAGGTCAAACATCATAAATAGATTATCAGAACTTTCAGGAGCCAGTAGAACTTCAGTTAGAGAAGAGTTATTGCCCATACTAACTACATTACATTCACAGTCTTCTAATCTAGGTAAAGTCGATGATTTTTCAATTTCTATGGACTTGGGTTTTACCGGTGATGAGCATGCTTCCTTGTGTGGTCTACTTAAGAGTCGGAAATCTACTAAAGATTTGGTTTCAAGATACAATTTAATTGAATCTGAGAAGTTGGTTGTTAATGAGACTATGGAAAATCTAGATTCGGAATCTGAATTAGATGATATTAAACAAAAAAACCAGCATGATAAAGCTCAAAAGACATTATTTTAAACTAATTTTTTCGACTAGGAATTAATTTTTTGAACAATGCAAGAGCATTTCTATCTCCGTGTCCTTTGTTTTCATCTTTCCAAGTTTTTGGATGCAATAAAATGACTACAGTAAGAAGTTCTAATCTACCAAACCACATTAAGATAGATGTTAAAAGTAAAACTCCTGAATTAAGAGGAGACCAAGTGCTGCTTGGTCCATAATCTCCTAAAGCAGGACCAGTGTTTCCTAATGATGATGCAGTAATTCCAATAATGCTTTCAAATGATTCATTTGCCATCAACACAGCTAACAAAACGCTGGAGATTCCAAATAGTCCAATCCAAACAAATAGCATTCCAACTATTTTGTCTATTTGTTGGGATTCGACAACCTTTCCATTCATACGGATTTGTTTTATTTTTCTTGGTTGTGCTATCCTAACTAATTCTCTCATTGCGACTTTGAAAGCAAGAATAATTCTCATTAATTTCAAACCTCCACTAGTAGATCCAGCACAAGCACCAACTATCATTAGAACCATTAGAACAAATTGTGCGACCGCAGGCCATAGCATGTAATCTTGCGTAGTATATCCGGTAGATGTACCAATAGAAATAGCCTGGAATAAACTTTGTCTAAATGAATTTCCAAGACTTACATTATTAGCAATCAAGGCAACCATTATGAAACACACAGCGGTGAATATGTATACAAGGTAAGTTTTGAATTCTTCATCTTTGAACGCTTTTATGTATTCATTGGCAATCATTAGCCAAATTAGAGTAAAGTTAATTCCTCCAATAAACATGAAAATAATAATGATTATTTCAATTGTTAATGAATCATAGTAGCCAATACTGGCATCTCTAGTAGAAAATCCACCAGTAGCCATGGTGGTGAAACCGTGATTAATAGAATCAAATAGGGACATGTTTCCGATGAAGAAAAGACAGAAAATCTCGATAATAGTTAGTCCAATGTAAATCTTCCACAGCGTAAGGGCTGTTTGTTTCAATTTTGGCCTTAGTCTAGAAAGCGACGGGCCGGTCAACTCCGCTCTAGCAAGAGCCATGCCCCCTCCTATTACGCGTGATAGTAGCATCATCCCAAGCATGATTATTCCCATGCCACCTAACCATTGTGTAAGTGATCTCCATAGTAGAATTCCTTTTGGCTGAGCATTAATGCAATCCAATGTTTGGTTTGGAATACAATTAGGGCTCATATTATGAGAGATTACAGTAGCTCCAGTAGTTGTAAATCCTGACATCGATTCAAACCATGAATTAACCCCGCCCCTAAGTATGTCAATAAATGATACATCAGCTGTAAATGGTCCCACAAATACTCCGCCAAGCCAATATGGAAATAGTCCTATGAATACTACTATAGGGTAAATTAGAGCGACAGCAGCAAATGCTTCACGATCTCTTAGTCGATCTGCAGTGTCATTTCTAGTGCCAAATTTTAGCATTAACCAGCCTAATGTAGGTGAAAGTATAATTGGAATCAGAAATGCTTTGATTGCCATTTCTAAGTCATCAAGCCAAATAGTGATTGTTCCACAAATAATCAGTGGAATACTAATGGCGACTAGAGTCCAGCCAAGAATTAGGCTCAATACATCAAAACGCATGACTACACCTGGAATTTTCGTTCAAGTTCCGCAACTTTGTCAGGTCTTGTAAAAATTATTAGATTATCTTCTGGCAATAGGACTTTATCTGGAGTTGGTCGTAAGGTTTCCCAATTTCCATCTAACGTTCTTCTTTGAATGAATGCGATTCTCATTGATTCACTAAATCCTGCTTCAGAAATACGCATATTAGAAAATTTATGCATAACATCAACTTTCATACTAATTCCAACAATATTGGGTACATTTGACAATACTGCATAGGCTCCAGCGGCTTTAGTATGAATGTGTGCGAGAATATTATCAACAGCAACTCTTTTTCTGTCCACTGCAAAAGTTATACCCATTCTTTGAGTGACCTTTACTAAATCAGCATCATACAATAATAGTCCAGTGCGATTTACTCCCATGTCGCTAGCTAGAAGTGCCGCAGCAATACTGTCATGATCACTATCAAGGGCGGCAATTGCAATATGGTGTTCAGGGATTCCAACTTCTGTCAATATGTCTCGATCTAAATGATCACCATGAATTACCTCGAGATTTGGGTGCGAACCAATATCAGTTGCAGATAATTCATTAGCAATTTGCAAATCACGCTCTATCACTGTAACTTCAGCACCATTAAATAGCCAATTTTCCGCAATCATTTGTCCAATTCGATTTGCACCAATTATAGCTACTTTTGGTGATATTGGAAAATCGGTTGCCTCATGTCCAAATATGTTCAAAATTCTGTTGAAACTAGCTAATCCACTTGTTGCTACAGCTATAGTATCATTTGGCATGAGAACAAATTCACCATTTGGAACTATGCTCCTTTCTCCACTTCTCTTGACTCCAACAATTAATGGCAGTTCGCCATCCATGTCATCATTTGCCTGCTTAAGGGTTTTGAAAACAATTTTTTCAGCATTTTTTGTTACATTAAATTCGATGATGTAAGAATCATGTCCAAATGGTATAACTTCTTCAATAGATGAAGATCTTAGCCCTGTATGTAGTCTTTTAATTGCACTGTCGAGTGGATTTACAACGTGGTTGACTTTAGCCCAGCCAGTTAGATGTCCTTGTTTTTGCTCTTGCATGAAATTCATACTTCTTACCCTTGATATTGACATGAGCGGTTTAGCCTTAGCACCACCAAACTGATGGTGAGCGTGTTCAGCTAATGCACAAGCAAGAAGATTTCTTTCATCTGAATTTGTTGCAGCAACAAATATTTCGGCTTCACCTATACCTGCTTCATGTAATTTCTCTCGAGTTGTTAAATCTCCATGTATTACTAACACGTCCAAATTTTGAGCATTTTTTACCGCTCTCGAATCAGAATCAACTAACACTACATCCATCTCTTCGGCCCTTAATGCCCTAGCAAGTTCAGTACCAACTCTTCCTGCACCACCTATGATTATTCGCAATTTATCACCTCAAGTTTTCAGGAAGTTTCTTCACTTGGTATGTTCCACCGGATGTGTCAGGAATATCGATGGTAGAAAAAGAACGTAGTCTATCTATGCTATTGCTATAAGATCCTGGTTTATAGTAGGAATTCACTAGATTTCCTGTTGAATCAGCAACCTCAATCCAGTCAATGAATGCTGTAGGTGTGTGTAGTAACCATTTATTGTTGACAACATCAACCGATCCCTCGACAAAACAACTATCAATCACAATATTTCTTTCCTCACACCAAGCATCGTTCATTGGTAATAATATATACCCCCAAGCATGTGCTTCCCAGAATTGGTACGTGGAATCAGTCAATGCGCCAAATACATACCATCCAGGAATATTTTTGGTTCTTAACAGTGAAAAGAATGCATTTGTTTGCTCATCACAATCACCTAAGTTGGCTGATAGACAAGCTGGTCCGCTTCTTGCTACTACTGGGGCATTTTTGTCATATGCAACATTCAAATGCAAATAATCAAAAGCAGCTCGAGCAAATGCATAAGCATTATCAGATCTTCCTTCTGGCAATGAAGAGGAAATTGATTCAGCAGTTGAAATTACAATGGCATCTTGAGCATTGATGGCATATTCTTGTCCTAACAATACGTCTTTGCCGGTTCGCAAATACCAAGTGTCAGTACTAGCAAACTGTGCAGCTTTTACTCCTGCACCTCTATTTATAATGTCATCAAATGACCCACTAGATTCGACACTAATGCCATTAGATGAACCATCAATTCGTGAATCTACTCTTGAAGATGACCACCATGAATATGATGTGGCAGTTAGACTGACAGAAAAAGTAAAACTGGCTTTTTCACCAGGGTCTAAGTCAAATTTCACCTTAACACAATTATCAACAACACACATGTCATCACCAATTCCTACTCCTGGCCACCATATTTCATGTCCATCTGTAGTAATCAACTTATCATTAGGCATTCTAGGGGGGTCTCCAAGCAAAGGAATATCATAACTTACACCGTTGATGATTAATGACAATGCATTTATTTTCTGAATACTTTGAGTCGGCAAAGATTCTGTCCCATCAGTGTAATTAAACATGAAATCTTTCCCATAAAGACTTGATACATCCCTCGGTATGGCAATGTTTTCACGCAGAGTTCCGAGTTGAGCGCCCTTGTTTTCCATATCGATAGTTTTCCCTACTGTATATGTTGTTTCAACTGGATAAAGATGGTATGGAGCGGCAGCCAATTGTATATATTCACTGATTCCTGCCCATTTGTTAAATACAACTTCACGTGCTTGAGGTGATAGCATAATGAAAGCTACCAAACCAAGCATTACAACACTACGAAATCTATTTTTTCGACGTTTCAAAATATTTCTTCTTCTACCTGTAACAGTTTGTACAATACCAGATTTAGTTGGTTTCTTTGTTTTTTTGTATGTTGTCTCTATACTTCCTTGGTTAAATTGCTGTTCAGCAGCAAATTGTTTAGATTTTATGTTGGCTAACACCCTCCCACAGGTATAGCATATCGTGTCCCCTGGTAAGGTGGCACTCCTACAATAAGGGCACTTGCCCATGGTACTGGGCGTTGACGACATTGTATAACGCTTACCCGCGGATATCCTCCAAAGACCTTATTTGTTAATATTATTTCAAATGCGGAAAAAAGACGCCAATACCTTAAGTTAGCAACTACTCACTTTCTTTTACAGTTGTTTTTTGCTGAAAGTGCTTAGTCACTCCCTCAATCTTTCTTTCTCGAGCTTGTCTAGCCCATATTTTTCGCAGCTGCTTTTTACCTTCTTTAGGGATGGAATCCCATATCCAATTTTCAGAAGCCCTATTGGCAATCAACATTACTGGCAATATGAATATCCACCCTATTGGTGCAGATAAAACATAAGAAAACATGATCACAAATCCACATCGCCACATAGTTGCTCTAAGTATTGCTCCCCATTTTTTGCCCAATAACATTAGATGACCTTGATAGGACGAGATTATTGCTTCACAACGTGGTCCTAACAGACTTAGAAATGTAATAGTGAGAACTAGTTGGAAATTGAAATTAGATAATCTCAGCACTGCATATATCACAACCATTGCAAACATACCTCCAATTGCAAGGCCTAATGCCCAACCACTGGTAGTCTGTGAACTTCCTGAACGAACACGATTCCTTCGCAGAATAAAATGAGCAGCAATTGAAGCAATTAAACAAAGTAGAATCAAATTAATTGGGTTTACAACAGTATCTTGGGTAGTTTCAAATTCAATATTAGGAATTATTATGTTGCTGTAGACTTGTGATGAGTACAAACCTCCTAATAAAATACCCCAAAAGACATTACTCCATGCCGTGGGCAAATCATAGAATCCAGAATAACGTGTCATTACTCCTTTCCATCCAAGAGTCATGCCAATTAATGCACTAACACTGGCAACTTGAAACAGCAGTAAATCTGAAGCCATTATACATCGGCAGAAGTTTTACTTCATCAATTCAATGTAGAGAAACATCTTTTTCCGTTGGATTCAAAGACCTCTTGTTGTGTGCGTGTGATATGGCAAGGTTACTATTATTTGGTGGCAAGGGTGGAGTTGGAAAAACAACGACCTCTACAGCAACTGCTATTCATTTAGCAGATTCGGGTTTAAGGGTGCTACTCGTTTCTAGTGATCCTGCACATTCAACTTCAGATTCTTTGGGTGTGGAAATAGGTACTGAACCGACTCCAATAAATGGAGTTGATGGATTATATGGTTTAGAAATGGACCCGGAATCAAAATTGTCTGACTTATTACCAAAAATTGGTAATATGGTTGATGGAATGAATTCTGGCAATGGCATGCAAGGATTAGCAGGTCTAGGAATGATGCTTGATTCGGGGGCTAAAGAAGAAATCGATGAAATGAAATCAGAAGTAAAAACTTCTGAAATGATACTTCCAGGATTAGATGAAGCGCTGGCCTTTGATGAATTATTAAAACATGTTGAAGATCCTACTTGGGATGTAATAGTTTTTGACACTGCCCCTACGGGTCATACTTTGAGATTTCTTTCATTACCTGAAATTATCGAAGCATGGTCAGGTCGATTGATTAGAATGATGAGGATTTCAGGCGGCATTAGGTCGATGTTATTTGGTCGTAAAGAAAGCAAAGAAATGAAACTAGAACTCGAAAGGTTTCGTAATAGAGTTTTGCATGTTAGACGTATTTTAAGTGATGAACAACTCACTTCTTTTACCCTGGTCACAATCCCCGAAAAAATGGGCGTTAATGAGACATTGCGTGCATATTCATCACTGTTAGAGTATAAATTACCAGTATCATCTTGCATTGTTAATAGAGTAACTCCCGAATTTGATCATCCTTTTCTACAAAAACGAAGAACTTCAGAACAATTACGAATCAAAGAGCTTGAAGAATCACTAAGTTCAATAGATATTTGTTCAATGGAATTACTTGATCAAGAAGTAGTAGGTATAGACAATCTACGTATCGTGGCCGCAGAATTATATGGTCCAGTTCAATCTATTGATGACTCACTTGGCCCCCACGAAATTGGTGATAAAGTCAAACATTATGTTCATCGTGGAATGAAGCGAGAAAAAAGTAAAGATTTTGAAACAATTTATCTGCATTTCCCTGGAATTAAGCGAGATGAATTGTCTCTTCGTAGTGATGAAGGAGTTCTATATGTGGGATTAAATGGCCGGGAACGAATGATTGATGCGTCCGTACCTGTTAAAGCTAGTCAGGTTGATGCTAAACTTGAAAATGATATTCTTAGACTCAACATCCCTCTTAAACAGGAATGAATTCAAAGAGGACAACCTGTACGGCCATACATGGCACTGGAGGGTTTGTCACGTGGTATCTTCCGTTCGCTTGGTTTCTTGAAGAATCGTCGCAAGTTGGACGAAGAAGAATTGCGTGAGATGACAAGAAGTCTTCGTAGAGCACTCCAAGAGGCAGATTTCAATGTTAGGCAAACAAAAGAAATTGTTGAAAGGATGGAACTTAGATTAAAAGAAGAAGATCCAAGACCTGGATTAACATTACAAACTCACGCCATGAATATACTTTATACTGAATTGGTAAGAATATTAGGACCTGCTCATGAATTTCAACCACGTGGAGCAACTCTTCTATTAGTTGGGCTATATGGTCAAGGAAAAACTACAACTACGGCTAAACTTGCAGAGTGGTACAGAAAAAAGCATGGTCTTAGGGTTGCAGTAATCGAAGCCGACGTACACCGGCCAGGTGCTTATGCTCAATTGTCCCAATTACTCGAAGATTCAACCATAAAGGTATATGGTGAACCAGACAATAAAAACGCATCTCAGATAGTTAAAAATGGTCTTAATGAATGTGCTTCAGCAGATTTAGTAATAGTCGATACTGCTGGACGCCATCAATTGGATGAGGAATTGGTAGAAGAATTAGAAAATATTGCTTCATTAACAAGAGCCACTGAAAGATGGTTAGTGATAGACGCTCAAGTTGGACAGGCTGCTGGTCCTGTGGCTGCATCTTTTCATCAACTTGCTGGTGTTACAGGAATTGTAGTTACTAAATTAGATGGTACTGCAAGAGGAGGTGGTGCCCTATCAGCTGTTGCAGCTACAGGTGCTCCAATTGTCCATATCGGTGTGGGTGAAAAGATTTCGGATTTGGAAAAATTTGAATCTGATAGATTTATTTCTAGATTATTAGGAATGGGTGATATTCAAGGACTTATCGATTTGGCTCCTGAAGATCTCGATGAAGAAGAAGCAATGCGACTAACTCAACGAATGATGAGTGGTAGATTTACTCTTAATGATATGTACAAACAAATGGAGATGATGTCTAAAGTAGGAACTATTGACAAATTGATGTCTTTTTTGCCAGGTAATATGCTTGGAGGACTCGGTGGAATGTCAAAATCACAAAAACAAGCTATGCAGGGTAATTTAGACCGTTACAGGACCATTATGGATAGTATGACTGCTTGGGAGAAGAACGAACCTGCAAAAATCAAATCTGATAGAATAAAGCGTATAGCGAGAGGTTCTGGTGTTCGGGAAAAAGATGTTCGTGAATTAATTGGTCAATGGAATAGATCTCGCAAAATGATGAAAGGAATGGGTGGGAATCGAAAGTTGAACAAGCAAATGCGCAAGATGATGAAAGATGGAGATATGGATATCGATCCTACATCATTTGGAATGTAATTATTCGCTATCAGTAATTGGTATGTCAGGGATTTCTTTCATATTCGCCGAATCTTGTTTTTCATCAGCAGCTTTCTTTGCTGCTTCTTCAGCAATCCTCGCTTCTTCATCCAATCTCTTAGCTTCTGCCTCAATAGCAACTTGCCTTGCTGCTTCTTCAGCGATTTTCGCCTCTTCTCTTGCTCTAATTCTCTCTTCTTCCTCTGCTAATTTCTTAGCTGCCTCAATTTGAGTATTAATTCTTGCTTCTTCTTCTAAACGTTGTTGTTCAGTAATTCTAATAGCTTCTTTTACCATTTCTTCGTGAGCTTCATTTGCCGCATTCAATTTTGCTTCTTCCTCAAGTCTAATGCGTTCTTTTTCAGCGGTAATTCTTGCCTCTTCTTCAGCCTTCAACCTAGCTTCTTCAGCCTTTAACCTAGCTTCTTCTTCAGCCCTAATTCGGTCTTCTTCTTCAGCTTTAATTCGAGCATTTTCTTCAGCCTTTAACCTAGCTTCTTCTTCGATTTTAGCAATCTCCTCAGCTTTGATTTTTGCTTCTTTTTCTAATCGTTCAGCTTCTTCTGCCTTTCTTTTAGCTTCTTCTTCCTCTAATGCTCTCTGTTTTGCTTCTTCTTCTAAGCGCTCCTGTTCTTTGATTTGCGCTTTTAATTCGGCTTCAGCTTTTGCTTTTGCCTCAGCCTCAGCTTTTGCTTTTTCTAATGCTTCTGCTCTTGCTT
>MDSV01162522.1_pt1 | contig 22014 bp, 13 predicted proteins | sample 810851 | NCBI WGS metagenome assembly MDSV01 (sample SAMN05326640, study PRJNA326480) | marine metagenome | isolation source: seawater | place: Atlantic Ocean: North East | collected 2012 | reverse complement strand
GTACGTGTCCGACGCGGTGCCGATGTCGATGGCGGCGTTGCGGTCGGACCACCCGAACGTCTCGAGGCCCTGCGTCTCCTTCAGGATGGACTTCTTGAGCGCGTAGTACCGCTTGCAGTAATCCACGCCGGTGGTTCGCACCGCGCCCAGCAGCGAGTCCACCACCTCGTCAGGCACGTTGTTCCCCAGGTTCCGCTGCGACCGAAGCTCTTTGAACCCGCGCTCGGCGTTCTCGACGTGCCAGCTCCCGGCGACCATGTTCAAAGAAAGCGCGGCGACCCTCTCGAAGGATTTCAAGCCGTCGTTCAGGACGCGCATGCAGGAAGCGCGCGTCGCCGCCTCCTTGCTGCTCGTCATGTTCGCCAGCAGAACCTCCATGTTCACCCCCTCGGCGCCTTCCTTCTCGGTGAATCGCAGGCGCGAGAGCTCGTTGCCGTAGAACTCCACGACCTTGCCCTTGCCCGCGAAGGGCGCGCGCACGGTGAGCGCGCGTTCGACGGACTTGGAGAGATTGTACGGCTGGCTACGGCGCGTCTCGTCGATGAACGCGCGGTACTTGCCCAGCTTCTCCGGCTCGGCCGCGAGCTGCGCGTCGAGCGCCTCCTGCGGCAGATCCGCCAGCTCCAGGGAGAAGAACGTGAGCTCGTTCCCGGCGATGCCGCTGTACCTCTGGAACAAGCCGGCTTTGCGCTTTTGCGCATCGTCGTCATCCAGCGCGGTGTCGGAGGCGAGAGAGACGTAGGAGAGGCACTTCGTGAGCGCGATGTCGATCTGCTCGTACGCCTCGATGGCGGCGAGGAGGTCGGTAGCCATCTTGCCCTCGAAGTCAGCCTTCAGAGCCTTGCACTGCGCCTCGATGGCGTCGAGGTCCTTGTCGATAGAGTTGGACTGGGGACTGTCGTATCCGAAGTGGTGCTCCAGCGCCCAGCGCGGCTGCCCGGTCGCCTTGGCCGCCTCGACGGCGGGCTCGGTGCTCACGGCCATGGTGCGGACGGCACGAATGGCACGGCGAGCGGAGGCGGAGCGGAGCGCGGGGTTGGTTCGCACTAGGGTGCGCGCGGCGTTGGCGAGCGAAAGCGCCATCGGAAATGTGCGGCTCAGTGATTACGTAGTTTGCCAAGTGTCAACTGGAGGAAAGTTGGAGAATACATTACTTGAAGACTAAGGATACATACAAGACATTAAACGAAATTCTGTCCGAAAAGAAGTCGATAAACCGACGAACCTCCGCTCGCGCTCGTCACTTCGACGTCGCACTCGTGCGTCCGACATCGCGACACGACCCGCGTCACCGCGTCGCCCGCTCGCGCATCGCACCCGCACTCGTCATGGCCGCCCTCTCCGTGTGCCGCGTCGCAGCGCTCGCGCCGGCCGCGCGGCGCACGACTCCGCGATCGCGCGTCGTCCCCTCGGCGCCCGGCGGTCCCTCCGCGGCGGTGTCCCGCGGCGCCTCGGTGGTGGCGCGCGCGTCCAAGCTGTCCCTGATCGCGACCGGGGCGAACATTCCCCATCCCGACAAGGTGGCCAAGGGCGGCGAGGACGCGTGGTTCGTGCGCGTCACGAAGAACGGCGGAGGCGAGATGTACGTCGCGGACGGCGTGGGCGGATTCAACGAGCAGGGCGTGGACCCCGGTTTGTACGCGCGCGTGCTGACGTACGAGGCGGCCAAGGCGAAGGAGGCGGCGTCCCGCAACCCGCTCAACCGCGGCGACCCCAAGAAGCTCATCCAGGCGGCGCAGGAGGCGACCAAGCTGCCCGGCGCGTCCACGATGGTGGTGGTGGAGTGCGACGGCGCGAAAATCAGAGGCGCGAACCTCGGCGACTCCGGGTTCCGTGTCGTGCGCGGCGGCGAGGTGGTCTTCGCGACGCCCGCGCAGGAGCACTACTTCAACTGCCCGTACCAGCTCGGGTACGAGCCTTTGTCCGAGGACACGGACGTCGCCGCGGACGCGGACGAGTTCGAGTTCGCAGTGAAACCCGGTGATCTGGTCGTCGCCGGGACGGATGGCTTGTTTGACAACGTGTTCGACGACGAGATCGCCGCCGTCGCCACCGCCGCCGTGGCGTCGGTCGCGGGCGCGGGCGCGCTGAGCGCCGCGCGCGCCGCCTCCGAGCAGCTCGCGGCGATGGCGCGGAAGCACGCGGAGGATCCGCTGTTCGAGTCCCCCTACGCCGTGGAGGCGGCCGCGGAGAAGGCGGGCGGCGCCGCGAAGCAGAAGGGGCCGATGGGGATGTTCAACGCGTTCGCCGGCGCCGCGGCGTCGGCGGTGACTGGCAAGAAGCTCGGCGGCAAGATGGACGACATCACCGTGGTGGTGGGTGCGGTGGTGGCGACCGACGCCGCCAGGGAGGACATCGCCGCCGCGGGGAAGGTAAGCGCGGCGCTGCAGAAGACGGCGGACCAGGTGCGCAAGCGCGCGGCGGGCGAGGAGGCGAAGACGATGCGCTCGGTGACCCTGCGCCAGCAGATGGACGCGGCGCTCAAGGACAAGGTGGCGGAGAAGGAGATGAAGGAGAAGAAACAGGCTGCGGCGCCCCCCGAGTTCGCGCCCGCGGCGCTGGCGAAGATGGACGCGCCCACGCTGCGCAAGCTGCTGAACGAGAGGGGGCTGCCCACCAGCGGCAAGATCGATCGGCTCCGCGAGCGCCTCGGCGCCGTCAAGAGAGGCAAGTGAGGATCGACGAGACGAGGCGCGAGCGATGTTTTTCGTCGGTTGTGATGAGACTCTCGCGACGGGTACGCGCCCCTGTATAAACGTGCTTCACGGCTCGACGAGACGAGATGTGTGTTTTCCGAGACGCGCGGGGCGCGACGGACGCGACGGACGCCACCCCGAAACACGCCTTCCCTCGACGCTTCCGTCCCCGAACGCGAAGCGCGCGGAGGATCGGATCGATCATCAGATGATGGTGATGGAGCCTCCGTTGAGGGAGATCTGTTCTAGGAAAATCAGGGACACCGCGACGGCGTACGTCCCCGAGACGGCGCCGAACGGCTCGTAGTCGTAGTCCGTCCCGCCGAAGTAGTCGTACGTCCCGGGCGCCGCCGCCTCCCGGGCGCCTTGCGCGCCCACCGAGATGGGCTCTGAAGCGGCCTGCCGGTTCGGGTACTTGCCCATGGACGTGCGCCCGGACGCGGTGGCGAGGTTCATGAACGGCTCGGCGCGAGTGCGCGCGGCGACGATCTTGGGAGGCGTCGAGTTGGTACCCGCGGCGGCTTCGCCCTGCGCGGTGACCTGCGCCGTTCCGTTCGTCTCGACGCGCGCGAGATCCGCGGCCACCTGCGCGTTTGCCTCGTCCACGATGTCAGTCACGGCGTCGATCACCTCGGACGCGTCGAGGATGAGCTCGGAGACGGCGACGCCAGCCGACGCCGAGCCAGCCACCGCCTTGGCGCGCTCGACGTCCGCGGCGACGTCCACGGCGGCGTCGTACCCGTGCAGAACCATCTCGTACGTGAAGGTGGTCTCGTCCGCGGCCTCCGCGCTGACGATGCCCTGCCCCGGTTCGACCACGCCCACCAGCGCGAGCGCGATCTCCAGCGAGACGGAGATCTGCGGGTCCAGCACGAACTCCTCGAGCTGCGCCAGCAGCCGGTCGCGCACGCTCTGAGGCAGCGCCGCCGGGAAGGAGTCGAACCAGTTCGACGTGATCGCGCCCACGTCCTCGCCGGTCACGAACTCCACGCCCGATTCGGTGCGCACCTCCGCGTCGGATTCGTCTCCGGCGACGCCGCTCGACGCGTCGTCCGAGTCTTGCTGCAGAAGATCGCGTCGGCGCGCGCTTCGCCGGCGCCGGCGCGCGAGCGTCTCCGCCACCGCCGCGCGCGTCTTCGCGCCATCCAGGGGTTTGCGCACGCGCGCGAGCAGCTTCGCGCCGGGAGGCAAGTTGCGTCGCTTCGCGTCTTCGTCGGATAACGTCTCGGAACACTCGGAGGACGGGTCCCGGGAGAGCAATCGGCGCCGCGTCGCGTCCGTCGCGTTCGCGTCCGTCGCGTTCGCGTCCGTCGCGTCGGCGGCGACTCCCGGCTGCGTTTCGTTCGGGATCCAGGTCGGTTGCAGGCTCTGCTGGATCGCCGCCGCGGCGTCGCCCGAGATCTCGAACCCGAACCCGTAGAACTGCTCGAAGCCCCACGCGCCGCCGTACACAAACTCGCTGGCCAGCGCGTTGTTCAGGTTCGTCTCGCCGTCCACCACCCACTCGGACGCGACCGCGCCCTCGTTGGCCAAGGACGACGAGAAGTCCTGCACGCTCGCGGCGGCGAACGAGGCGAACACGTTCGTGAACGCGGTGTACGCGAGCTCGGTGGTCAGGATGCTCTGCAGGAAGCCGGCCGCTGGATTGTCCAGCGCGGCATTGCGTAGGCTGTCGAGGGGAAGCGAGGAGAGGTCAGCCGCGGCGCGTCCGCGCTCTCGTCTCCGGTCGCTCGCTTCCAGGGGCGGACGCGTCTCGGAAACGCCGCTCTCTCGGGGCGGTCGGGCGCGCACATGAGCAGCGCGACGCGCAGGAACGTCGTGGGCTGCAGCCACGGGTTAAGCGGGCTCTCGGCGAGCACGCGGCGGTCCAGTCCCGGGCTGTCGTCCGGTTTCGGCCGCGCGTCCGAGGCTTCCGGCGCGGGAGGCACCTCCGAGGCGCCGCCGCTCGCGGTGGCCAGCTTCTGACGGAGCCAAGTCGAGAAGGCCGACGAGGGAGAAGCGCCCGGCGCTCTCGCGGCGAGAACGGGGTCTCCCGCGACGAGCAAGGAGACCAGGACGACGGCACAGGTGAAGATGCGACGCATCGCGTTTCCGTTGGGAGCGGAGGCGTGCGCTCGCGCGTGTGAACGACGCTCGCGAGCGGCGAGACACTCGCGCTTCGAAAAGCTCGTCACGCAGATTACAGTCGCCTCGAAAAAAGCGTCCGTCACGGCGGCGTCGCATCGGTAACGGCGACGGCCCCCGCGTCGTCGTCCCCGCCCCCCGCGTCGTCCCCGATGTCCCCCGCGCTGCCGTTCCCACTTTCGTCGCCGGCGTCGTCCCCGCCGCCGCTCTCGCTGCCGTCCCGGCTCCCGTCCCCGTCCCCGAAAACGTCGTCGAAGGTGGAGCTCACCAGCGCGTCCGCGTCGAACGCGCTCGCGCCCTCCGCCGCGCTCGCGAACGAAGTTCGCGAAAGCGCCGTCGCCTCCGGCGCGTCGCGGAACGAGTCGTCCGCGGTCGTATCGTGACTGACCGGCGCGTCGATCGACCGGCGAGGCGCGTCGCCGCGGCGACCCGCGTCGCGGTCGGCGCGCATCACGCCCGCGAACCGCTCGTACGCCACCTCCACCTCGCTCTTCGCGACGGAAACCGTCGTCGGGTCGAGCGAGGACGAACCCGAGAGGTCCGGCGTCGAGCCCGCGCGCTCGACGCCGGACGCGTCCGCCGCGCCGGTCATCCGGGAGAGGGGGGACGGGCCGCGGACGGTCGCCACCACGTCGTCGCTGCGTCGCGCCGCAACGCGCAGGCGGTTAATCTTCTGCCGGAGCTCGTCCGCGAGCTGCCGGTCCGAGGGCGGCGGCGGGGACGGCGAGACGGAACGGGCGGCGGCGACGTCCGGCTCGCTCGGCGTCGCCCCGAGACCTCGGTCCGTACCGTGCGCGGTCTCGCTCTCCGCGTCACCCTCCGCGTCACTCCGCGCGCGGTCCTCGAACGGCGCGCGGACGCCCTCGCGCGCGTACGCGTCGAGCGCGCCCCTCGCGCCCGGCGATTTGAGCCACTCGTCGGCTCCGGGGAGGGTGTCGAGCGAACCGCTTCGGTCCGAGCCGGACAACGCCGACGCGCCGGAAAACCTCCCCAGACGGCTCGCGCTCTCGCCTCCGGACGAGACGTTCCCCGAGCCCGGGGCGCTCCCGTCGACTCTGTCGCGCGACGCCGCTCGCTTCTCTTCGCGCCGCGCGTGCCTACGCTCCGTCTCCGCCGAGCGCAACCACTGCTCCGCGCCGGGAAGCGTGGCGAGGGAAGAAGATCCGTCCGCGTCGCCCGAGCGGTCCCCGAGCGAAGACTCTTCGAAAACAGTCGTCCTCGAGCCCGTCGACCGGTCCGACGCGGCGCGCGACTCGTCGCGCGCGCCGTTTTCTAAAACGCTTCGGAACTCCGAAACGGTGGAATCGTCCTCCGTCTCGTCGTCCGCGCTGGACGCGATGAGCCCCACGACGAGCTCCCACGCGCGCTGCGCGGCGGCGTCGCGCAGGAAGCTCTCCGCGCCCGGCAAGCCGCCCAACTCCGAGGACCCGATCGTGCCCTCCGAGTCGGCGCCTCCGGCGAACGACGCGGACGCCTCCGCGCGCCCGCGGTCCGCGGACGCGTCTTCGCGCGCGTCTCCGCCCGGAACGGACGACTCGAGGCTCCGGGACACCTCCGAGGCGTCCGACACGGAGAAGTCGAACGTGGTTCCGTCCGCGGGGGACGCGGGGATCGGCGCGGATATCGGGATCGGCGTCCGCGACGAGAGCGGCCCCGCCAGCGGGCTCGCGCCCGCCGCCGCCGCCGCGACGCGCGCCGCGAGCGTCACCGGGATGGGCGACGGCGACAGCGAGGCTTCGGACACCGAGAACTCCGCGGGGGACGCGGGGACGGGCGTCGGACCGGTCGGCGGGCCGGTCGGCGCGGCGGGCGAGTGCGAAGCCGGAGGTTCCGGGTCGGTCGCGCGCGACGCCGCGCGCGCCGCGCGCGCCGCCGCCAGACGCTCGCGTTGCGCCGAGAGCGGCGTGGACGCGTCACGCGGCGCCGCGTCGGTCGTTTCTGCGGCGGCCGAGGATTCGTCCCCCGCCTGCTCCGCCGCGAGCTCGAGCACGCGCAGGTCCGGCGCGGACAGGTCTTCGCGCCCCTCCGGGCTCGCGCTCCCGTCGGAAAAGGCGTACGACTCGGCGCGCGGCGCCGCCGTCCCCTCCGACGCGTCCGCGGCGGCGACGCCGACGCGAGGCGTCCGTTTCCGGCTCGCCTCGTCGCGAAGCGCGAAGAGCTCGCGCTCGGTCTCCTCGCGCGTGGCCGTCTCGCGCTCGAGGCGCTCGCGCAGCGCGCGCGTCTCGGATTCGGCCGCGCGCGCGCGCGCGTCCGCGTCGGTTTCTGCGTCGGCGACGACGGCGAGCGCGGCGTTCCGGCTCGGCGGCTTTCCCGTTTCCTTCGCCGAAGGACCTTTTTTGAGCGGTTTTCGACCCGCGCGGGACCCGCGCTCGACCCGCGCGATGCTCCTCTCGTGCGCGAGCGCGTCCGCGCTCGCGTCGGAGACGCTCGCGCGGTCCCCGCTCGCGTCGGTGGCGTCGCTCGCGCGCCGCGACGCGGGAGCCGGGCTCCCCGCCGGCGACGGCCCCGGCGACCACAAGTCCACCGGCACGAAACTCGACGTGGTGTACATGGAGCCGCCCGGCGGCCCCGCGTCGCGCGGGTCCGGCGCGGGATTCGCGCCGCTCCGGCTGTTTTTCCCCGGCTCGGCCGGTCGCCACAGCCCCGAGGCAAACGGCGCCGCGGGCGCCGCGGAGGCGAGATACCCGTGCAGCCCCCTCGCCGGCCCCTCCCCCAGAAGTCGCAGCAGGTCTGGACACAGCTCGCCGGCGTCGTTGCGGAAGAGAGACCCTCGCGCCGTCGCCGCCCACGTCGCCGTGGACGCGCCCTCGCCGTCCAGCGCGGCGAGACGGGGCAGCGCGAACGCCACCACCGCCCTCGGTTCGAACCCGCACGACGCCGCGAACGCGAACAGGGGGTTCCCGCGGAGCGTGAGCGAGACCAAGTTGGCGCACGGCGCGAGGTGCTTGATCTCGGCGACGTCGACGAGCTCGTTACACTCGAGGTTCAGCACGCGAAGGGCGCTGGGCAGACGCGCCGAGGCGCCGTACAGCGTGGCGACGGCGTTGTGCGACAGGTTGACGTGCGTCAGTCGCGCGCACAGAGAGATGTCCCCGAGCGTCTCGCACGCGTTGTACGACAGGTCCAGGGTCTCAAGGGACCTCTGCGCGTCCAGTCCCTCGACGTTCGAGATGCAGTTGTTCGCCAGCGAGAGGTGCGCGAGTCGGATGCACCCACCGAACCCCGCGATGGCCATGAGCGAGTTGTGCGACGCGTCCAGGTGCGTGAGGTTTACGTTCTGCGCCACATCTAGGCGCACCAGGCGGTTCCCGCTGACGTTCAGGGACTCCAGCGCGGGCAGGTGCTCGAGGTGGGAGAGGCGGAGCAGCGCGTTGTTGCTCAGATTCAGCGCGCGGACGTGCCGTGTCAGATGCGACACGCCGCTCAAGTCGGGGAGCGCACGGAGCGTCTGGAAGGACCAATCCAGCGACGCGTGCTCCTTACGCGTGTACCTAGGCGGGTACGCGGTGGGCGGTGCGCGCGCGGCATCGCCCGCAGCCGCCACCTTCGTCGTCATGGGCCCGCGCCCCGATGGGTGAGGCGCTCGTGGAGACAAACGGAAAGGACGCGAGAAACGGTTGCGTCTTCTCGGTCGATACCAGGTAAATTGGGGATAAAACGTGACGAGTCTGCGTCGCGCGCCGCGCCGCGCGGGCCCGCGACGACGAAGGTGGCAAACACGTCTACGATCGCCTAGTCGCCGACCGCGTCCAGCACCGACGGCGGTGCGTCCGCACCGACGAGCTCGAAAAGACCGTGGTGGTCCACGAACTTGACGCCGTCCCGCAGCTCCGCGCGCACCTTGTCCGAGTGCAGCGCCGGCGTCCACGCCGCGAACTGCGACGTGAACGCCGAGGTTTCCTCCAAGCCGCTCGACGCGACGCGCGACAGCTCGCGCAAAGACGAGTCCACGAGGTGCCACTTCTGCCACGGCTGCTCGTGCGCGTGCATCATCGCCGCCACCGCGAGACCGCGGCTCGCGCCGTACTCCGCGCCCACCACGCGACACGTTCCGGGCGACGCTTCTTCCGAAGGCGAAACGTTCGCGTCGACGCCTCGCGACGCGTCCACGCGCACGCCGAGGTGCGCGAGCACCTCGCGGCACTGCTCAGCGCTTCGGCCCGGCCCCCCGAGGACCACCACCTCGTGGCCTCGCGCACGACACGTCTCGATGAAAGCATCCGCGCCGTGATGCAGCGTGTGGCTGTCCAACCAACGCCGTTTCGGGGAGATGGCCGACGCGGAGGTTGCTTCGCCGGACGTCAGGCGGACGTCGCGATCCGTCTCCTCCTCCTCCTCGTCCCCGTCGTCGGGGGCCGTGTCGTCCGCGGAGAGGCGCATGGTTCCCGCGGCGAACGCCTCGCGCACGTCGTCGACCGTCGCCTGCAGCCCCATCGGCGCGACCGTGCGCCCCTCCCAGCCCACGCTGGTCTCCAGCGCCACCCCGAACTTCATGGACGCGTGCAGCTTGATCTCGTCCCAGCTCGATACCACCTCTCGCAAGTTGAGCGGCCGCGTCCGCCGGCCGGCGCGGAGCCGCTCCGTCTCCTCCGCGTACTCTTTTCTCCTCATCGCCAGCGCCTCCGCGCGCTCGGCGGCGAGCGCCTCGAGACGCTCGCGTTGTTTCGCGGTCGTCGCGCGCTCGAGCTTGGCATTCTCTTCCTTCTCCATCAGGAGCCGCGCCTGCTTCCGCGCGCGGAGCTCGAGCCGGAACCGCGTGCGCGCGGCGAGATTTTCCTCCGCCATCACGCGGACCATCAGCGCAGCCTCGAACGAGCTGGACTCGTCAAGGCACGGCGCGAGCATCCCAAAGACATCCGCGTAGTCATCGGCGTCGCCGGGGATCTTGCCGGGCCAGAATCGACGAGCGGCTTCGAACCCGACGAGCGCCATCTCGTCGATCGCGTCGACAATCGCGTCGAAAGAAAGGCACACGACGTGTTGCGTCCGGACCGACGTGACGGTGTCGGCGACTTCCACGCTGGACGCGCGGGGAGTCGCGTGTCGCGCGCGCCCGGGCGCGGCGGGTCGGCGGCAGCGCGCGCCGCGGGGGGGGGCGGCGACCGTCCCCGGGGAGGGCGCCGCACACGGGGCACGCATCTCCCTCTGCGCGCGCACGAAAGGCTGCCAACTGTCAAAAAGATGTGCCAGCTCGCAGTCGGCAGTCTCGCTTCTGTTTCTTTTCTCGCCAGTCCTCTCGTCTGGGCTCATCCTCTCGCCCTGAAACACAACGAGTGTCGTGCTTGAGCCAGCCGCTGTCGGCGATTCGCGCGGTGTCCGAGGCGAGCGTTGCGGCGGGCGAGTCGCATGAGCAAGTCGTGCAAGGGCATGCTCGAGGATATGCTTAAGTGCGTCGAGGATACTGATTGCGTGAAGAAGAACGCGCTCAAGGCGTGCGTCAAAGACGGGAAGCTGTTCCCGCCGCAGTGCCAGACCCAGAGGGAGGTGTACCTGTCCTGCAAGCGGGGGCAATTTGACATGCGAAGTCGCCTGCGAGGGAACAAAGGATACTGATCGAACGCCGTGCGATGTTTTCGGCCACCCCGACGACGACGTCTTTCCCGCGGCGGGCGCGAGATCTCTCGGGCGTTCCTTCGCCCTCGCGAAGAAACGCGAAGAGAAGCGACGCGGCGGGATGGACGACGCGACCGCCCCGCCGACGTCACTCGGGCCGCCCCCCCACGGCTGGCGTCGGCGGGTCGGGCGACGACGCGGGCGTTCTCTCGGACGGCACGCGGCGTCTCGGCGGTCCGGCCTCGGGGAGCGCGCCTCGGGAGCCCGCCATCTTCGTGAGCGGGGTGTCGCTCCGCGACGACGCGCTCCGCGCGTGCGCGGCGCTGCGCGTGCGGTGCTTTTACCGGTACGACCACGAGACCCGCGACCCGGACGGCGCGCTGCTTTTCGGCGAGGCCTCGCGCGAGGCCAAACGCGCGTGGTTCGAGCGGAGGCTGCGCTCGGAGACCGACCGCGCGCGCCGCCTGACGGACCTCGGGATGCGCGTGTCCACCTTCGCGGCGACGCGCGCCGCGCCCGACGCGGCGACGCTCGCGCGCGAGCGCGCCGCGTTGGCGGAGGAGGAGGCGGCGGAGGCGGCTCGGTGGGACCTGGACGCGCCGCCCGAGCGCGGGAAGGCGCGCGGGGAAACCGCGCGCGCCCGATCGACGGGGGACACCGAGCGCCGCGACGGCGGGGTGGACGACGCGGCCGCCTCGCCGGCGAGGTGCCTGATCCCGCCGCCGCGCGGCGCCGCGCGGCGGGAAGGCGCGCGCGACTGGCGGGAGACTGAGGTTATCGGGACGGTGGACCTGCACGTCGGCGCGAGGCTCCCGGGCGAGTTCCTGGAGGGCGCCTTGCCCAGACGCGGCGACGACGCGGGCGAGACGCGCGCGAGCGACGCGTCCTCCGCCGTCCGCGCGGCGGGCGCGTCCGGGCCCGCGCCGCCCTCGCTGGGCGTCGCCGGCGAGGGCGGCGTCGCCGTCGCCGTCGCGGCGGCGGCGGCGTTCGCGGCGACCGCCGCGTCGGACGACGCGTCCGTCGCAGCGAGCGCCGCGCTCGCGTTCGATCTGCCGCTCTCCGCGCCGCGAGACGGAGGGGAGGGCTACGCCGGCGGCGGCGCGCCGGACGGACGCCGCGCGTACGTGTTCAACGTGTGCGTGGCGCCGCACGCGCGCCGCCTCGGCGTCGCGCGGCGGCTGCTCGTCGCCGCGCACGCGTCGGCGGCGCGGGGCGGCGTCGAGCACGTGTATTGCCACGTGGAGCGCGCCAACGCCGCGGCGCGGAGCTTGTACGAGAGCCTCGGGTACGTCGCGGAGGCGGAGGAGAGCGACTGGCTCGCGGGGAAACTTGGGAGGCCGCCGCGCGTGCTCATGCGAAAGAGCCTCGAGCGAGAGGCCTCTTCGTCGCCGAGAGCGCCGTGACTTTTTCGTGTCGCGCGAACGAACCTGCGTCCGGTCCCCACAATTTGTAAAACCTACAATTGTAGACCAATCAGAAGGCCGGATTTCGTGCGCGTAGCGTCGCCTCGAAATGGGGAATAAAGTAATGGTACACGAAGCCCGGTGATTTCTGTTTATGGCTCGCCGTAATTTCTTCTGGGAGCTGGAAGAGAAGGCGCGAAGGGGCGAAATACCGGCGTCGGTCGTCAGGCTCGGCACATACCGAGCGCCGGGGGCGGTGGACGCCTGAATCAGGCGCGGGAGGCGCGCGTGGACGCGCCTTGGGCCCGACCCACCCGATCGTCCTCTGGAGGACGGGCGGTTCACCATGAGGTGCGTCTCCGTTCCCGCGTCCGCGACGTCCGAATGACTGCCTTTTTCTCAAGCCCTGTCGGACGCGCACGCGGTCGGACAATCGTATCCGCTGACCCCATCGATCGACCCTTCTCTCCTCGCAGCGATGCGGAAAGCATCCAGAGTCTGCCGGGCAGCGTGAACATCGGCACTGACGACGAGGAAACGACGAGGGGCGGCTCGTTGGTGTTCGCTGACGTCGACGCGGCGGGGCCCTCGGGAGGCTCGGGAGGATCGCCGTCGGAAGAAAAGCCGAAGTTTGCCGTGTTTCCGCGACTCGCGGAGATCCGCGCGGCGGACCAGTGGGAGAAGAGGTTCGGGGGCGGCGGCTCGAGCGTGAGGACCGGCGCGCGCGCGGACACGAGCGCGGACGCGAGCACCAGCGGCGTCGAGGGGGACACCACCCCCATGGGGAGCTCGGGCGGGGACTCGGGCGTGGACTCGGAAGGGTCCTCGGGCGGTCTGTATTACTCCGAGCCGGACGCGGGAGCGCCGGCGCGCCGTCTGTTCCATTCCGTGCACGGCGCGAACCAGCTCACGCTCGCGGGGACGCTGGTCGACATCCCGTCTTCTGCGCGGCTGTCGGAAGAGCAAACCGTGGGCTCTGACGGGTCGCTGATTCCCACCGGGCAGTCCAAGCGAAGGCGAAGGCGAAGGCTGAGCTCGGGGAAGCTCGTGCGGTTGGGGAGCGAGGCGTCTCTCAAGGCGCTGAGCCTGGTGAACCCGGTGAACATCGCGAGCGTGGTGTCGTCCTCGCAGGCCCCCAACCTGAGGCGACACGCGCTGCTGGCGGAGAAGCTGGAGCGAGAGTTCCCGTACCAGGGCCTCGACTCGCCGAAAATGAAACAACGCGGCGCCGACCCGTTCGCGGTCGGCGCCGCCGGCGCGGCGCGTAAGAAAGAAACGTCGACGCGGCGCTTGTTTCCCGACGGCGTCAAGGCGATGGACCCGCGATCGGCCTTCATCGTGGTCTGGGAGATCATCCTGGTGCTCTCGCTGTCCATGTTGCTCATGAGCGTGCCCATCGAGCTGGCGTACGTGAACTACGCCCCGAAGGATGCGTGGCGCGCGACTTCGGATTCGGCGCGTGGGCTTTTCGCCGTCGCCCGATTCTTCGACGCGGTTTTCTTTCTGGACATCGTCATCGGCTTCTTTACCGGGTTCTACCACGAGAAGACGCAGGCGTACATCACGTCCCTCTCGGACGTCGTTCCCAAGTACCTGGGGAGCTGGTTTCTGGTGGATGTCGCCGCGCTGGTGCCGTACGAGCTGTTCGTAAGACACGGCCGGGCGCTGCGGCTGGTGAAGCTCATGAAGCTGAAGTACCTCGTCGGGCACGTGCTTGTGACGCGCGTGGTCGGGCGCATGCTCTTGCGCTTGGACATGCAGATAGTCGAGGTGGTGCAGCACGTGTACGCGGCGCTGGCGGTCGTACACGTGGTGTGCTGCGCCTGGTCCGCGGTCCTGCTGTACGAGACCAACCAGCACCCCTTTTACGAGCGAAACTTGAACGACGCATACGAGGCGGGGTTCGACGAGGCGGGAGAGCCCACCAACTGGGTGGCGGCGAACGGCGTGCGCGGCGGGCCGTTCGAGTACTACGTCGCGGCGCTCCAGCTTCTGTTCCAGGGCGAGATGACGTGCGCAACGCTCGTGGAGCGGGTGATGCTCGTGGTTTCCATGGCGACTTTCTACGCCTTGCTCATCTTCATCCTCACGGAGGTGATGGTGCTCCTGGGCGAGATCACGTCGCGGTCGGGGCGGTACCGCACGCTGCTCAGGGACATGAACTCGATGATGCGCGACCACGGGTTTCCGACCGCGCTGCGGCAGCGCATGCGCGCGTACCTGCGGTTCAGGCACATGATGCATCGGGGCAACGCCGGCGGGCTGGTCAACGTGCAGGGGGACAACCAGGTGCTGGCCATTCTCTCGCCACAGCTGCGCACGGAAGCCGTGCTGGCGATGAACAAAGCCGGCATCTCGTCCGTCCCGCTGTTCAAGCAGTGCGACATACCCGCCGAGGCGGTCCTGAACCTCTCCGTCCACGCGCACGTGCAGGCGTATGCCGGCCATGAGTACATCTTCAAAGTAACCGACCCCGCGGACAACATGTTCGTCATGTCCAAGGGCCTGGCGACGGTGAAGGGCAGGATAATTCGCCGGAGCGATACCTTCGGCCGCGAAGCCGTCCTCGGGTCGGACGCGTACACGGGGAGCGCGTTCACGCTGACCAACGCGACGGTCGTGCACCTCTCCGCGCACTCATTCCGCGTGATGTTCAAGAGAAATCCGGAGACGGCCGTGACCGTGCGGAAAGTGCTGTCGCAGCGCATGGCGAGAGAGGCGCTACTGACGTACGCGCGGTACATGCGCGCCGTCGACGCCGGCCGGGGCGAGCAGTTCCGGAAAAACATCTTCAACCTCGGGTTTTCGCAGTCGGTGCTGGCGCGCATGTTGCTGACGCGCTCAAAGACCATGCTGGAGTTCCTGGAGATGGAAAAGCTGGTGGTCCGCATGCAGCGCGCGTGGCGCCGCAAGATGGCGCGCAGAAAAAGACACGCGGAGAAACTGCGCTCTCGCGCAGAGCGCGCGGGGATCACTCCGTTGACGAACACGGACGGCAAGAAGAACATTATGAAGTTTTTGGATTTCGGCGACGTCGCGCTGTTGACAAAGTCAGAAACCACGGATCAGCGTCTGGACTACATCGACACCAACCAGCGGGCGATTTTCGAGACGCTCAGGATGATCTCCACGAAGCTGCACGAGATGGACGACAGGACCAGGTCGATGGAGGTTGGCGGGACTTCCTCGAGCAACGCGGAGGTGCTGAAGTATAAAAAGACTGGAAAAAATGTCCTTCTCGTGTAGCGCCGAGACTCGCGCGGGCGGAGGGCGGAGGGTGTAAACGAAGTCTACGATCTAGTCACGCGCACCACTCACCAACCCCAGCTTTTGTTTTTCGGCGTCCACCCTTCGAAACACGTTCGTCACCTCAGCCATGATCTCCTCGCGCGCGTGCGGCGCGAGGGATTTCCCCAACCACTTGTCCGGGTGCCACCGCTTGGTCTCCTCCACGCACCGCCGTTTCCGCTCCTCCGCGAGCGAAGCGGCGTCGGAACGAGTCGCCTCCCCCGGCTGGTCCACCAGCACGAGCGGCACGCCCGCCGGAGGCCAAGGCACGTCGTCCCAGTCGATCGTCTTCACGCCATCTTTGCGTAGGAACGCCTCCTCGAACGACCTCCACCGCGCGTCGTACCGGTCGCGAAGCGACGCGCGCGTCGCGCGCATCTCCGCCTCCCCGGCGGCGCGCCGATCGGCGTCGGAGGACGCTTCGTTCTCGCCGGCGGCTTTTTCGTCGCCGGCGGCGTCGCGAGACGACGTCGGCTTCCCGCGGACGTACGTCTCCTCGCGCGTCTTCGTCCCCGAGGCGTCTCGGAACACACCGGGTCCGTGTCTCCGGTCGTTCTCCCACGCGCCCTCGAACGTCTCGCCCGTTCTGTACGTGTACGTCCCGAGGCCGTGGTACCCGCCCTCCCGCCAGAAACCGGCGTACGCGCAGCCCGTCTCGAAAAAGCGGCACTCGCCGAAGCCGTGCGGCTTGCCGTCTCGCCACTCGCCCACGTACACGTCGCCGCCTTTGTACGCGCACCGCCCGAACACCTCCGGCCGCGCCGAGCGCAGGAACCCCTCGTACGCGTCGCCGCCATCCTGCACCGAACCGTGGCACACGCCGTGCGCGCGCGCGACGAACGCGCGAAGCGCCTCGAGGTCGTCCGCGAGCCGAAGAAAACGCGCTCTCTCAGAGCTCTCTCGCGCGGGGGTGGTTTTGCGGTTTTTCGTGTCGCCTTTACACGCCGCCGCCAGCTTCTCTGCCTTCGCCGCGCGCGCCTCCGCGCGCTCGGCGCGGTCCTCCAGCGCCTTCGCGCGGCGGTCGGCGTGCAGCTCGGCGCGCCGAAGTCGCTCGGCGAGTTGTCGGATGGTGGAGTCGCGATCTCTTGCCGACGACGCTGAGGCGCTCGCCGCGGCGCCGAGCTCTGCGTTGAAGCCCCTGGCGGACGCGTTCGTGGAGAGCGTCGTGTAGTGGACGAGCTCGTCCTGTAACATCTGGATGTGCGCGTCCTTCTCCTTGACCTGCCGCGAGAGTTCCGCAGCGCGAGCCGTCGCCATGTCCCCGCGCCTCTCCGCGATGGAAGCTCTCTCCTTAGCGAGACGGAGCGCGCGATCGGCGCTCGACTCGGGGGAAAGGCTCGTCCGCGCGCGCGCGCGCGTCTGCGTCGATGACATATCAGCCGTGGTTCCGACCCACCGCGGGTCTTCGGACCCGCGCCGGTCGCGCGGCAGATGGCGCGCCGACCGCGCGCAAACGAATAGACTGTTGACCGTCCGAGAAAAACGCACGCCTCGTTTTCGGAGCGCGCGAAAAATCGCCGACGACGCGTGCTCGTATGAGCAATTACCCTCGACGAATCGATCGCGTGGTCGCGAAATCCCACATCGTAAATAGTCTCGAAAAACGCGAAAAGACCACAAAAAGAAATCCATTCCAAAACTTCGGAGATCGAAGTTTTGGCAAAAAGAGAAAACCTGATGAGCAAAAGTCCACCCACGCTCTTCCCCGTGCGTCCGGTCGACCAGAGCGATGTTCCGCATGGGCTCGATGAGCGCAAACTCAAAGGTGCTGTTCCGTCGGAGCCTCGCCGGCTCCTCGAGCGCGCCTCGGCGCGCGGCCGCCGCGCGGCGCGCGGTTGTCGCGAACGGCGCACGGCAGAGTCCTCCCGTCGACGCATCCAGAGCGTACGACTGCGAGTGCTGCCCCGCCGGCTCGCCGTTCCTGTTCCGGCTGCCGAACACGCGCTTCGCGAGCGTCTCCACGCGATCCGTGGCGTCCTCCTCCCCGCGCGTGCTGGCGTCCGCGGTGCCGTCGGACGTGCCCTCCGCCGCGGCTGAGTTGGTAGATTACCTCAACAAATCCTGGACCGCGTTTCACGCGACGGCGGAGAGCGCGAGGATGCTGACCGAAGCCGGCTTCACGCGCCTCTCCGAACGCGACGAGTGGACGTTGAAGCCCGGCGGCCGATACTTCTTCACCAGGAACATGTCATCCATCGTGGCGTTCGCGGTCGGGGAGAAGTACGCGCCCGGCAACGGGTTCAACATCATCGGCGCGCACACCGACTCGCCGTGCCCGAAGCTGAAGCCCGTGTCAGCGGTGAAGAAAGGAGGATTCCTGGGCGTCGGCGTGCAGACCTACGGCGGCGGGCTGTGGCACACCTGGTTCGACCGCGATCTGTCCGTCGCGGGGCGCGTGCTGCTGCGTCGCGGGAAGAACAAAGGCCGGACGAGCCACGAGCTGGTGCGCGTGGAGCGCCCCATCATCCGCATCCCAACGCTCGCCATCCACCTCGACCGCAACGTCAACACGGAGGGGTTCAAGCTCAACACCGAGACGCACCTCGCGCCGGTGCTGAGCACCGCCATCAAGGGCGAGCTCGAGGCGGAGACGACGGGGAAATCGGAGGACGCAAAGGATGTGGAAAAGAAGAAGTCCGCGCACCACCCGCTGTTGCTCGCGGTTCTCGCCGAGGAGCTGGACTGCGACCCGGATGAGATCGTCGACTTCGAGCTGGAGGTTTGCGACACGCAGCCGAGCGTCATCGGCGGCGCGGCGCGCGAGTTCATCTACAGCGGCAGGCTGGATAACCTCGCCTCTTCCTTCTGCGCGCTCAAGGCGCTGCTGGATGCCGGCGACGGCGGGGGGCTGGCGGAAGAGGCCGGCGTGCGCATGATCGCGCTCTTCGACAACGAGGAGGTGGGGAGCGACAGCGCGGCGGGCGCGGGCGGCACCATCGTGGCGGACGCCGTGCGTCGCGCGATCGACGCCCTGCGCGGCGACTCCGAAGCCGAGGGTCTGGCTGAGCGCACGGCGCGCAACTCGTTCCTGGTGAGCGCGGACATGGCGCACGCGCTGCACCCGAACTACATGGACAAGCACGAGGGCAACCACCAGCCTCGTATGCACAAGGGCGTGGTGGTGAAGCACAACGCGAACCAGCGGTACGCGACGACGGCGGTGACGGCGACGCTGTTCCGCGATTGCGCGGCGGCGGCGAACGTGCCGACGCAGGATTTCGTCGTGCGAAACGACATGGGCTGCGGGAGCACGATCGGCCCGATTCTGGCCACCAACCTGGGCATGCGCACCGTGGACGTGGGCGTCCCGCAGCTCTCCATGCACTCCATCCGCGAGATGTGCGGCACGGAGGACATTGACATTTGTGCCAGGCACTTCACGGCGTTCTTCGACCACTTCGCCTCGGTGGACGCGAAGATGGACGACGTCGACGCCTGAAGGCGAATGGGAGATCCTATTCTCGAGCGTCGCGTACCCTATGATATGAAAAGCCTACCGTCCCTTAATATTCCTTCGCGACGAGTTTGTTGGCCAACGCCGCCGCCCACGCCCTCTGCTTCGCGTTGAACGCGCGCGGGCGCGACGACATCAGCACCAGCCTCTGCTTCCCGCCCGTCGCGCTCGCGGGCTGCACGAGCACGGATTCCACGCCCGGAGGCAGGAAGCCCCACGCGTTCGCGCCGGCGCGATCGATGGCGCCGCGGTCGCGCAGGTACGTCACCTCGAGCGCGTCGTCCCTCAGTCCCCGCGCCGCCGTCGCGGAAGCCGTGAGCGCCGCGAGCGTCGACTCCGCCGCGCCCGGAGGGGACACGCCGGTGGTGGGCAGACGCACGCTCCCCCGCGCGCACGTCACGCCCGCGCCGTCCACCCACAGAAACGCGCCCTGCGCGTTGGTCTGCGTCAGGAGCGCGTACGTGCTCCACGCCGCGTCCGCGGCGGCGTCCGCGTCCGCCGCGAGCGAGGGCGCCAGCGCGAACACCTGCTCACCTCCCGCCACGTCCAGACTCCCGCCCTCTACCGCGCCTGTCTCGTCCAGCCGGCGGCCGAGCGCCGAAACCACCACGCACGCGGCCGCCAAAACACCGCCGATGAGCTCCGTGCGCGCCTGCGCATCCGACGGGCTCGCACCCGACAGGTGGTTCACCACCAGCAGGGACGTGCCGAGCAGACCGATCACGCGGGGGATGTCCTGGTCGTCGAAGCCCGGGATACCCAGCGTGAATCTGAACACGGCGAACTCGTCGTCGTCTCCGGCTGCCCGCGTCAAACTACGAGTGCGAGAGCGGGGCGAGACGCACCGCCGAGGGACGTTTCGAGACCCACTCCACCTGGCGAGGAGCCTCGCCGTCGGCGCGTGGATCGCCGCGCGCATCGTGCTGTGTGACGAGTATATCATAGTGATGTGACTCAGGGAAAAACCTCGGCCGAGCGGTTATAGGTATCAGGTGTTAAGACTGATGAGCAGCAAACAACCACGCGCGACATGGCCGCCGCGTCCCCGGCGTCGGCCTCGACGCCGAGCGCATCGCGCGTCAGCCCTCGGTATCGCGACAAGCGCAAGACGTCTCGGCGCGTCTCCGCCGCCGCATCTCGCTCCAGTTGCTCCGCCGCCGCCGCCTCCGCCTCCTCCTCCTCCTCCGCGGAAACCGCGCCCGACACGGTCGTTTTGGACGGCGCGAACCTGGCGTGGACCTTCTCCGCGTCGCTCTTCGCGAAGCACGGCTGTCGCACGCGCCTGCCTCTGTCCCGCGGCCTGACCCTCGCGCTGGAGAGCGACGTTTGGCGACAAATTGGCGTGACGCCCGTGGCGTTCATGCCCGAGTCGTACATCGAGGGGCCCCTGCACGGTTTAGCGGACGGCGGCTCGCTCGAGACGCTGGTTCCCGGGAACGTGGCCTACGTTGGCGACGCCACGTGGAGGAACGTCGTGCTCTGGCGACTCGCGGAACGAGGCGCGCTCGTGGCGGTGCCTCGCCCCGCGGGCGCGCGCGACGCCGACGACAAGCGCATCATCGCGTACGCGCGCGAGCGCGACGCTTTGATCTGCAGCAACGACCGGTACGAGGACCACGTCGCCGGCGCGAAGGCCGTGACGGGCTCGGGCTCGAAGGACCTGAGGCGGTGGTTGCGACGCAACAGAAGTGGGTACGAGTTCAGTGTCGGGACACCCGAGGACGCGGCGTACGAGGCGGGGAAGCCGGCCGTCGCGCGGCCTCCGGTGGGATGCGCGCATTTGCCGCCGCCGCCGGAGGGCGAGGAGGGAGAAACCGGGTGGCGAGCGGAGGTGCACGCCTCGGGGAGCTCGCGCCCCTGGGCGCTGGGGGTGGACCGGTGGGGCAGGGACAAGAAGGGCGCGCGGGCGGGGCGGGGCAAGCGGCGCAGGCGCCAAGCCTTGGGCAACCCGGGAGGCGGCCGGAGACGCGGCGAGGGCGATTACAAACCCGGAAGATCGGACTCGGAGACGGACGACCCCGAGTTTCCGTTCTGGGCGATGCCGGATGAGGACCTGCCCGTGACGTTCCGCTTGAAGAAGAAGTGAGCCACCGCGCGCGCTCGTGTTCGGTCGCCACTTAGTATGTAGCTAGCTAGCTGATATTCGTTCGTTCGAGAATCTGGCTCCCGCGTCGCAGCGGCTCGCCGTTCGTGCTTCGCGCGCGCTCGGCGAACGACCACGCCACGCCCCAGCGCGCGGTTTTGCCTTGGCGGAAAACGGTCGTGCGCACCGCCGCGACCCGCGCGTCCCTGCTCGCCAGCGCCCGGCGCAGGTGCTTCGCCGTCTCCTTCTTGCCGCACATGGTCGTGAACCAGTGCACGCGGTCGCGAAGCGCGAGGCTGTCCTCGAAGAGGCGCGCGGTGAACGCGCGCTCGCCGCCCGGGCACGACGTCTCCGCGTCGCTTCCCCCGAAATCCGAACCCGGGTTCTTCCGACGACGCGCCTCCTCCGTTTGGATGTCGGAGTCGAAGAACGGGGGGTTACACATGCAAAACGCGAACGTCTCGTGTTCGTCCATCGCGGGAAGCAAGAGCGAATCCCCCCGCGAGTCGTTCTCGTTCGTTCGCGTTTGGTTTTCCAGAGTCGGAGACGTCCCGGCGAGGCGAAACGTCCGCGCGTCGCGAATCTCGACGAGATGGCGTATCGCGGGGTTCCCCGCGGCGTTGGCGCGCGCGCCCGCGACCGCGACGTCGGTGACGTCGATCCCGACGAAGCGCCATCCGTTCAGCGACGCGCCTATCAGCGGGTAGACGCAGCTCGCCCCGACGCCGACGTCGAGGCCGACCAAAGCGGGCCCGGCGGCGGACGCCGACGCCGACGCCGGCCGCGAGAGCGCGAGCAAGTCCTCGATCCAGTGCACGTAGTTGGCGCGGTTCGCCACCGGAGGACACAGGTGTCCACGCGGGACCTCCCAGTGCTTCACGCCGTAGCACGCGTCCAGCAGAGCGCGGTTAAGCTCAAACGTGGCGTCCCACGACGCGAAGTCGATCGTGTGGAGCCCGTCTTTCGTCTCGACGAGGTACGGAAGAAGCCGCGGGTGCGTCGCCGCGAGCGCGGCGAAGTCGGGATTCGAGGCGGCGAAGACGTTTCGGGGGTGCATCCTTTCGCCGTCCGGCGCGCGAGGCGGAGGGCGCGCCCGTTTCTTCCCCCGGGACACCGCCGGGGGAAGCGCCGGGCCGATAACGGGCTCCGAAGACGCGAGGAGGGGGTCGGCGTCGATCAAAGCCTCGACAGTGGCGAGCGCTTTCTCCGCGGAGGTATCGTCATCGACATCTCGAGCCCCCGGCGCCGTGACTGCCGACATGGCGCGCGCCGGGTGTGCCGTTTCCCGGCGACTTTCGTTCCCGCGACCGCGCAGTCATCTGCCGCGCGTCTGCCCCGCCTTCGCCTCGGATGAGTCCTTTTCGAGGGGCGCGAAAAATCGCTGACAAAAAAAGCCCCCTCCGCGCGACCTCG
>MDSV01077226.1_pt1 | contig 22016 bp, 14 predicted proteins | sample 810851 | NCBI WGS metagenome assembly MDSV01 (sample SAMN05326640, study PRJNA326480) | marine metagenome | isolation source: seawater | place: Atlantic Ocean: North East | collected 2012 | reverse complement strand
TCAGATGGTGTAACAAATGCAATGTTACAAAAATCTAGTTTAATGGTTGGTTCTACTGGTATTACTTTAGGTAATACTGGTTCTGCCCTAGCAGGTTTAACTAGTGTAACTTCAACTAATTATTTAGGTGGTACTTTAGCAGGAACTAGACTAACTGGTTCATTTACAGGTTCATTTACAGGTGATGGTTCAGGAATAACAGGCATAGGACAAACATTAAATATAAATGCTGATAGTGGTACTCCTGGTAGTGTAGCTCTATTAACTCAAACAGCATCATTCTCAGGAACATCTAATGAAGTAGAAACATCAGTTGCAGGACAAACTGTAACTATAGGATTACCTAGTGATGTAACTATAACACAAGATTTAACTGTAGGAAGAAATTTATCAGTAGCTGGTACAGCATCATTTACACATAGAGAAGATTTTGATGTAGCAGATAGATTTGTAAGATTAGCTTCAGGTTCTACTAGTGCAGGAGATGGAGGTATAGTAGTACAACAATTATCTCCAACAGATGGAGAAGCTTTTGTATTTGATGCAGATGTAACTAGATGGGGCTTTACAAGTTCATTTAATCCTAGTACTAGTGTAGTAACACCTGATGCTTTTGTATCAACAGTAATAGAAGGTTCTGGTAATAATCCTTCTGAAGTAGTATCTAGATATCAGAAAAAAGGAAATATTTTTGTAGCAGCAAACCAAGATATTTTTATTTACTCATAGTAATTTTTTTCTCATATTTATAACTATATATTAGATTATGGCTAAAAAACTCACCACCACTAATTTTGGAGCAGGTGTTCAACAGATAGAAACAGGGCAAACAGTTGAAGCATTACATGTTTCACAATCGGTAGATGCTTTTGCATCACCAAATCCATTTGCATACGACATATCTATTTCAGGTTCATTAAATTTAACAGGTTCTGCTATAGTTTCTGAGTCAATATCTATAAGAAATATAAAAGAAAATCCTAATACAGGTTTTAAAACAGTAGTAGTAGATACTTCTGATGGTAAATTATATTTTACCTCTTCCTTTTCAACTATAACAGGTAATCAAGGTATACAGGGAATTCAAGGTAGTACTGGGGTACAAGGAATTCAAGGTATAACTGGTCCTCAAGGTACTACTGGTACACAAGGTATACAAGGTATACAAGGTCAAACAGGTACAATAGGAACTCAAGGAGCTACAGGTGCTCAAGGAATTCAAGGGGTAACAGGAAATCAAGGAGTACAAGGTATTAGCCAAACAGGACCTCAGGGTTTACAAGGTTTACAAGGTATAACGGGACAACAGGGAATACAAGGTAACACAGGTTTACAAGGTACAGATGGTACTACCGGACCACAAGGTATAACAGGACAACAAGGAATACAAGGTAATACAGGATTACAAGGTACAGATGGTACTACTGGACCACAAGGTACTACAGGGCAACAGGGAATTACAGGTAATCAAGGAATAACAGGTGGACAAGGTATACAAGGGGTACAAGGTATTACAGGACCCACTGGTACAGGGGCTACAGGACCTCAAGGAATTCAAGGTAATGATGGTGCTCAGGGTATTCAAGGTATAAGCCAAACGGGACCACAAGGTACTACTGGTACACAAGGTATACAAGGTAATACAGGTAACCAAGGTACTACAGGACAACAAGGAATACAAGGTATATCTGGTGCATCAGGAGGAACAGGTCCTCAAGGTATTACAGGAAACCAAGGTATTCAAGGTATAACAGGTAATCAAGGTACTACTGGACAACAAGGAATACAAGGTAATGCAGGAGCAAATGGTGGGGCAGGTTCACCAGGCCCACAAGGTACTACAGGAAACCAAGGTATAACAGGTCAACAAGGTATTCAAGGTATTCAAGGTAATACTGGAGCACAAGGTATTCAAGGTAGAACAGGAACACAAGGTATACAAGGTATAGTTGGTCCAGGTGGAACGGGACCTCAAGGAACAACTGGCGTAAGTGCGGGCATACAATATAATTTTACTTCATCTACTACACTTGCACTTTCAGATGAAGATAATGTACTTGCCTTTAATAATGCTTTACCATATTCAAATGTTACATCAATATTTGTATCCCAAACTGAAGCTCAAAGTGATGATGATGTAAAAACAGCATTAGGTATTTCATCTATTAATGCTGTTGTAATAAAAAATAAAAATAATACTAAAATATTTACTGCCGTTGTAACTAATATATCACAAGATCAAGGTGATGGTGCAACAACTACTGTTTATACCGTAAATAGTGCCACGGGAGATTCTTCTTTTAATAATAATGAAGTAGTATTTATATCATTTGGGTATATAGGTGCTCAAGGAATTCAAGGTATTCAGGGTGCTCAAGGTATTCAAGGTATTCAAGGTACTCAAGGTGTACAAGGTATTCAAGGTACTCAAGGTTCAACAGGTGGTACAGGACCTGGTGGAGGTACAGGACCTCAAGGTCTACAAGGTTTACAAGGTATAAAAGGAACAGGAACACAAGGTCTACAAGGTTTACAAGGTATACAAGGAATTAGAGGTGTAGGTGCTACAGGAGGACAGGGAATACAAGGTATACAAGGTACTTCAGGGGCTGCGGGAGGTGCATCAACTATTAATCCTACTGGTACAGGTAAAGCTGGCCAAAGAAGTATAATATTATCTGATGCAGATGGAAATGCAAGTGCAGTTGGATTTACAAATAGTAGATTATTTCAAGTAATAACTGCTAGTTCTGGAATGAACCAAATAAGTCTTGTATATGGAATGAACCATAGAACGGGTAGTGGTGGTTTGTATGTAAGTAGTATTTTAGGAGGTAAACATAACACAGGTTCAACAGGTGGTTCAGTATTATTAGGAGGACACTCTAATACTACAAATGGATTTTACTATAATGGTTTTGGTAATACTATAATAGGTGGTTATAGAAATGAATTAATTGGTGATACTTCAGATAATGGTCCTAAATCTATTATAGCCTCATCTGATAGTTCTTTTGGAAGAGGATCATATCCTTCAGGATTAAGATCATACGCTAGAGAATCTGCTATTATAGCATCTAGACATAGTATGATTAGTTCCTCTAAAGGAGGAGCTAGTCCTTCTAGTGCAAGATTTATAACTGGAAGTGCTATTATAGGAGGAACTGCTATAACGGGTTCAGCTAATCATACCATTTACACACCTAATAATGTAATTACAGGTTCATTAACAGTAGGTCAAACTGAATCTATTTCAACTACTATAGGTAGAATAGATGCTACTAATGATATTGTTGCATTTGCTACTTCAGATGAAAGATTAAAACATAATATTTACCCAATTTCAGATCCTATTAGTAAAATAAATAAATTAAATGGAGTTGAATTTGATTGGAAGCCATTAACTGGAGAAGAAAAAATTAATATACATGGAAATGAAGGACATGATATAGGTATTATAGCTCAAGAAGTAGAAAAAGTACTACCAGATTTAGTTACTTTAAGAGATAATGGATATAAAGCTGTTAATTATGATAAATTAGTACCTTTACTAATTGAAGCAATTAAGGAACAACAAAAACAAATAGACGAACTTAAATCTAAAATTTAATGGCTTTACCAGCTGCATATGCTCCTTTAAGCGCTTCCATGATAATGGGAGAAGCAGACCAACCTGCTGGTGCGCGTGCAGCTTTAGTTAATAATTCTACAGCAATTCCATTAGCGAATTCAATGACTAAATTATATGAAAATGCAAGCCCATCAGGAGTTAACCAAACAGCTCCATTTGCATACTCAGAATTTTATAGTAAATCTATTGGTTCTTTAATTGCATTTTTGGGAACTGTAGGAGACTTACCTGCAGATGTTTGTGGTACTTCTACACAAACTTTTCTTTGGCATAATGGATCAGGTAGTAAACCTAGTGATGGAGATACAATCTTTAATGATAGTAGTGGTGGTAGTAATATAGTTGCTAATAAATATGTTGGATGGGATGATATTGCAGGATTGGGTGGTACTGTAAATACTGTAGGACAGACCAACTCTAGTGGAGTTTTACAATTCAGTTCTCCTTGTTCTCCATAAACTAAATTAAATTTATTTCCATAATCTTTTCAATTTAGTATTTACTTTATATATTTATGACTATATTATAGGCCTTAACGGAAGTGGGCTCTTTTTAGAGTAACCAACCATAATAAAATATTTGTATGCCCAATTGGAAAAAAGTTGTCGTTAGCGGTTCTAACGCGGAATTAAATAACTTAAACGTATCCTCCAGTCTAACTGCTAGTGGACTTATTTATCCATCTTCAGATGGGTCTGCAGATCAATTCATAAAAACAGACGGATCAGGAAATTTATCTTTTGCTACTGGTACAGGTGGATCTCAAGGTATTCAGGGTATTCAAGGTGCTACAGGTGCCCAAGGTACTACAGGAACTCAAGGCATACAGGGTTCACAAGGTATTCAGGGAACTGATGGATCAGATGGAAGTGCTGGATCTCAGGGTATACAGGGTATACAGGGTATTCAAGGTACTATTGGAGCTCAAGGTGCAACAGGAAATCAAGGTATACAAGGTGTTCAAGGTATTCAAGGTAGTCAGGGTATTCAAGGTCTTAGTGGTTCAACTGGTAATGCAGGACCACAAGGTATACAAGGTTCTACGGGAATTCAAGGCATACAAGGTTCCCAGGGTATTCAAGGTATAACAGGTGATACTGGTGGATCAGGACCAGCAGGTACTCAAGGTATTCAAGGTATTCAAGGTGCGGATGGTTCAGATGGTAGTGCAGGTTCTCAAGGTATACAAGGTATTACTGGAGCACAAGGTATTCAAGGTATATCTGGTTCAATAGGTAATACAGGACCACAAGGTGTACAAGGTATTACTGGAACACAGGGAACTACAGGTACTCAAGGTATACAAGGTATAAAAGGAGATGATGGTGATGCAGGACCTTCTGGTACACAAGGTATTCAAGGAACACAAGGAATAACAGGAGCACAGGGTATTCAAGGTATAACTGGAAATACTGGTTTACAAGGTATACAAGGTATATCAGGTTCTACAGGTAATACTGGTCCCTCTGGTACTCAAGGTATCCAAGGTATAACAGGAGCTCAAGGTATTCAGGGTTCGGATGGTTCAGATGGTAGTGCAGGTTCACAAGGTATTCAAGGTTCACAAGGTATAACTGGAGCCCAAGGTACTACTGGTACTCAGGGTATACAAGGTATAAGTGGTTCAACAGGTGGAACCGGTACTCAAGGTATACAAGGTATAACAGGAGCTCAAGGTATTCAAGGTTCAGATGGTAGTGATGGAAGTGCTGGTTCACAGGGTATCCAAGGTATTACAGGACCTCAAGGTACAACTGGAACTCAAGGTATTCAAGGTAATACTGGTACACAAGGTATACAAGGTATTCAAGGTGTAGATGGTAATTTTGGAGGAGCTACATTTGATTATACATTTTCAACTGAAACTAATACAGGAGAAGATCCTACAACAGGAAAAGTAAGATTAAATAATAGTACACAACCTTCAGCTACAGTAATGGCTATAAGTGAAACGGATGATGACGGTAATAGTATAGCTTCGTTTTTAGATACAATTAATAGTTCAACATCAGCAGTAAAAGGTCATGTTAGATTATCAGATAAAAATGATGCTAGTGACTTTATTTTATTTGCTATTAATGATACTATCACAGATCAGGGTACTTATAGACAAATTCCTGTTTCAAATGAAGCACAAGGTGGAGATGCTCTAACCAATTTAGAAGATATTATAGTATCATTTGTTGTAACTGGTGATAAAGGAGATACGGGATTACAGGGTATTCAAGGTATTACAGGTAATCAGGGTACTACAGGTACACAAGGAATACAAGGTATAACAGGAGCTCAAGGAGCAACAGGTGCTCAAGGTATTCAAGGTATAAGTGGTTCAACAGGTGGAACCGGAACTCAAGGTATACAAGGTATAACAGGAACTCAGGGTATACAGGGTTCTGATGGTTCAACAGGTGGAACAGGAACCCAAGGTATTCAAGGTATAACAGGACCTCAAGGTATACAAGGTGCAGATGGTTCGGATGGTAGCGCAGGTTCACAAGGTATACAAGGTATTACGGGCGCACAAGGAATTCAAGGTATAAGTGGTTCTACAGGTAATACTGGTCCAACAGGAACACAAGGTATTCAAGGTATTACTGGTCCTACTGGATTACAAGGTAGTACAGGTACACAGGGAGCAACTGGTACTCAAGGAATACAAGGTATACAGGGTGCAGATGGATCAGATGGAAGTGCAGGTTCACAAGGTATTCAAGGTATAACAGGAGCTCAGGGAATTCAAGGTATAACTGGAGCACAAGGTACAACTGGGGCACAAGGTATACAAGGAACAACAGGTTCATTAGGTACACAAGGTATTCAAGGTAAAACAGGTACTACGGGTGTAACAGGACCTCAAGGTATTCAAGGTAGTGATGGGTCACAAGGTATACAAGGTATTCAAGGTATAAGTGGTTCAACAGGTGGAACTGGTACTCAAGGTATTCAGGGTTCACAAGGTATTCAAGGTGTAAAAGGAGATGATGGCGATACAGGACCTACAGGACCACAAGGTATACAAGGAAGTCAAGGAATAACAGGTAACCAAGGTATCCAAGGTAATACAGGAATACAAGGTATTCAGGGTATACAAGGAATAACTGGAACACAAGGAACTACAGGTACACAAGGTATTCAAGGTATAACAGGTAATCAAGGTATTCAAGGAATAAGTGGTTCTACAGGTAATACTGGACCACAAGGTTCTCAGGGTATAACAGGTAATACTGGAACACAAGGTATACAAGGAATACAAGGTAGAACTGGATTACAAGGTATTCAGGGTTCTCAAGGAACTACAGGTATACAAGGAACAGATGGAGCACAGGGAACAACAGGAGCACAAGGTATACAAGGAACAGAAGGTTCATTTGGTGGTGCTACATTTTCTTATGCATTTGATACCAATACAGATGTAACAAATCCAGGTACTGGAGATTTAAAAGTAAATAATGCAGATGTTTCTTTAGCAACTACTATGTCTATTAGTCAGACAGATGCAGATGCTACTGATGTAGAAAACTTTTTACAAACAATAGATGCTTCTACATCAGCTATTAAAGGACATGTTAGAGTAAATGATAGAAATGATGCAAGTAATTATGTTTTATATTCTATAGAAGATTTAGAAGATCAAGGTGCATGGTGGGTTATTCTAATTACTGCAACTTCATTTAGTGCTACTAATCCATTTACAAATGGAGAAGCAATAGCTACATCATTTGTTACTACAGGTGATAGAGGTTCTCAAGGTATTCAAGGTACACAAGGTATTCAAGGTAGAATAGGTAATACAGGAGGTATAGGTACACAAGGTATTCAAGGTATTCAAGGTGTAACTGGACCTCAAGGTATTCAGGGTACAGATGGAGATACGGGACCAACAGGACCTAATGGTGCTCAAGGTATTCAAGGATCAACTGGACCTATTGGACCAACTGGCCCACAAGGAATACAAGGTGTTACAGGAGCTCAAGGAGCTACAGGTACACAAGGAATTCAAGGTATAACAGGAGCACAAGGTATTCAAGGTAATACTGGTATACAAGGTACACAAGGTATTCAAGGTATAAGTGGATCAGTAGGACCAACTGGACCTACAGGACCTCAAGGTATTCAAGGTTCACAAGGTATACAAGGTGTAAAAGGAGATGATGGAGACACAGGACCAACAGGACCTACTGGAACACAGGGTATTCAAGGAAATCAAGGTACTCAAGGTATACAAGGTATACAAGGTATAACTGGTAATCAGGGTACTACTGGTACTCAAGGTATTCAAGGAAAAACAGGACCCCAAGGTATTCAAGGAATTTCTGGTTCAATTGGGTTGCAAGGTATACAAGGTATAACAGGTGACACAGGTGGTACAGGTGGAACTGGACCTACAGGACCTCAAGGTATACAAGGATCCCAGGGTACAACTGGAATACAAGGTATACAAGGAATACAGGGTATTACTGGTGCACAAGGTGTACAAGGTATACAAGGTATTCAAGGTATAACTGGTGCTCAAGGAACAACTGGTACACAAGGTATTCAAGGTACTCAAGGTACACAAGGTATAACAGGAGCTCAAGGTACTACTGGTACACAAGGTATTCAAGGTACAGATGGTAGTTTTGGTGGTGCATCATTTGATTACGTTTATAAAGGAACTAATTCGGGATCTCCAAGTGACCCAGGTACAGGAGGTGTAACTTTAAATGCAGCTACACAAGTTTCAGCTACTAGAATGGATATTGATGATACTGATGAAAATGGAACAGATATTCAACAATTTTTAAGAACAATATCTGGTTCTACATCAGCTATATTAGGTCATGTTAGAATATCAGAAGAAGGAGATGCATCTAAATTTGTATTATTTGCTATAACATCAGTATCAGAACAAACTGGATTCTTTACTGTAGGATTATCTACAGGACAAGGAAGTGCTAGTTCACCATTTAGTACAAATGATGATATTGTTGTTGCTTTTGTAGTAACAGGTGATAAAGGTGATACTGGATTACAAGGAATTCAAGGTATAACAGGAGCACAAGGTATACAGGGAACTACAGGTGCTCAGGGTACTACTGGAACTCAAGGTATACAAGGAATAACTGGTGCACAAGGTATACAAGGTATAAAAGGAGATGATGGAGATATTGGAGCACAAGGTATTCAAGGTAGAACAGGAACACAAGGTATACAGGGTATAACTGGAGATACTGGACCAACTGGTCCAACAGGATTACAAGGAGCAACTGGTGCTCAAGGAGCAACTGGAATTCAAGGTGTACAAGGTAATCAAGGAACTACAGGTATAACTGGTGCACAAGGTATACAAGGTATTACAGGGGCTCAGGGTATTCAAGGCATACAAGGAATAACGGGAGCTCAAGGTATTCAAGGTATATCAGGTTCTACAGGTCCTACAGGACCTACAGGACCACAAGGTACAACAGGTACTCAGGGTACTACAGGAACACAGGGTATACAAGGTAGAACTGGAACAACTGGAACACAAGGTGTACAAGGAATACAAGGTACAGATGGAGATACAGGACCTACAGGACCAACAGGTCCAACAGGACCTCAAGGAATCCAGGGAATACAAGGTATAACTGGAGCACAAGGTACTACAGGAGCACAAGGTATTCAAGGTAGACAAGGAACACAGGGAATTCAAGGTTCTCAAGGTATACAAGGTATAACAGGTAATACAGGTCCAACTGGATTACAAGGTACAACAGGAACACAGGGAACATCTGGTACACAAGGTATTCAGGGTATAGAAGGAGCTGATGGTTCATTTGGAGGTGCTACATTTGATTATACTTTTGATATTGCAAACACTGCTGCAGATCCAGGAACAGGAAAAATTAGATTAAATAGTGGTACTCAAGATAGTGCTACTAAAGCTTATATTGATATAACTGATGATAATGCAGTTAATATACAAAGTTTCTTATCTACAGTAGCTGCTTCAACTTCTGCAATTAAAGGATTTATTAAAATAGCCAATCGAACCGATGCAACTCAATTTTTAACATTTGCTATAGATGATTTAAATGATAATACTGGTTGGTGGACAATAGATATTACTAACCAAGCTGCTTCAGCTACGGCACCTTTTACTAATAATGAAGATGTTACAGTAGCATTTGTAGTAACTGGTAATAAAGGAGATACAGGTTTACAAGGTATTCAAGGTACACAAGGTATTCAAGGTAGAACAGGAACACAAGGTATACAGGGTATAACAGGAGCTCAAGGAGCAACAGGTGCTCAAGGTATACAAGGTATTACAGGACCACAAGGTACTACAGGTACACAAGGTATCCAGGGTAATACTGGAGCACAAGGTGCTACTGGTGCACAAGGTATTCAAGGTACAGATGGAGACACAGGACCTACAGGACCTACTGGTCCAACAGGACCACAAGGAGTTCAAGGAAGACAAGGTACTCAAGGAACTACAGGTACACAAGGTACAACTGGAGCACAAGGTGCTACTGGAACTCAAGGTATACAAGGTATTCAAGGTAAAACAGGTAATACAGGACCTCAAGGTATACAAGGTATATTAGGTGATACAGGTGCTACAGGACCTACTGGTCCAACTGGTTCTCAGGGTATCCAAGGTAGACAAGGAACACAAGGTATACAAGGTATTCAGGGTACTGATGGTGATACAGGTCCTACAGGACCAACAGGACCTACAGGTTCACAAGGTATTCAAGGTAGAATAGGACCTACAGGTCCTCAAGGTACTACTGGTACACAAGGAATACAAGGTATAACAGGTGCTCAAGGTACTACTGGAGCACAGGGTATTCAAGGAATAACAGGAGCTCAAGGTATACAAGGTATTAAAGGTGATACAGGTAACACTGGTGGAACAGGACCAACTGGTCCGACTGGATCTCAGGGTATACAAGGAGTCACTGGTAATACAGGACCTCAAGGAGATACAGGACCAACTGGCCCTACTGGTTCTCAAGGTATACAAGGTAATACAGGTAATACTGGTCCAACTGGACCAACAGGACCTACTGGCTCACAAGGTATACAAGGTATATTAGGTAATACAGGTCCTACTGGACCAACAGGACCAACTGGTTCTCAGGGTATACAAGGTAATACAGGTGCTCAAGGTACTACTGGAGCACAAGGTATCCAAGGTAGACAAGGAACACAAGGTATACAAGGTATAACAGGAGATACGGGACCAACTGGTCCTACAGGACCACAAGGAACAACTGGTACTCAAGGTATTCAAGGAAGAACTGGTAATACAGGACCTCAGGGTGATACAGGACCAACTGGTCCACAGGGTATTCAAGGTACTACAGGTCCTCAAGGTACAACAGGTGCACAAGGAACAACAGGTACTCAAGGTATACAAGGTATTCAAGGTAGAACAGGTACCCAAGGTATACAAGGTATACAAGGTATAACAGGTAATACAGGAGGAACGGGACCACAAGGAACAACTGGTGCTCAAGGTATTCAAGGTACAGATGGTTCATTTGGAGGTGCTACATTTGATTATTTCTTTGATACAGATACGTCAGCAGGCCCAGCAGTTGGAACTATAAGATTAAATAATTCAACACAACCATCAGCTACTATAGTTTATATAAGCCAATTTGATGGTAATGGTGAAGATATAGGTAATTTCTTAACAACAATATCTGGTTCTACTTCAGCTGTAAAAGGTCATGTGAGATTAGCTGATAAAGATGATGCAGGTGATTTCCTTTTATTTGCAATATCTGCAGCCTCTGATCAAGGTAATTATTGGAACCTTACTGTTTCAAATGAAGCTCAAGGTGGAAGTGCCTTAACTGATAATGAAGATATTATTGCATCATTTGTTGTTTCAGGTGATAAAGGAGATACAGGATTACAAGGTATTCAAGGTAAAACTGGACCTACTGGACCAACTGGATCACAAGGAATTCAAGGTAGAACAGGTACCCAAGGTATACAAGGTATTCAAGGTAGAACAGGTACACAGGGTATACAAGGTACAACAGGTAATACTGGTGGAACAGGACCAACTGGAGGAACAGGGCCTCAAGGTATACAAGGTATATTAGGTAACACTGGTCCAACTGGACCTACTGGACCTACTGGACCTACAGGACCTCAAGGTATTCAAGGTATTCAAGGTAGAACAGGTACTCAAGGTATACAAGGTACAACAGGTAATACTGGGCCTACTGGTGGAACAGGACCACAAGGAGATACTGGTCCTACTGGACCAACTGGTTCACAGGGTATACAAGGAATACTTGGTAACACGGGACCAACAGGACCTACTGGACCAACAGGTTCACAAGGTATACAGGGTAAAACTGGTAATACAGGTGGAACAGGACCAACTGGAGGAACAGGACCTCAGGGTATTCAGGGTATTTTAGGAAATACAGGACCTACAGGTTCTACTGGGCCTACTGGACCAACTGGTTCACAAGGTATACAAGGTAGACTTGGTAATACAGGACCAACAGGTCCTACAGGATCTACAGGTCCACAGGGTATACAAGGTAAAACTGGTAATACTGGTGGAACAGGTCCAACAGGTGGAACAGGTCCACAAGGTATACAAGGAATACTTGGTAACACAGGACCTACAGGATCAACAGGACCTACAGGTGGAACAGGACCTACTGGACCAACTGGTTCACAAGGTATACAAGGTAGACTTGGAAATACAGGACCAACAGGTTCAACTGGACCTACTGGACCTACTGGACCAACTGGAGGAACAGGACCAACAGGACCAACTGGAGGTCAGGGTATTCAAGGTAAAACAGGTTCAACAGGACCTACTGGTGGAACAGGTCCAACTGGAGGTACAGGGCCACAAGGTATACAAGGTAGAATAGGTAATACAGGACCCACTGGTGGTACAGGACCTACAGGTCCAACAGGAGGTACAGGACCTACTGGATCTACAGGACCACAAGGTATACAAGGTAGACTTGGTTCAACAGGACCTACTGGAGGAACAGGACCAACAGGACCTACTGGTGGAACAGGTCCAACTGGAAGTACAGGACCACAAGGTATACAAGGTAGACTTGGTTCAACAGGACCTACAGGTTCAACAGGACCTACTGGAAGCACTGGACCAACTGGACCTACAGGACCTTCAGGACCAACGGGACCAACAGGACCTTCAGGAGGATTTACTACTGATTCTGATGCTCAAGTTAATTCATTAGGTGCAGGAACAAGTGCTTCAGGAACTACTGGTACTATTAGAGCTACAAATGATATATTTGCATTTTATTCCTCAGATGAAAGATTAAAAGAAAATGTACAACCTATATTAAATGCTTTAGATAAAATCAAATTAATTAGAGGTGTTAGCTTTGATTGGATAGAAAAAGAAGGAATTCATGATAATAAAGGACATGATATAGGAGTAATAGCTCAAGAAATTGAAACTATCCTTCCTGAATTGATTCAAGTTAGACCTAGTGGATATAAAGCAGTAAAATATGATAAAATAGTAGCATTATTGATAGAAGCAATTAAAGAACTTCAAAATCAACTTGATAAGTTAAAAATTAAATAGTTATGGCAGTACCTAGTTCGGGATTATTATGTCTTAAAGGGTTTGCAGGGGAAAAAATTTGTAATAATTATAATTCCTTATGCACCTTTGGTATTGTTGGTATGAAAGGAGTTACAGTAGGTGGTCAGTTTGGCTCTTCTTGTACATTCCCAGCTACTAATACTGCTTCTCCTAATTATCCAGGAGGAACAGCACCTTATTGTTTTTCAGGATGGTATGGATATGATCATGATGCTGTAGCAGCAGGATGGTCAACAGGAGGTGCTATTAATATAAATAGAGCTGGAATGTCACCAGGAGGTACTTCTGGAAATTCTATGACTGTTTGGGGAGGTAGTTGTAGAACAAATTCAAATTCATTTGCTCAAAATTTTGGTAATACTAGAGAATATAATGGATCTAGTTGGTCTACTACAGGTGGTACTACAGCAACTGGTTGTGCTGCAGCAGGAGCTGGTAGTCAAAATTCTATGATATGGTTTGCTCGTACTAAAGGATGTGCTGGAGCTTTTGCCTTCGAAGGAGGTACAAGAGAAACATGTGAATATAGTGGTAATAGTTGGGGATCTGGAGGTAATTTACCAGGTTATGCTTTTGATACATCCGGAGCAGGTAACTCTGGAAATTCAGCTTTAGGAACTGCAGGTTATTCTTTTTATTCTATTTCTTATCATGGTGTTTATACTGGTTTTCCTAATGGTGCTACTTATGAATATAATGGTAGTACTTGGGGTAATGGTGGATTCGTCTCAGGTTATTTTAGGAGAGGACCATCATGGGGTAGCCAAAATTCCGCTGGTTTAATAGGAGATTTATCTACTAATTATGCTAATGCTACTACTAGAGAATATAATGGTACTAGTTGGAGTAATTCTGGTGCTATAGGTTCTGGTAGATTTGGTGCTAATGCAGGAGGTAATGTATCTAATGCTGCGGTACTAGCTTTTGGTTCTCCCACTAATATATTTGGTGTTCAATGTACTAATGTAGATAATCAAACTAGATGCGCTAATGCTATGTTATTTAATGGTATATCTTGGTCTACTTCCTGTAATTCTTCTTGTTGTAGACAATTTGGTCAAGGTGCGGGATGTTGTACTGTATTTACAGTAACTGGAGGATGTGAAACTTTTCCTATTACTAATACACAAGAATATGTTTCATAATTTATAAAATTATTTGGAAATTTAAATAAAAATTGTTACATTATTAATCAAATCTAGTTATATGGAAAATATAGATTATAATAAATTAATCAATCACAATTTATCAGCCGAAAAGGCAATTCCAGGATCTTTAAGCATTTTAGATAAAGATGATAGAAAAACTTTATCTGATATTCAAGACCAATTAGGTGATTATTGGAGAAAAAGACAAATTTTTAGAACTAAAACTGAGGCCCATTTATCTGTTTTAAATGATTCCAAGCATCCAACTAAGGCATCTAAATACTGGCAATCTGTAAGAGAATTAACTAGTGCTATGGAAACTATAGTACGTGGAAGTTTTTCTGTTAAAAGAAATTTAGTAAAAATATCCGAAACAAAAGCATTAATTGAAAAATTTTCTAAAAAAAATAAAGAAAAATATAAACATAAAATTTTAAAACTTCAAATTTTACTAGAAGAAATGGAGTTTAATAAAATTATAAGAAATTCCGAAATAAAAGATCAAGTAAGAGAAATTAAAATGTGGTCGGATATTTGTATAGATTTAGATGATGGAACTTTTAATACTCAAGATTGTAATGTACACCAAGTTGATTCTTTAAGAGCACATTTTGAAAATAGACTTAAAGCATTAGGACCTGGTAGTGATATGGCTGATGTTATGACAACTAGAGGAATGGTTAAATCCGCTAAGGAATTAACTAATGATAAAGGAGAATTATTAAGTTATAAACAATTATACCAATTAGAAGGTAAGAATGTCCCCAAGTTACAGGAAAACCAATTGGAAGAAAATCAAAAAAATGCTTGGGCAAGAAATAAAAAATGATAAATTTTATATATCAAAAACATAAAGGTTTAAGTTCTAAAGATTGTAAAAAATTGATAAAAACTTTTCAAAATTCTCCTAAACTACATGAAGAAGGAGCGTGGTTAGGATTATCTAAAGCAAAAGCATCGGGGGATAAAAAGTTAATAGAAAAAGAAAGAAAAAATGCTATTAAAAAATCTACTGATATTTGTTTTGATCCATCTTTTCAAAAAAGAAAAAAATGGGGGCCTATATTAAATAATGTAGTTGATGCCTTATATGGTGCTTTAGAAGATTGGAATATTAGATTTAAAACTAGCCAATGGTGTAGTCAATTAGAAATATACCCCTATTTTAATATGCAGTATTATAAACCTGGAGAGGGTTATCCAAATATTCATATCGAATCTGGGGCTATTGATACATCAAATAGAGTATTAACTTGGATGATTTATTTGAATAATGTAAATCAAAAGGGGGAAACAGCGTTTCCATATCAAAACATTTATTGTACCCCAGAAAAAGGAAAAATAGTTTTATGGCCAGCAGGTATTACTCATCCTCATTATGGTGTTATTGCTCCATATGAAAAAAAATATATATTAACAGGTTGGTTTACTTATAAAATAATTAATGAGAACAAAAAAGGAGATAAATTATAAAGTTTGGGAAGAATTTCCTAGTCCTTTATTTACTATAGATGTACCTGGATATCTTTCTAGTGCTATAGAACATTTAGATACTTTACCTTCTAATAATATATTACACAATAAAGAATTATATGAATTAAGTTATTTTTTCCTTCAAACATCAATAAACTATTCTAATCAATTATTAAAACATAACCCTGAAAACATTAAAATATCCAACTCTAAATTATTAAAATTTACTAAAAAAAATAAAGTAATAATTAAAAATAATAAAACAACATATTTAAATGGGTTATTTTATTATGGAGAAGGAGATATAGATAACCCACATGCTCAATTTCATAACCCTAATAATTATAGTTTAAAGTCAGATTCTTTTGATTCACAATATACAATACCATATAGAACTATAATATTTAAACCTGGAAGATTAATAATATATCCTTCATTTATAAACTTAAGTTTTTCGGAAAATAAAAGTAAAAAAAATATTAATTATTTAAGTTTCAAATTACAAGCCAATGTCCAAGAAAAATAAAAAACCATACGTTGTGTACCATGAGACTGATCCTAGTAAACAACAATTTCCTAATACCCCCGATAAAAATGATAATATTCCTTCTATGAAAGGTAGAAATAAGGAAAAGTATATGATCTTTCATGTAGAAGGTGGATTAGGTAAAAACATTGTAGCTACCCAACTTATAGATCCTTTATTATTCAAACACCCTAAAAGAAAATTAATAATAGTAGCTTCTCATCCCCAAATATTTTTAAATAATAGAAATGTTTATAGAGTTTATAATTTAAATAAAACTCAATACTTTTACCAAGATTATATAAAAGATAAAGATAGTATAATATTTAAAGAAGATCCTTATAATACTGAATTACATATAAAAGGAGAAACATCTTTATTAGATAGTTGGAGAAAAGTTTTAGGTTTAGAAGACCAAGAAAATTATAATTATATTTTAAATGTCCCTATAAACTACTCCCAGGCAAAATATATAGAAAAATGGAGAAGAAATAAACCTATATTATTATTACATACAGGAGGAGGTCCTGAGGATACACTTAATCATAGATATTATGATTGGTGTAGAGATATGCCCGAAGAATTAGCTCAGGCTTTTGCAATGAAATTTGGCCAAAAATATCATGTTATTCAAGTAACTAGACCTGGGGGATACAAATTACCTGGAGTTGAAGTAGTAGATTACCCCTTATCTAATTATGAATTATTTGCTTTAGTAGGGGCATCAGAACAAAGGGTTCTTATTGATTCATGTTTACAACATGCTGCAGCGGCATTTAATAAAAGATCTTTAGTTTTATGGATAGGTACTTCACCTAAACAATTTGGGTATTTAGATTATCATAAAAATGTAATTGCTAGACCCCCTAAAATGGCTAGTCAATTAATAGGTTCATATTTATTTGATTATGGCTTTCATGGACAAGATCATGAAAATCCTTATTATTCACCCCACGAAATGTTTAATTTTGAAGATATCTTAAATTTAATTCAATGAAAAAACAACTAATTTTTAATTGTTCCATGCCTAGAGCAGGTAGTACTCTATTACAAAATGTACTAGCCCAAAATCCTGATATGCATGCTACACCTACATCAGGATTAGTTCATTTAGTTCATACAGCTAAAAAAGGTTATACTGAAAATGTTGAATTTAAAGGTTCTGACCATTATGATTGGAAAAAACATTTTCTTAAATTTATTAAAGGGGGGATGGAAGGTTTAGCTTCTAGTGTTGATGGTAAAAAATATTTTATAGATAAATCTAGAGGTTGGCTTAACCATATGGATATATTATCTGAAATTTATAAAAAACCAAAAGCTATTTGTATGGTTAGGGATATGAAAGGGATAATGTGTTCATTAGAAAAAAGATACAGAGCACACCCAGAAATACTTCATAATTTTGAGGCTAAAAGAGCTGGATTATGTACATTTGATAGAGTCCAGGCATATTCACAAACATTACCTTTAGATCAAGCATGGAAGGGATTAAAAGATTGTTTTGATAGGGACTTAGCTAAGCATATTATCTTTTTAAGATTTGAAGATTTTTGTGAGGCACCAGAAAATATATTAAAAGATATGTACCATCATTTGGATATCCCATATTTTAGTCATACATTCGATAATATAGAACAAGTTACTCATGAAAATGATACTTTAACTTTACCCTTTGGAGACCATAAAATAAGAAATAACCTAAAATTACCCAATGATGATACTTATGATATTCTAGGTCCTGAAATTTGTAAGGAAATAGATAAAGAATTTGAATGGTATCAATCATTTTTTAAATATATTTAATATGTACGCAAGTTATAATTTTGACAGACCCGAAAATGATTCCCAAAACTATTATTTTTATAAAAATGGTTTTAATGAGGAAGAATTAGCATTAATTGAACAAAGTGTTGCAGAAGTTCCTTTTGAAACTGCCACTACAGTAGGTGGAGAAGTATCCGATGTAAGATCCTCTTCCATTAAGTGGCTTCACCAAAATGGTCCTGGAGATTGGTGGTGGTTATATGAAAAATTAAGTAATTTTATAATGGAAGCCAATAATAATTTATGGAGATTTGAGTTGGAATCTATGCCAGAAGCAATTCAATATACTGAATATTATGCGTCTAAAAAAGGAAAGTATGACTGGCATCAAGATATAGGTCCTGGAATGTTATCAAAAAGAAAAGTTTCTGTAACAGTACAATTATCAGATGCCGAAGAGTATGAAGGAGGAGATTTGGAATATTGGCAGGGGGGAAAAGAACCTATTGTAGCTCATAGAGGAGCAGGTTCTGTTTTTATTTTTCCTTCTTATATGATGCATAGAGTAACTACTGTAACTAAAGGTACTAGAAAATCTTTTGTACTTTGGGTTGGTGGAACACATTATAGATAATGTTAAATAACCTTACTAAATTATCTAAACAACACGGAGGAGATCTTATTCCTCTAATTATTCCTAGTGAATTAACTAATGGGGATGGTTTATGTAATGTTTCTGTTTTTGTAGAAAAAAATGGAGACGTTATTCTAAATATAAGACATGTACATTATACTTTATATCATAGTACAGTAAATCAAAAATATTATTGTGGTTGGGGTTGTTTAGCTTATCTAAACCCAGAAGATGACATGACCTTAACTACTGGAAATTATTTATGTAAGTTAAATTCGGATTTACAAATAGAATATTTTAATAAAATTGATACATCCAATAATGATATTAAACCTATCTGGGAATTTGTTGGTTTAGAAGATGCTAGAGTATTTAGATGGGATAATAAATTATATGTTTGTGGTGTTAGAAGAGATACTAAATCTAATGGAGAAGGAAGAATGGAATTATGTCAAATAGATTGGACTAAGGACAAATGTATAGAAGTAACTAGACATAGAATAAACCCTCCAGAATTTACTCATTTAGAAAAAAATTGGATGCCGGTTTTAGATAAACCATATCATTTTGTTAATTGGCCTAATCCAACTAAAGTATATAAAGCTGATCCTAATCATATAACTAAAGTAGAGGTACCTTCTGGTATTATTGATGTTATCCCAAGTGAAGTTATTATAAATAAAACAGAAAAAATTACAGTAGAAAATGATAATATTTCCCAAGGTGTAAAATTAAATGCTCCATTAAGTTTAAGAGGAGGATCTCAGGTTATTACTTTAGGTGATTATTATATTTGTTGTGTTCATGAAACACATTGGTGGAATAATGATTTAGGATGTAAGGATGCTAGTTACAATCATAGATTTATTTTTTGGGATAAAAATTGGAACTATGTTAAAATATCTGAACCTTTTAAATTTATGGATGGGCAAATAGAATTTTGTTGTGGATTAGCAGAAAAAAATGATGATTTACTAATATCATTTGGATTTGTAGATAATGCTGCTTACATTTTAAGAATGCCTAAAACTGTGTTAAATAAATTAAATTATATAACATCATTTGATAATGAATAAAGATTTAAAATATCATTTAGATAATTATATTGAAGATCCTAAAAATCCTGATAATAATTTTTGGTTAGGATGGGAATATGAAAAAATAGGTCAATATGCAAGTGCTCATACTTATTATTTAAGGTGTGCAGAATTAACAACATGTATGGATTTGGCTTGTGAATGTATTATAAAAACATGGTCTACAATAGAAAAACAAACAAGACGACCTTTTTATGAAAGTCAACAGTTATTACTAGCAGTAGCCGAATTTCCTACTAGACCTGAACCTTATTATTTTTTAAGTAAAGCTGCAAGTGATAAAGAAGATTGGAAAGAAGCTTATGCTTGGGCTAGTATAGCATTAGCTAATTGTAATTTTAATAGTCCTGCTTTTAGAACTAGTGTTGGATATCCTGGTAATTTTGCTATTAAATACCAAAAAGCCTATTGTAGTTGGTATACTGGAAAAATGGAAGATTCCAAACAACTATGGATAGAGCTTTATAATGATGAAACATTAACCCCTGAATATAGGCAAATAGTTATTAATAATTTACTAAATTGGGACATATTAAAATTTATACATGAACCAGCTATTCATACTAAAAATTTAAATCATAATTTAAGGTTTCCTTTTATTAATAAAGAAGTTATAGAAAAAAGTTATTCCCAAGCAATGCAAGATATGTTTGTATTAACCGTATTAAATGGTAAAACTAATGGTACTTATTTAGAAATTGGCTCTGGTGACCCTTTTATAGGTAGTAATACTGCTTTACTTGAAACCAAATTTAATTGGAATGGATTATCCATGGATTGGAATGATAAATGTGTTAATGATTTTAATCAGTTTAGAAATAATAGATGTATTAAAAAAAATACATTACTAACTAATTTTCATGATGTTTTAGGGCAATTTAATATGCCTACACATATGGATTATTTATCTTTAGATTGTGACCCTCAATCTACTACATACGAAACATTATTAAGAATACCCCTAGATAAGTATTCATTTTCAGTTATTACTTATGAACATGATTTATATAATGATCCTACTAGAAGTTATAAGTATAAAGCTAAGGAACATTTAGAATCATATGGTTACATTTTAGTAACAAACAATATAGCAGCTTCACCTGGTCACCCTTTTGAGGATTGGTATATGCATAAAGATAGTTTTACCCAAGAAGAAATTGATAGGATTAAAAATTTAAGTATAAATAGATCCGAAATTTCTTGTAAAGAAATAATTTACAAATAATGATTTATTGGTTTACGGGTCAGCCCGGTTCTGGAAAAACAGTATTAGCAAATATGCTAAAAGAAGAATATTTACCTCATGCTTATAGAATTGATGGAGATGAGATGAGAGAATTATTTAAAAATAAAGATTATTCTATGAAGGGTAGAATAGCAAATATAGATGCTGCCCAAAAAATTGCACATTATTTACATAATCAGGGCAAAGATGTAATAGTATCTTTAGTATCTCCCTACTCAGATCAAAGAGAAGAATTTAAAGATATAATGGAGTGGCAAATACAAGAAATTTTTGTACATTACAATTTAGCTGAAGTTAGGCGAGGAAGAGAACAATATCATGTTATGGATTTTCAAAAACCTATTTTTGATTTTTTAGATATAGATACAACTACTGATACGCCAGAAAAATCATTAAAAAAAATATTAAAATATGTCAAAAAAGTTTAGTTTATTTATTGGTAGATGGCAACCCTGGCACAGTGGTCATCGATGGTTAATAGATCAGCGTTTAAATGAGGGTAAAAACGTGTGTATCGCTATAAGAGACGTGGAACCCAGTGAAGATCAACCATGGACTGCTCAAGAAGTTTTAGAAAATTTACAACATGAATTAATTGATTTAATACAAGAAGGTAAAGTTAAAATAATAAAAATTCCTGATATTGAGTCGATTAATTATGGTAGAGGAGTAGGTTATGATGTTATTGAACACGAACCTCCTAGTAATATTTACGATATTTCTGCTACTAAAATTAGGGCTAATTTAAGGAAAGAAGGCAAATTATAATTAATTTGCAATACGTATAACTAATTAAATATAATTATGAGTTGGACCTATAAATCACAAAAAATAGGCGATATCTCTCAATTTCCAGCAAATACATACGGCTTCGTATATATAGTTACTCATAAACCCTC
>MDSV01108469.1_pt1 | contig 22021 bp, 19 predicted proteins | sample 810851 | NCBI WGS metagenome assembly MDSV01 (sample SAMN05326640, study PRJNA326480) | marine metagenome | isolation source: seawater | place: Atlantic Ocean: North East | collected 2012 | reverse complement strand
TTTTTTTACTTTTTGTGTCATTAAGAATATTAGAATCTCATTTGGAACTGATAGAGGTTCTTTTCTTTTATTGATCATCCACTTTCCAACATTTAGGAATTGCTCTTTATTTACTAACACCTTATGATGTGTAGAATCTAAGAATTGGTCTGCTATTTCTGTCCATAAGAATTCATTCATTTTAGGAAAACCTACAGTCCATGTATGTTCAGGTTTTAAGAGATAAGTTAATATAGTACTATCTAGACCGCCACTTAAATATGTACCTACAGGAACATCAGATCTTTTTCTTAATTTCACAGAGTCTTTTAATAAAGCATCTAATTCATTATCTGAAGGATTATTATTTTGTTGTGGATGGATATCCCAATATCTTGATATTTTACCATTTAATGAGTAATGAGCTGCTGGAAATTGTTTTATGTCCTTATATATTGTATATCCTTTAATAGTCATTCTTAATTTTCTATATTGTCTTAATCCAAATGCATCGTATTCAGAAGGATAAAGTTCTAATATTGGAGCTATTTCACTTGAGAATATTTTCTCATTATTTTTTTCATATATATATAATGGTTTAATTCCTAGCCTATCTCTAGCAATAAAGATGTCTCTGTTAGAGGTATTGTAAATTATAATGCTAAACATACCATTAAGATATTTTAAAAATTCTGGCCCATATTTAATATACATTCTTAATAGTACTTCTGTATCGGAATTTGTGTTAGTATATATTTTATGTTCTTTTTTTAGTTCTATATAGTTATATATTTCTCCATTAAATACCATAGCGTAGTCATCAATTACAAATGGCTGGTTAGATGCTGCGGAGAGATCTATAATTGACAATCTTTTATGACCTAGCATAACATCTTCATAGTATCCTAATCCTGAATAGTCTGGACCCCGATGTTCCATTAGATCTAGAGCAAGACGGAATTCTTGTCTTTTTATTTTATTTCCAAAGTATGCTAAGATACCACACATAAATTTTTAGCTTTATTAAACAATATTTAATCTAAATTTTTTACAATATTAAGACAATAATCCTTTCATTACCCAATAACGGAATTTAATAATCATTAATCCTTTTTGAGATTTGAATGTTAATGCATAATATAACAGTAGTATAATTGAAGCAATCCATTTTAACATCTCTAAAGATATTTTTAGAATATAATTTTTAATTCCTACTTCGGTTGTTCTTATCTTTTCTGAATATCCTATTCCTAGTGCTTGTCTTCTTATAAAATCTGTTGTAGTTCTTTCATCTGGAACAAAATGATAAACAATTGCATCGGGCACATATAATACTTGTAAATTATTTTTATATATTCTCATGAACAAATCTTTTTCTTCACCACCTCCAAGATCAGATTTAATCCTTCCAAGTTTCGTGTTAAATATCCCTATAGTATTAAATGTATCTTTTCTAAAACTCATATTAGATCCCCTGGGGTATTCATTATTTTTGAAATATTTTATATTATTACCTAAATTAAAATATCCTAATAAAGAATTAAGAAATCTATTTTCCCATTTAGGAACAGTTGATTCATAATCTAATAATATTTTACTTCCTATAGCCATTACATCTAGATGTAGTTTGAAATAATATGAAATTCTTTCGAAGTAATTTTCAGATATATATGCGTCATCATCTAAAAAGGTTATAATATCTCCTTTAGCTTCCTGTATTCCTCTATTACGTGCGAATGATAGACCTTGTTTTTTTTCTAGAAAGTATCTAATATTTAATGTTGAATTATTTTTAAGGAAATTATCTGATAGTTCTTTGGTATTCCCTGGAGAGTTGTTGTCGATTATTATTATCTCAAAGTTTAAATAGTTCTGTTTAACTATACTCTCAAATAACTTAGGTAAGTATCTTTCTCTATTATAGGTGCTGATAATTGCCGATATCATTTTAGCAAGATAATATTTATTTTTGTTTTTCCCAATCCCAGGCAGATTTCATACATTTTTTTAGACTTTCTTTTGCTTCCCATCCTAATAGTTCTTTTGCTAGTTTTCCATTAGAATATATTTGTTCTATATCTCCTTTTCTTCTAGGGCCAATGCAATAGTTAATTTGGATATTATTAGCTTCTTCAAATTTATTAATTGCTTCAAGGACACTGATTCCAATACCTGTACCAATATTAAAGGCATATTTTCCAGTATTATTTAGTAGAAATTTTACGGCTAAGGTATGTGATTTTGCTAGGTCAACTACGTGTATATAATCACGGATACATGTTCCGTCAGGTGTATTGTAATCATTGCCAAATACGGTAATCTGTTTCCTTTTCCCAATGGCAACTTCTGTGATTATAGGTATTAAATTTGATGGTTTATCTGAAGAGCAGTCACCAATTAAAGTAGAGCTATGAGATCCGATAGGATTGAAGTATCTTAATGCGACGCTATTACAAGAGTTTTCAGCAAGCATTTTCTCACATATTTGTTTTGTTTCTCCATAAGGAGATGCCGCTTGTTTGAATTTTGCTTTTTCATCAACGGGTAAGATATCAGGCATTCCATATACAGTACACGATGATGAGAATATTATATTTTCAACTTGGTTATTTTTCATGCACTTTAGCACAACATCAAGAGAACCGATATTATTAGCGAAATATTTATCTGGATTTTCTACAGATTCTTCAACTGATTTAAAAGCAGCAAAGTGTATAACACCTTCTATATTACTTTCACTAGAGAAAACATTGTCCATAGCTATTTGGTTAGTACAGTCAATATTATGCCATATTACTTTATTCTTTGTAATATTCTCAATACCGGTAATATTCTTTATAGAACTATTACATAGGTTATCTATAATAATTGGAGTATATCCATTTTGAATTAGTTCTACTACTGTATGCGAACCAATATATCCTGCACCTCCTGTAATCAAAATTTTTTTCATTAGAGTACTCTATTTATACCTAGCAACCATCTCATTTGTGTAAAGTTATTATCTGTTGCTGGAGGTCTATTTAAGAACAACGGTATATCAAATCTTATTATTAATGGTTTTACAGTTTCTAGTGGACTGTAATTTCGGAATGTATAGGTGAATCCTATGCCAGCATCTGCTCTTATATCAGAGAAAGATTCTTTATAATTTTCTTTTGTAAGATTTGTAGAAGTTATGATACCAGCATCAGCAAAAAGGTAAGATGTAATATTATTTCTTTTTATTGAATTAGGTAGGTAATTTGTAAAATCAATCTCAGTATTAAAAGCAGCACCACTTTTACCATTGTAATCAAAAGAAGAAATTGTACCATCTTGATTAAAGTTAGGAGCTAGGTATCCACTATACCCTCTAAGGTTTAGACCTCCGGCTGAATGAAAATGATTTGTAGAATAGCCATAGGCCATATTATCTGATGATATGAATCCATCAGCTCGTGTAAATTTAGAATCCATCATTTTTTCATTATTTGCACCGGATAGACCTAGTTTACTCTCTTCTGCCCAATGACTACCTGTTCCAATTTGACAGAATAATCTAGTACTAATCTTTAATTTTTCTATTTTGGTGTTATTATAACCAGCTATAGACATGATACTATAGTCATAATTACTTCCAAGCGCAGAAGATTTTAGTTCAAATATTACCTTTCCATCACCATACATATACTTATATTTACTTTCAATATTGATATCAATTCTATTATTCATTTTTGCTAATTCCCAATTTCTTTGCTGTAGATAATTATTATTTGTTCGGTATAATGATAATAATTTGACAGTTAGTTTATTATTTCGTTTACTATTAGTTTTTTCTATACTAATCTTATTAGTGTGTAGTCCTGCTATAAATTGTGATTTAATTTTTAATCGACTATTTAGAGTGATATTATCTATATTCGTGTTATATGATAATCGATAAGAATAGTAGTCATAATCATTAGGTTTAGCAATACTGTCTTTTTGTATAGTACCTGAATTGAACCATACTGTAGCATCAATTAGATGATGATGATTCATATACCCACCATTCAGATTTAATCCCGCTTTTATTCCATCATAATCATTCCACCAAATATCTGGACGATATTTAATTTCATAATTTGTCCAGTCTTTATATTGCCATAATTGATGGTCAAAATTGATAGTAGTATTGTATTTTGAGTTGTTATCTGGCATGTAAGCATCAGCTAATCTATTTGTAGGGTCAATAATAACTCTATCTATTTCTGAGGGTATGTTAATTTCTGTTGAGTATTGAGGATTAATTAAGTCCCAACCATGCCATTTTGGAAGGATAGTGGCTGCTGTTTTTTTGATAAACCAATTATTTGGAATATGATAGTCATATTGCCTTCCGTTTTTTGCTATAACTTTGAAGTCAATAGGCATTTGCATTCTTGACTTTCTTTTAAAAGTAATTATATTGCCTTTGACTTTTACTGAATAGTCAATTCTTTTTGTTGACTCTAACCATTGGTCAAAAAACCAATTTAGATCTACTTTGGTATATTGAATAATTGAATTTCTAAAGTCTTCATTGTATGGATGTGCTATTTTCCAAGTATTAAAGTAATTCTTCATAGCATTTAGAAACAGTTCATCTCCTAAAACATATTGCAAATTATAAAGCATAGCTGCAGCTTTGTAATATACATGTCGATAACCGCCACCATGCCTTAAAGCTCCATTAAATCCATCAGAGTGCGTAGAAATTACAGGGTCATTGAATTTTGTAGCATCATTTATATATGAGTAATATATTTCCTCATCAATTGCTTTTGTAGGCTTTTTAAATCTTTTTTCCCATTTGTTTGTAGGAGTATTTTCAATTACATATTGACCATCAATTTTTATCATTGCCCATGCTGTTAAGAATTGGGTAAAACCTTCGTCTAATAGTGCGCGATATGTTTCATTATTTCCTACTTGACCAAAAAACCACATGTGTCCTATTTCATGGGCAAGTAGATCTCTATACCCAGGATCACTTCCTCCATCTAATGTAATCATTGGATATTCCATACCACTTCTTGCATCAGCTACAATTACTTTATGGTAAACATATCTACCAAAATCTTCTGAAAATACTTCTAGACATTTTGCTCCAAATTGAGCAGCATTTTGCCACTTTATAGCATGTGGTTCTTGAACTAATGAATAGCAGACTTTGTCTTGCCATCTTGCTTCTCCAATTCTATATGTTGGGTCTGCTGTAAATGCAAAATCATGAACATTCTCTGCATGAAATTTCCATATTTTCCTTTCCCCTTTTTTATATGGTGTTATGATGGAAGGCGTTGATTTCCATGGTTTATTTTTGAAGTTTTTTATATCTAATTTTTTTCTTAGTTTTTCTGGTAATACTTCATCTCTATTTAGTAAGAATCCTGTTGCCTCTACAACAAAATTAGAGGCAAAGTTTAGTTCAACATCAAACGTGCCAAAATTTCCATAAAATTCTTTGCCTAAGTGTTGATCTTTTGTCCACCCAAATTTTGCATCATACACACATATTCTAGGGTACCAATGTACTCCATTATAATGTTTATAGCCCCAGGCATTAAAGATTGCCATTCTTCTTCTTACATCTCCATTATCAAAATAAGTTTTAAATTTTATATCAAATGTAATGATTTGATTTTGTTTAAGTGTTTTAGGTAAATAAACTTTTAGGATTGTATTGTCTAGTTCCGTTACTAATTCTATTCCATCAACACTTATTTTTTCAATTACTGTTCCTAGCTTTTGTGATTCATATTCTCCATATCTTGGTTTTTTCCAATTTGCTTCTTGTAATTTATCAAGATAAGAATCAGGTTGAAATGCATTTTGATAAAGATGAAAATATACTATATCTAATTCATCAGGAGAATTATTAGTATAAATTAGTTGTTCATTGGCATCTATTACATTAGTTTCTTCATCAATATAGGCTTGAATGGTATAGTGTATGTCTTGTTGCCAATATGCTGCATGAGGCATTTTGTTTTTCCAATAATTAGGATTATCAATGTTTTTATAAGTATTTGGTGGTAAAAGAGGGTTATATGGTTCTTGCAAAGAATCATTAGAAACTTTTTTAATTGTATTTGTAGAATGCTTGGTTAATGAATCTTTAGCGAAAGAACAAAAACTTAAGATTAGTAATATAATTAGTGTAAAGTGTTTCATAGTATATTTATTCATTTGCGAATTTACAATTCATATTTTAATTTATTGTTTTTTTCTTTAGCATTTGCAATGCTAGCATCTAGTTCAAATCCGGTTAATAAAATTATCGAGTTTAAATACATCCAGATTAAGATAATCATAAGCGTCCCTATAGATCCATATAGCTTATTATATTGAGAAAAGTGATGGATATAATAGTTAAACCCTAAAGATGTAATAATAATGCCTAAAGTTGCTAAAATTGTTCCTGCAGTAAATAATTTCCATTTATTTTTTATTGAAGGGCCAATATGAAATAAGATAGAAATACCAACAAATAAAATTAGTAATATTATAAGCCATTTTCCATATAATATTAATATTTTTTCGTATTGTGATATGAGTTTGTACTCGAGAAGATAGTTAACTGCAGATTTGCTACATATGATTAGCCCCAGTGCAATAATTAATATAATAGAGAGAAGTATAGTTAAAGTAAGAGATAGTACTCTTTGTTGTATAAGAGGACGATTTTCTCTAATATGATATGATGAATTAAATGCTTCAATAAGAGAATTAATTCCATTTGTAGAAAAATAAAGTGCAAGTAAAAAACCAATGGAAAGAAGCCCCCCTCTTGGATTATTTATTATATCATTTAGTGCTTGAAAGGTTAATTCATTAGTTGATGGAGGTAATACTGTGATTAGTAATTCCATTAAAGTGTCTTGTAATCCATTAATAGGTATGTATGGAATTAATGTAAAAAATACTATTATAGATGGAAAAAAAGCTAAGAAGAAGTTAAAAGCTAAGGATGATGCTCTCGTTGTAATTGCACCTTCGTTTAATCCCTTACAGAAAAATAGAGTTACATCATATATACTTAAACCCGAGAATCCTATAGGTTTTATTTTTTTAGCAAGTTTAGTGAAAGCAATAAACATTAAATTGCTTTTAGACTTAGGTCAAAATTTGATAAAGAATGAGTTAGACTTCCAACAGAGATAAAATCTACGCCACATTTTGCGTATTTGATAATATTATTTTCTGTTATTTGGCCGCTTGATTCACTTTGAAATTTTTTATTTATTATCGAAACTGCTTTTTTAGTTGTTTTATAATCAAAATTATCTAATAGTATACGTTTAATGCCTCCTATATTAATAATTTCTTGTACTTCATTTAGATTTCTTGCCTCAACAACAATTTCTAAATTTTTATTATTAAAAGATAGATATTCTTTTACTTTTTTTAATGCTTCTGAGATACCGCCAGCAAAATCAATATGATTATCTTTTATCATTATCATATCATAAAGACCAAATCTATGATTGTGCCCACCTCCAATTCTTACAGCCCATTTTTCAATAATTCTATTTAGTGGTGTAGTTTTACGAGTATCTAATAATTTGCAGTTTGTGTCAGCAATTAATTTATTAAATTGGTTAGTTTTAGTAGCAATAGCACTCATTTTTTGCATGCAATTAAGCACCAGTCTTTCTGCAGTAAGTATAGATATGGCATTTCCTTTAACAATAAATGCGATATCTCCAGTTTTTACTTTTTGTCCGTCATTTATTTTGCATTTAAATTCTATTGAGCTATCAACTTGGTTAAAAATTATTTTTGCTAATTCAACACCTGCGATTATTCCTTTGTTTTTTACTAGAAGATGAGCTTGACTTTTAGTATGTTTTTTAATACTTGCTAATGATGAATGATCTCCTTCTCCAATATCTTCAAGTAATGCATTTTTTATAAAATCATCAAGTTCTTTTTTCATATAATTAAAATTGTTATTATTGCCAAAAATACAAAAAATGAAGATTGTATTAATTGTTATTGGTTCAACAAAAGAGCAGTATTTAATTGATGGCCTTTCTAGATATCAAGAACGTATAAAGCATTATATTCCTTTTGAGATACTTGAGATTCCTATAAAACAAGTTAGTAATACGCATAAGAATAGCTTGAAAATAGGGGAGGGAAGAAATATATTAAAGCAATTGTTGCCATCTGACCATGTGGTTATACTTGATGAAAAAGGAGTGTCTTTTACGTCACTTAAATTTGCTGACAAAATACAAAGTTGGATGTTAAGAGGTATAAGAAGATTGATTTTTATCATTGGAGGACCTTATGGATTTTCTGATGATATATATGCAAGAGCAAATGAAAAAATATCATTATCTAATATGACTTTTTCACACCAAATGGTACGTTTATTTTTTGCTGAACAACTATATCGAGGATACACTATATTAAATAATGAACCTTACCATAATAAGTAGATGAAAATTGTTTTTGCAACTAATAATTTAAATAAGTTATCTGAGATTAGAGATTTACTCTCAAATAGTATTGAGATTTTAAGTTTAAGTGATATTAATTGTTATGAAGAATTGCATGAAACTCATCTAACTTTACATGCAAATGCTATGCAGAAAGCACAATACGTTGCTACTAATTATAATATCAATTGTTTTGCTGATGATACGGGTTTAGAAATTGATGCTTTGGGAGGAAATCCAGGGGTTCATTCTGCTAGATATGCTGGTGAGGATTGTATTGCAAAGAATAATATAAGCAGAGTACTCTCTGAGTTAGAAATGAAAAAAAATAGATCTGCAAATTTTAGAACTGTTATAGCGCTTATTTTAGATGGAAAAGAGCATTTCTTTGAAGGTCAATGTTCAGGATTAATTACAAATTTTGAATTAGGAGACCAAGGTTTTGGTTATGACCCAATATTTATACCTAATGGATATAGTAAAACTTTTGCACAGATGAGTAAAGCTGAAAAAGGACTTATTAGTCATAGAGGAAAAGCTGTAGCAAAACTGGCGAGATTTTTGTCTTTTTAATTGCTATAAGTTAATTTCTTTAGGTATAAATTTACTTACATCACCACCATTTTTAATTATATCTCGAATTATAGTTGATGATATATGAGAAATCTCAGGAGGGGTGATAAGAAATATAGTTTCAATATTTCGGTTAAGCGATTTATTTGTTTGCGCAATATTTTTTTCAAATTTAAAGTCATGAGAATCTCTTAATCCTCTTAAAATATAACTTGCGTTTTCTTTTTCGCACAAATCTATAGTTAAGCCTTCATAGAATTTAACTTCAATTTTAGGATTTCCTTTGTATATATCTTTAATCCATTCAATTCGCTCTTCAATTGAAAAGTATTGATTTTTTTCTGAGTTTATTCCAATAGCAATAATGATTTTATCGAATATAGAAAGAGCACGGTCTACTATAGATTTATGGCCATTAGTAAATGGAGAAAATGATCCTGGAAAAACTGCAATTTTTGTCATATACCAAAAATAATAATTTAAAATGAGAAAAGACTAAAATTTATTGTTCCATATTTTCTGATTTCAATATTATTGTCAGTAAACTTTGTATCTTTATCATGTTCAATAATTAGTATTCCGTTTTTTTTGATAATTTTTTGATTAATAATTATTGTTTTTAATTCTTCATATTTTTTAAAATTATATGGAGGATCCGCAAAAATAAAATCAAATTGATTATTACACTTACTAACATATTTTATTGCATCGGCTTGTATGCTGTTAATATTGAGATTTAAATTTGTTGCTGTATTTTTAATAAATTCAATACATAAAGAATTATTATCTATTGCAACTGCTTCTTCTCCACCTCTTGATGTAAATTCAAACGCAATACTTCCTGTTCCAGAAAATAGGTCTAGCATGTTTTTATTTGTAAAATAATATCTATTACTAATAATATTAAAAAGACCCTCTTTCGCTTTGTCAGTAGTTGGTCTTACAGGTAAATTATTAGGAGGGATAATTTTCCTTCCTTTGTGAGTTCCCGAAATGATTCTCATGTGATGTGACTAAATAATGAATAAAATTGATGCCCTTTTATTTTATTAAATTCTGTTGGGAATTTTATTTTTTTAGGACGGGGTCCAAAATTAATATTACGTATATACTCATATAGTAGTTGATGATTTTCATCTTTTTCTGAAAAATTCCCACATAGTATTGTGTTTACTTTTTCTGTATCTATTTTAAGTTGTTCAAATACAAATAATGTAAAGTATAATATGTCCTCTTTTGTTTTAGTTGGAAATGAATTGTTAAATAGTAATTTTTTATTTTTAAAAACAGTTATGCTTAAAATCTCTGCATTTAGGTGTAAGTATGCATTTTCACCTTGATTATCCATTTTACTAAACAGCTCAATTAGTAATGTTTGTTGTGATTTATTTTTGGCACTTGGAAAAAATGCAGAAACAAAATTGTTTATTTCTTTTGGTATTGTATAGATAAGATGTGCATTAATTTCTTTTATTTCATCAGACTTTATCACTTCATATACATGGCCATTTAATTTTAGGATTTCTTCTTTATTTTTTTCTGAAAATATTTTGCTTGGTACTAGAGTGTGAGTGTAATTAGTGAATATAACTGTTGAATATGCAAAGTTTAATTTTAATATTTCATCTGCGCTAATCAGTTTGGTTATATTGTCATTTACAATAAATTCTTTGAAATATTCAATAGCATTTGTATTGATATTAGTTATACAATATAATAATTGTTGTAATCCAATTTGAACTGAGAGATGATATTGCTCAGCAAGTTCATGATTAAAAGTTTTGGCTTTTATATTATTCGTTTTTCCAGTTTCCATTTAATGATGCTTCTGTCATAGATCCCACTTTTAAAAGCGCATCTAGTTCATAACTTTTATTTTTAGCATCTAATCCTGTAAATACGGTTTTGTAATTAGTTGAAATTTCAAATACTTTTACTATAACATTACCTTTTTCAATTTCTCCTGCTTCTATATTATATTCTAAATTACTATGTGGGACATTTTTTAACATGTCTACATTTAATGGAAATCTTTGTTGTCTACTATTTAAATACGCAGCATCAAAAACAGCTTCTTTTGCTAATATATATGTGGTGTCTCTAATTATTAGGCCTAATTCTATTGCCAAACTTTCAGATATTTGTTCTCCATTAATTAAAGAGTCAGGAATTTCTCCAGTTGCATTCACAATAGCCATTTGTTCATATTGTAAAAAGTAATTTAATTTTTCAAAGTTGTCAGCAAACTCTCCTTTAGCTTGTCTATATTTTATTTGTAGTTGCCTTAAATCCTTTAGTTTTTGAACATTTTCAGCTATTCTTTCTTTTGCTTGTTGGTTAAATTTAATTTGGCTATTAATATTATCAAAAACAAAGTAAGCTAATATAATATTTAAAGGAATAAGGATAAGTGCAATCTTTCTTGCTTTCATGTTCTAATTTTTAATCATTGCAAATTTATAATTTTTACTTATATGACAATTGCTGTAGATTAAAATTGTTTCTTTGTTGAAAATTTAAATAATGAAAAAAGTATTGTCAAAAATTATTTTTTGGTTGCTTGGTTGGAAAGTTATAGACAATTTTGATTTTCCTAAAAAGTGTGTTATAATAGCTGCTCCTCATACATCTAATTGGGATTTTGTAATAGGAAAGTTTTATAGTTATATTAGAAGTATTAATGCAAAATACCTTATTAAAAGCTCATTTTTCATTCCTGTTTTAGGTGTTTTTTTTAAGTGGGATGGTGGTATACCAGTTTATCGTGATTCAAGTTACAATGTAGTTGATCAGATTGTTAAGAAATTTAGTATTTCTGATCATCTTATTTTAGTGATTGCTCCTGAGGGCACAAGATCAAGAGTCAAGAGATGGAAAACGGGTTTTTATTATATTGCTCATAAGGCAAATGTTCCTATTATACTTTTAGCAATGGATTATGGCCAAAAGAGGGTGGGAGTTATTAATTCTGTTGTTACTACAGGAGATATAGATAGAGACATGCTTTTTATTCAGGATTGTTTTAAAGAAGTAAAAGCAAAGGTGCCTCAGAATTTTAATCCTAAAATAATATGATTTCTTAAAAAGATGTTAAAAAAGATTTAACTTATTCTTTATTTAGTAATTGATTTGCTTTTTGAAAAGTTTATTTTTGTTCTATTAAAAATATATATAAAACATGTCATCACAAGCCACAATTACTTTAGCCACTCTTAAACAAGCACAGGAAATGGGTTTAAGGCCAGAAGAGTTTGATAAAATTAAAGAGATACTAGATAGAGTGCCTAATTTTACTGAACTGAGTATTTTTGGTGTAATGTGGTCTGAACATTGTTCATACAAAAATTCTATTGTTTGGTTAAAAACTCTGCCAAAAACAGGTCCTCATATGTTAGTTGAAGCAGGTGAAGAGAATGCCGGACTTGTTGATATAGGTGATGGCCTGGCTTGTTGTTTTAAAATAGAATCTCATAATCATCCCTCTGCATTAGAGCCATATCAGGGAGCAGCTACAGGTGTTGGGGGTATTAATAGAGATATTTTTACTATGGGTGCTAGACCAGTAGCTCAGCTTAATTCATTAAGATTTGGTAATATTGAATTAGATAGAACAAAATGGTTAGTAAAAGGCGTAACTAAAGGAATTGGAGATTATGGTAATGCATTTGGTATTCCGATTGTTGGTGGTGAAGTTTTTTTTGATGATTGTTATAATACTAATCCATTAGTTAATGCTTTTTCGGCTGGAATTATGAGAAAAGAAAACATGATTTCTGCTACTTCATCTGGTGTAGGCAATCCTGTTTTTATAGTAGGCTCAAGAACTGGCAAAGATGGGATTCATGGAGCTTCATTTGCATCAAAAGATATATCTGAAGATTCAGTTGAAGATTTACCAGCTGTACAAGTTGGAGACCCTTTTCAAGAAAAATTATTACTAGAGGCTACATTGGAATTAGCAACTACTGATGCAGTAGTTGGTATGCAGGATATGGGTGCGGCTGGAATTACTTGTTCTTCTAATGAAATGTCTGCGGCTGGTAAGCATGGTATGGATTTATGGTTGGATAAAGTTCCAACTAGGCAAGATAACATGAAAGATTGGGAAATTTTATTGTCTGAATCACAAGAAAGAATGCTTGTTGTTGTTGAAAAAGGTAAAGAAGATGTAGTACGTGATATTTTTGATAAATGGGACTTATCTTGTGAGAATATAGGTGTTGTTACTGAGGGTGATAGAGTAAGGTATTTTATGCATGGTGAATTAGTTGCTGATGTTCCATGTAATGACTTAGTTTTAGGTGGTGGGGCGCCAGTTTACCATAGAGAATGGACAGAGCCAGATTATTATCAGCAATGGAAAAAATTTAATATCGATGATATACACCAGCCTTCCAATTTGGTTGATGTAGCAAAATTTCTAACTGCACATGAGAATATTGCATCAAAGAGATGGGTTTATGAGCAGTATGACTCTATGGTTGGAACAGTTAATATGAGTACTAATTTTCCTACTGATGCAGGTATTGTAAATTTAAAAGGTACTAATAAGGCTCTTGCAATGACGGTTGATTGTAATGCTCGAATGGTTAATGCTGATCCAGAAAAAGGTTGTGCTATGGCTGTTGCGGAGGCTGCTAGAAATATTGTTTGTTCGGGAGGAGTACCATCTGCAATTACTAATTGTCTAAACTTTGGTAATCCTTATAATCCAGAGGTTTATTGGCAGTTTGTTGGAGCTATTAAAGGAATGGGTAAGGCATGTAAAAAATTTGGTACACCAGTTACAGGAGGTAATGTTTCATTTTATAATCAATCAAGCGTAAATGGTATTGATATTCCTGTTTTTCCAACTCCTACTATTGGTATGTTAGGTATTGTAGAGGAAAAGCAACATATTACTTCACTTGCATTTCAAGGTAAGTCAGATTTAATTTATATGATTGGAAGAAGTGAAAATGATATCTCTAGTTCTGAGTATTTATATTCTTATCACGGTGTAAAAGAGTCTTCAGCCCCTTTATTTGATTTAGATCATGAGTATGATATTCAACAAGTAATTATGAAACTTATTAGGTCTGGAGTTATTGAATCAGCGCATGATGTTTCAGATGGTGGACTGTTTATTACATTGTTAGAGAGTTCATTTACTAATAATTTAGGATTTGAAATAGTAAGCTCATCTGAGGTTAGAGATGATGCTTTCTTATTTGGTGAATCACCATCTAGAGTTGTAGTATCAGTAACTGAAATTGGTGAAGATGCTTTTTTAGATGTTTTAAAAGATTGTTCGATTCCTTTTATATTATTAGGGCATGTTACTAAAGGTAGAATTACTGTTGATGATAAACACTATGGTAATATTGAGGAATATAAAAGGATTTATAATGGCTCATTATCTGAAAGGTTAAAATAGCTTAACTTGTTTGTATATTATTAGAAATTCAGTGTTATTTTTGTATTAATTTGTCTTGTTGTAAGATAATTAGGAACAGCATATTGCCTTCCATTGATGTCTGATACCCAAAGATAAGAAACAGTATTGTTAATATCTAATAGGTTGAATACTTCTGCACTTATCCATATACTTTCAAATATATTTATCCAGTTTATTTTATGTCTTTTTTTATTAGATTTTAGCACGGCTGAGAAACCAATGTCAACTCTTCTGTAATCAGGTATTCTTAATATATCTTGGTGTTTTGCAGATTTTGGAGGTCCAAATGCAAGTCCAGTACCGTATATTAGATTTAGATGCATCTTATAATTTGGATTTCCAGGAATATAATCTTGAAAGAACATAGATAGTTTTACTCTTTGGTCTGTAGGTCTAGGTATGTAGCCTGCTTCATATGTACTGCCATTAGATTCGGTAATCAGATCACCTACAATATCTTCTTCTGTTTTCATCACTGATAAGCTTATCCAGCTTTCTACACCATTTACAAATTCCCCATTTACTTTCATATCAAGACCACTTGCATATCCATTTGACAGTTCATTAGCTAGATATTGGATACGAACATTGTCTACTTTATAAGGTATAAGGTTTTCAAGATTTTTGTAGTATAACTCAGTTGTCCATTTAAAAGGTCTACCCCAGCTGTAAAAAAGATAATCAAAAGCAAATACATAATGGGTTGATTTTTGGGCTTTAATATTGTGGTTAAGCGTTCCATCTATACTACGCAATTCTTTGTAAAATGGAGGTTGGTAGTAGATCCCACTTGCAGCACGGAAAACGATGTCTTTTTTCCAAATAGGGGCGTATGCTATAGATAGTCTTGGGCTCATAAGTAATTCTTCATTGTATGTCCAATAATTACCTCTAGTTCCACCGTTGATTGTCAGGTTTCCTATATCCTTAGAAACTTGTATATATGCTGAATTTCTGTAGGAATTTAAGTTGATTTGAGTTTTTAGAAGTTCATTCATTATTATTTGCTGATTTGGATCAGCATTATTGCCTATATTATCACTAGGGTGTGGAAAATTGAAAAAAGCGGAGTCAATTAAATTCCATTCACTTATATTGTCTTTGATTTCCTCTTTTTGTATCTTTAATCCCCATTTAAATTGTAAAGATTCGTTTTTATAGTCGCCTTTGTGTGAGAAGTTAATTACACTTGCATTTAGGTTGTTTCTTGCATGATTAATATATTTACCAACCCCTCTATCAAAGGCAATGTTTCCAAAATTATCTGAACCTAAATTGTTGTCAAGTTGATAAAGCCAGTATTCACCTAATATATCAAAGTTTTCTTGCTCAAATGTTGTGAATGATGAGCTAGTAAATTGTAGTTGTAAATTTTTATTTGGTTTAAATTTAGCATTTAGCGCTCCAAAGTAAGTTTCGTATTTATCGATTTCTTGCCCTTCAAAGTAGATAGTTAATTTTAGAGCTTCATTTACTGTTCCAAATTCAGTATCTCTATTTTTCGGAACCATTTTGTATGTATTTTTACTTATATTTGCTAGAAAGCTAATTGTCCATTTGGTATTTATATTGTAATTTATAAAAGTTTGAATGTCATAGAATTTTGTGTTATATTCTGCTTCAGTATCTAATGAACTAAGTAAATATTGATTTGTTTTATGTCTAGCACCTAATAAATATGATAATTTTTTATTCTTAGTTATTCCTTCATAATGTGCTGAACCTCCTAATAAACTTAACTTTAAACTTCCTTTGTTTTTTCTTGGTTGCTTATATGTGATGTCTAGTACTGAAGACATTTTGTCTCCATATTCTGCAGCAAAACCACCAGCTGAGAATAGAATGTTACTTATCATATTAGTGTTTACAAAACTTAATCCTTCTTGTTGTCCTGATCTAACTAAAAATGGTCGATATACTTCAATATCATTTACATATACTAGATTTTCATCAAAGTTTCCGCCTCGTACTGAATATTGTGAACTGAGTTCATTAGCAGAACTCACTCCAGGTAATGTTTTAAGTATAGCTTCAATACCACCACTATTTCCAGGTAAAACACTTACATGTCTTGTTTTTATTCTACTAAAATTCTCCTTTCTGATTTTTTGATCTGTAATTGTTACTCCTTCTAGTAGTTTTGAATGAGATTTTAGTTGAATATCTAGAGTGTATTGTTCATTCTCTTTAAGCATAGGAATTCTTATCTTTTCCATCTGATAACCAATACAACTATAAACAAGTACTATAGATCTATTTTTTGGTGCTTGTAAAGTATATTCTCCGTTATTATCAGATGTAACTCCTTTATTTTGATTAATAATGAAAATATTAACTGATGGTAAACGATTATTTTTTTCGTCAGTAATAAGTCCATTAATGTTTTGGCTATAACCAATAATAGAAAAAAATAAAAATAATAGAACAAAAATAGTCTTATACATAGATTGCAAAAATAGAATTATGTAAGGTAATAAACTCCAAAATTTAATAGTTATTATGTTTCTATAGATAAGTTAGATTCTTTACTTGGTTTTTTATTAATATTGTAATATATTTTTATAGATGAAAAAGGTACTTATTTTATGCACAGGAAATTCATGTCGCTCACAGATGGCAGAGGGTTTGTTATCACATTTATCTAAACTTGTTAAGGTGTATAGCGCTGGTACAAAGCCAGAGAAAGTTAATCCTTATGCAATAAAAGCAATGGATAAAATAGGCATTGATATTTCACATGCTACTTCTAATCATGTTGATGATTATATTAATATTGATTTTGATTATGTATTTACCGTATGTGATAATGCTAAAGATATTTGTCCTGTTTATCCTAAAGCTAAGAAAATGATTCATCATAGTTTTATTGACCCTGCAAATGCTAAAGGTACAGAAGATCAGCAGCTAAAAGTGTATATTCAGGTAAGAAATGAGCTGAGAGATTATTTTAAAGGCTTTGTAGAGAATGATTTATTTAATATGTAAAATTGGCGGAATAGTTAGTTGTATTACCTACATTATCAACTACCTTTAAAGTGAAAGTGTGTTTTCCTTTACTAATGTTATTTTCAATATCAAAGCGTAAAAGATTGCTTTTGTGATCATAATCCATTAGTATCCATTTTCCGTCAATTTCTCCTCGATAGGATTTTATCCCACTATCTTTATCTTTTATAGTTAGCTTAATTGATGTTTGCGTATTGAATGTCTTTCCAGGAAATATATTTACCCCTTTGATTTCAGGATTTGTTGTGTCAGCTACAATACAGAAATTGCCAAATTGTTTAGTTTTAGTTTTTAAGAATCCATTAATCCACTTCCCACCGATATAATTAAATTTTCCTTTCATATTAGTAGTTGCAATGTAAGTCCTATTTTTTAAGGAATCAGGCACTCTAGCTTTTAATGATAATACATATTTTTTATGCACAGGAGTGTTTTTGTAATGGATATGATGAATTTTTCCAAAAACATTATCAAGTGTATCTGTTAATTTATAACGAAAGTTAATAGGTTCATATAAAGAATATGCTGGCATATGTAATTTAATATGTTCTCTTTTAAAGATGTTGGCCTTATTAAATTTAAACAACGTATTTGAGGTATCTTTTTTTAATGGACATTTAACTAAGAAAGGTTCGTTATTTGATTTTATTTTAAATTTCAACTTTGATGAGTTACCATAGATATCATTAATCACTAATTTGATATTATGAGTGATAGTATCATTGAAATTTATAATTCCATTATTAACTAATATATTGTAATTTACTAGTTTGTTGTGTGGCAGTTTATAACATCTATGGTATTTTTTTTTATTTTCTAGTTTTTCAAAATAATCTACATGAGCATTTATATACCTAGTAGTATTAAAATCTAGTTCATTTACTATAAATTCATAATATATACTGTCATCAATATAAAGTTTTATCGAATATATGCCGTTTTTATTATGACTGTTATTTGATTTGTCATATGTGGAAATACCTAGTGCAAAACTTCCATTTATTATTGGTATATCATTAATTGTATGAAAGTTTTTATTTTTATTAATGCTGTATATTTTATTTTTATTATATCCATTAATTAGGGTGGTGTCAAAGGCATATATTTTTAATTTATTTAATGTTGGAGGAATATTGTCCTTAATGTTAAATTTAAATTTTAGTGGATTAATTGGGTGTTCACTTTTCGTATCTCTTATCTCAAAATGTAGATGTGCACCATTACTACTGCCACTATTTCCTGATAGCGCGATTATCTCTCCTTGCCTGATTGATAGGTCGTCTTTTTTTGTAAATAAGTTTATTTCAAAGCTTTCTTTTTTGTAGTGTTCTTTTTTAACTAATACATCAATTTTTGGGCTAAATTTCTGTAGATGGGCATATACTGATGTATGACCAGTTTGAGGATGTGTTATATAGATTACTTTTCCATAGCCCCAACTAGATACTTTAATTCTGGAAATATAACCGTCTGCTATTGCTCTAATTTTTTGTCCTTCAACACCTTCAGTTTTTATGTCAATACCAGCATGAAAGTGGTTGTTTCTTAATTCTCCAAAAGTTCCAGAAAGTAACATCTTAAAATCAACAGGGGAGTTATATTCTTGAGGTAGAACATTCTTGTTTATTAAGATTATAATTATAATGATTAAAGGTTGAAAAAACCGTATCATAGATTTTAAATTATGTTGAAGTAAAATTTAAGCAAATATAACATCAAAAAAGTAGTATTTTTATATTTAAAATATCTAAGTTTGTAACAATTATTTTGATGTGAAAAAAATTATAGATAATATAGAGATTAAACTTGAGAAGTTAATTTTAGTATATAATAATATAAAGATTGACAAATTAAATTTACAGAAAAATAATGATGTTTTAAATGCAAGATTACAAAATCAAGAAAAGGAGATTGTTGCCTTGCAGGATAGAATAAAACTCATGAATATCTCCAAGTCAGTTGACGTAAATTCAGAGGATAGAAAGGCAACACGATTGAAGATTAATGAGTATGTTCGGGAAATAGATAGATGTATTGCATTATTAAATAAATAGAAAAGGTGGAAGATAAGTTATCAATTAAATTACATATTGCTAATAGAATCTACCCAATGAAGATTGAACGTGAATCCGAAGAGTATGTTAGAAATGCTGTTAAACAGATTGAAAATAGACTAAAATTTTATGAAGAAAATTATGCTATTAAAGACCAGCAAGATCTGCTTGCAATGTGTTTGATAGAATATGCTTCCAAGTTTGAATCTTTGAATAGTAATGATATTATCAAGGATGATGGTCTAACAGACAAGTTAAATAGTATTGAAAAGATGTTAGATTGCAATATTTAGACAGTTCTTTATATAATAATATTATCCCGTATTAAATTTTTGTTAAACTCAACACTTAAAATATTGGGGTTTGACTTAAAATATTAAAAAAAGGCCTCTACCTTTTAGGTTCTCAATTGAGACAGTGGAATTTTGCGATATTTTAGCATCCCTATCAAATGTATTCTGGAGTTTTTTCAGTATTAATACGGGATTTTTTTTAAAAAAATAAAATAGAAAATAATGATAGAGATTATATTAGCCTTAGTTGGATGTATTATTGGAGTGGTGGGGACTTATTTTATACTTAAAAGTAATAACCTGAGTAAATCAAAAAGTATTATTGAAGATGCAAAAAAGCAAGGTGATCAGATAAAAAAAGAGAAAATATTACAAGCTAAGGAGAAGTTTCTTGAGCTTAAGGAAATCCACGAAAAAGATATTGCTAAAAAGAAAAACGATATTAATAATGCAACTCAAAGAATTTCTCAAAAAGAAAACACACTGAATCAAAAGCTGGAGAATGTAAACAGAAAAGATATCTCACTAAATAAACTTAAATCTGAAATAGATCAAAAAAAGGAAGTCCTTGACAAGAAACAGGCTGAACTAGATAAAATACATAAAAATAAAGTGGAAAAGTTAGAGAAAGTTTCTAATTTTTCTGCAGATGAGGCTAAGAAAGAGTTAGTTGATTCTTTAAAAGATGAAGCAAAAACAGAATCGCTAGAAATTATTCAGAATACAATTGAGGAAGCTAAACTTACTGCTAAACAAGAGGCTAAGAAGATTGTTATTCAAACAATTCAGAGGATAGCGACAGAAGAATCTATTGAAAATGCTGTATCTGTTTTTAATATTGATAATGATGCTGTGAAAGGAAGAATTATTGGAAGGGAAGGTAGAAATATTAGAGCTATTGAATCAGCTACTGGTGTTGATATTGTAGTTGATGATACTCCAGGTGCTATAATATTATCTTGTTTTGATTCAGTAAGGAGAGAAGTCGCTCGACTTTCATTACATAAATTAGTTTCAGATGGCAGAATTCATCCAGCCAGGATAGAAGAGGTTGTAAGAAAAACAAGTAAAGAGATTAAAGATGAGATTATTCAAATAGGAAAGAAGACTACTATTGATTTGGGTATTCATGGTTTGCATCCTGAACTTATTAAGATGATAGGTAGGATGCGTTATCGTTCATCATATGGTCAGAATTTATTACAACATTCACGTGAAACTGCTAATATGTGCGCTGTTATGGCATCTGAACTTGGTTTGAATACTCAACATGCTAAACGAGCAGGTTTATTGCATGATATTGGTAAAGTTTCTGCTGATGATACTGAGACTCCACATGCAATCATTGGCATGCAGTTAGCTGAGAAATACGGTGAAAAACCTGAAGTTTGTAATGCAATTGGAGCACATCATGATGAAGTAGAAATGACATCTTTAATTGCGCCTTTAGTTCAGGTTTGCGATGGTGTTTCAGGAGCTCGACCTGGAGCGCGAAGAGCGATGACTGATGAGTATATTAAGAGAATTAAGAATTTAGAAGAGGTTGCAATTTCATATCCTGGAGTTTTAAAATCTTATGCTATACAAGCAGGAAGAGAGCTGAGAGTGGTAGTTGAAAGTGAAAAGGTTACTGATGAGGTTGCTTCAAAATTGGCTTTTCAAATTTCGGACAAGATTCAAAATGAAATGACTTATCCGGGACAGGTTAAAGTTACAGTTATCAGAGAAACAAGAGCTATTAGTTATGCAAAATAATCTCTATATTTAAAAAGGTTTAGGTGTGATAAATTTTGAAAATAAAATTTAGTAATATACTATTTTCAAATCTCCTTTATAAATAGGTACTGTAGTTCCGTTTTGTTCGAAAAATATATCATCTATTATTATTCCATTTGTATTCATAGTATTTTGTACATTTTTAAGTATATTTTCTATACCTCCTTGAGAATTAATATTAGATAATAATTGTTTGATTTGTGGGTATCCCGCGTTATTATTTATAGTAATAACACCTTCGTCGTTAATAGTTTTAGTAAAATTATATGTGTATTTTATTGTTATTTCAGATATATCATTTAATAGCTCCTTTCTATTTTTTTTAAGTTCATTAATTTCTTTTTTCAGTTGTGCAGATTCAGTTTCTAGTTTTTCTTTTTCTTCATTTTCTTTAGCTATTCTTTCTTTTTCTTCATTTTCTTTAGCTATTCTTTCTTTTTCTTTATTTTCTTT
>MDSV01170043.1_pt1 | contig 22024 bp, 11 predicted proteins | sample 810851 | NCBI WGS metagenome assembly MDSV01 (sample SAMN05326640, study PRJNA326480) | marine metagenome | isolation source: seawater | place: Atlantic Ocean: North East | collected 2012 | reverse complement strand
TGGCCGCTGTGCACGAGCCGCTTGAGCATGTCCCAAGGGCGCGAGATTGGGTCGCAGTAGGCGCGCGAGACGTGGACCAGCCACCGCACACCGGGTCCAGCCGCGGGTGGCGCGGGTGGCGCGGGCGGCGCGGGTGGCGCGGGTGGCGCGGGCGGCGCGGGCGGTCGCGGCGGCGGCGGTGACGGCTGCGACGGCATCGGCGGCGGGAAAGGCGGCGGGCTCGGCGGCGGACTCGGCGGTGAGGGTGGAGGCGGGTCTCTCGTCGGGAACTCCTGGTACACGGGGTCGCCCCGTCTCGACTCGCCGGACCACCCAGACGCCGGCTGGACGCGCGCGACGTTCACAGTCAGCGCGAGGAGCACCCCGAGCGCTTTGCCGTTCCACGCGGCTGTCACGCGACGAGTCCTCCGCGCGCCCATCGCGTCGGCCGCAGAACACCACGTCCGAGTCGTCGTCGCGCCGAGTACCGCCGCGTCTGTCGAGACGTGGCGATTCCGACGCGGACGCGGCCTCGAGCGTCGCGCCCGACCGCACCGGCGGAAGGGCCCGTTCGCGGCAAATCGGAAGGCGCCTTCACCTCTTGACGGCAGAGCCCTCGGGGGGCTCGAGCCGGAGCGGATGGCGGAGGCTCACCCGACCCGCCGGCGCGCCCCCTCGGGAGCGGCGCTGCCGGACGCGGACTGCTCGCGCTCGGGCCTGATGACGTCGGGCGCGCGGACGAGAGTGCCGAGAGGGACGTTGGACGGCTGGATGTCTCCTCGAACAGATGTGGTGAACTGAGTGGATTCTTTGATCGAGCCGCGGCGTGCAGTACTACAAGTACATGTAGCTGAAGGCGGAACTCGAAAAAAAAACGAGACACGCCCGCGGTACCGGTACGGTATCATAGCTGCTTTACCATGGTAGTAGTACTTGCACTGTGTGAGTATCCACGATGTCTTTCTTTCGTCAGGAATAAAAATCGTCCTCCTCCCTGGTGGTCTTCCTCGAGGTCTTCTTCCCCCTGCGTCCCGACCCCGAGTCCCCGAACAACGCGGTCCCGCCGCCGCCGAGCCTGGGCGGCGCGCCCGGAGGCTCCGCGACGGAGCCGCTTCGCGAGCGCGCTTTTTCTTTCTCAGACGCCGCCGCGCGCGCCCTCTTCGCGTCGCCGTCGCTCCCCCCGCGCTCGAGCCGCGCGTATTTAACGGGCACGCCGCTCGAGCTCGCGCGCGTGAACGACGAGCTCCCGAGCTCGATCGAGCTGTGCGGTCGCGCGTTCTCGACGGAGCGCAGCGCGGCGCGCGCGACGGCGACGACGCACGCGAGCGCGGCGATCGCCGCGAAGCCGCCCGTCAGGACGCCTCGCGCGTTTCGCCGCGTCGCATCCAAATCGTCGTCGGGGAGCTCCAGCGTGTGCGCGTCGACGCCGACGCTTCGAGACAGACCGGCGGTCTCGGTTTTGTAGACGGAGCCGTCGGAGTCGCCGGAGCGTTCGGCGGATTCGTCAGTCGACTCGGTCGACTCGGACGCCGCGACGTCGCGAGCGGCTTCGTTTTCTCCCGACGGACGCTCCGCGGGAGAAGACGAAGCCCGCGGCGACTCGATCCGCTCCGCCTCGTCCGTGTCGGCGGCGGTGGCGTCCGTCTCCTCGTCCGCCCGCTGGACCGCCGCCTGCTTCGCCGCCGCCCGCTTCTTCGCCTTCTTCGCCGGCTTCGCCGCCCGCTTCGTCGCCGCTTCCTCGTCCGCGTCCGCGTCCGCGTCCTCGTCCCGCGCCGCGAGCGCCGCCGCCGGCGACGAAACGGCGGCGTGGCCGGACGACGCGTCGCGGTCCCCGCCGTCGTCCTCGCCGATCGCGTTCCACTCAGCCTCCATCTTCGCCATGAACTCCGCACGCGACAGAGGCGCCGGGGGGAGGGAGGGCGACGGCGATTCGTCGGAAGCGTCGGCGGACGCGAACGCGTCCCGCGACTGTCGCGGAGGCGCCGTTGTTCCGGATGCGCCGCCGCCGCCGCCGTTCGTCGCCGCCGCCGCGGACGTCCCGTTCCGAACATCCGCTGCCCCGTTCGCGCTCGCCCGCTGCGCCTCCGGCGGCGTCGCCGGCGCGGGCGGGGGAGACCGCCTCGGAGGCGGAGGCCAACTCGGCGGATACGGCGTTCGCGGCGAGGGCGGAGGCGGCGACAGCGCAGCCTCCCACAGCGCCGCGTCCGCGTCCACGTCCGCGTAATCCCCGAGGACGCGTTTCGCGGGCGCGTCGTAATCCGCCGCGAGCATGCGTCGGTGCGCCCCGCGTCGAGCGCGCGCCGGGGAGAGCGATCCCGCGGCCGAGGCGTCCGAGGACGCGCAGGCCGAGAGCAACACCAACACCGCGAGCGCGCCTCCTTTGAACGACCGCATCGTCCCCACCCCGGTGGCCCGCGTCTCTCGCACGCCTCCCTTCAACCCTCCTTCCGTCTCCGCGACGGGAGGAGTCCGCTGACAGACCGCTGCCAGGCGCCGAGGTGAGTGCGGTTACAAGATCGGGTGCCGTGTTTTCGGTCGATTGCCGCGGCTCGCCGTGACTTCTCGAGCCGATCACTCGTCAGTGACGAGTCGAGATTCTGGAAAACTCGCAGGTGCCGCGAGTCATCACTCGTCGGATCTGCCGTGCCGCAGAGCACACATCGCGGCGCAGGCGCGTACCCGCGGGAACTCCCGCCCGCGTGCACCTGCGAACAGGTGCCACGCCTGTCGCCATGACGCGTCTCAGGTAAACCGCGTGCCCCCACCCGTCACGACCCCCCACGGGCGCGCTGCCGTCGAGAATTTAGGGCACAGAGGCGGTTTTCCGCCCACCCAGACGTCGCACTGCAGTAATCTCTAGGCCGGCGACCACGACGCTGACCTCTGTCCCGCACACTCGATGCCCCTCATCCCAACGCCCCCGTGTGCACGACCTCCAGGGAGCTGATTCGCTCCGTGCGCCAGTGCAAGACCAGCGCGGAGGAGCGCGCGTTGATCGCCAAAGAATCAGCGGCGATCCGCGCGTCGCTCCGGGAGGATGAGCATTTCACGCGCCACCGCAACGTCGCGAAGCTCATGTACATGCACATGCTCGGGTACCCCACGCACTTCGGGCAGATGGAGTGCGTGAAGCTGATCGCGACCGCGGGGTTCCCCGAGAAGCGCGTCGGGTACCTCGGGCTGATGATCCTCCTTGACGAGCGCCAGGAGGTGACCATGTTGGTCACCAACTCCATCAAGAACGACCTCGGGCACAAGAACCACTTCATCGTCGGGCTCGCGCTGTGCGCGCTGGGCAACATATGCACCGCGGAGATGGCGCGCGACGTCGCCCCCGAGGTTGCGGGCCTGCTCGGCAACAGAAACAGCTACGTGCGGAAGAAAGCCGCGCTGTGCGCGATCCGCGTCGTGAACAAAGTTCCGGAGCTCGCCGAGTCCTTCCTCGACGGCGCCGAGCGTCTGCTCGCTGACCGACACCACGGCGTACTCCTCGCGGCGGTGACGCTCATCATGCGGCTGTGCGAAGGCGACGGGAAGGGCGGCGGCGTGGATGACACGCGCGGGGTTTTGAGACGTTCGACGTCGGACGGAATGGATGACGAAAACGGAAGGAGCTTCCGCGACGTCGCGACGGCTCGGTTCCGACGACGCGTCCCTGACTTGGTCAAGATCCTCCGCGCGTTGACGCACGGGGCATACTCCGCCGAGCACGACGTGGGCGGCCAGCACGACCCGTTCCTGCAGGTGAAGCTCCTACGTCTGCTCCGCGTCCTCGGGTCGGGCGACGCCGAGGCCTCGGACGCGATGTCGGACGCGCTGGCGAACGTCGCCAGCGCCGAGTCGCGGGCGGGGAAGAACGCGGGCGCCGCCGTCCTGTACGAGGCGGTGCGGTGCGCAGTGGGCGTGGAGTCCGTGGGGGGTCTACGGGTTCTCGCCGTGAACGTCTTGGGGCGGTTCCTGGCGGACAAGGACAACAACGTGCGGTACGTCGCGCTGAACGCGCTCGCCAAGGTGGTGGGGTCCGCGGGCGGCAACGACGCGCAGGCGGTGCAGCGGCACAGACGGACCATCGTGGAGTGCGTCAAGGACGGCGACGTCACCATCCGGCGGAGCGCGCTGAATCTAGTGTACTCGCTGGTGAACGCCGGGAACGTCGAGACGCTGGTTCCGGAGCTCCTGGCGTACCTCGCCGTCGCCGACCTGGAGTTCAAAGCCGACGTCGCGAAACGAATCGCGGGCCTGTGCGCGAAATTCGCGCCCACCGACCGGTGGCGCGTCGACGCCTTCGTCGAGACGCTCGTCAAGGGGGGCGCGCACGTCGCGCGCGAAGAGTGCCGGTCGTTTCTGGCGCTGCTCACGAACCGGGTCGAGCTGCAGCCGTACGCGACGCGCGCTCTGTACCGCGCCGCGCACGAAGCGAGGGACGACGCGCACTTCCCGCTCGCGAGCGTCGCGTGCTGGGCGCTCGGGGAGTACGGCGACGCCGCGGTGCGAGCCGCGGACAACCGGCTGCCGGAGGAGCCGCCGACGGTGCTCACGGCGCGGGACGTCGTGGAGACGCTCAAGTCTGTTTTGGCGGACGCGCGCGCGCCGCGGGACACGCGCGGCGTCGCGATGGTGGCCCTCACGAAACTCGCCGCGCGCTTCGCGGACCTGCGACACGAATGCGTCGCCGCCGTCGCGGCGTTCCGACAGTCGCTGGACCTCGAGATGCAGCAGAGGAGCGTGGAGTTCAAACAGGTGTTCGACCGAGGCGGCGACGTCGCCGCCGCGGCGCTCGAGCGCGTGCCGCCGATGGCGCTGCGCGACGAGGTGGGCGCCGCCGCCGCGGGCGCGGGCGCCGGAGCCGGAGCCGGAGGGGTCGCGCGTACCGAGGCGGCGGCCTCCGGCGCGGACTTGCTCGGGGACCTCCTCGGGCCCGACGTGGGGGGGGCGCAGACGGCGGCGACGGCCTCCGGCGCGGACCTGCTCGGGGACCTCCTCGGAGACGCGGGCGGCGGCGGCGGCGGCGGCGGCGGCGGCGGCGCGGCTCTTTTTCCCTCCGGGGGAGCTCCCCCGGCGTCCGCCGACCCCCTGGCGGAGCTCATGGGCGCGTCCCCGCTCGCGCCGGGCGCGCCGCCGGACCCCCTTCTGGACCTGATGGGCGGCGCCGGCGCCGCGGCGCCGTTCGCCGCGAGCGGCGGCGCGCCCTCGGACCCCGCGGGCGGCTTCTCGGCAAGCGGCCCGGCGACGGATCTGCTCGGCCCGCCCGCCGCGCCGGCGGAGCTCGCGGGGGCGCCGCTCGCGGGGGCGCCAGGCGGCGTGTCCGGCGCCGCCTCTTCGGCGCTGGTCGTGCCGGCGCTGGACGCGCACGGCGTGCGCGTGCGCTTCTCCTGCGCCAAGCCGAACGACTCGGACGCGCGCGCGACGACGATCACTGCCTCGTACGTAAACGCCAACGCGTTCGCCGTGCGCTCGTTCGTCCTGCGCGCGGCGGTTCCCAAGTCGATGACGCTCGCGCTCGAGCCGGCGTCGGGCGGCGACATCGCCGCGGGCGGAGGCGTCGTGACGCAGGTGCTGAACGTCGTGAATCCACTCGTGGACTCGAAGCCGCTGGCGATGCGGCTGCAGGTGACCTGGCGCGAGGCGGGAGGAGAGGCGCGGGCGGAGACCGCCACGGTGACGTTCCCGAACGGGGTGTGATGAGGGACGCGCGATTTTCTGTAGTGCGCGAAACGAAAACCGTCTCTCGTTCGCGAAAAACTAAAAAAAAAGGGAAATGCCACACGACGCGGACTGTCTGTCCATACGTAAAATCCGCAAAATGGAGGAGGCGGGTGAAAAAACGGTCGACCGCCACCTCTTTCCCCTCGGTCAACGCCCCGACACGGACCGCCCGCCGCAGGTCCGGCAGTCCGAGAGACGCCGCGCCGCTCGACCGACGTCGTCGCCGCGCACACGAGCGTCGCCCGCGGTCGCGCACGCGCGTTCGACGCCCATCGCGTCCGAGTCAGGTTCTCGTCCCCCTGCGTCGCCGGGGCCGCGCGGTCGCGTCGTCGGCACCGAGGCCGCCCGCGCATCCTTTAAGTCCCCTCCGAGGAAACGTCGCTGAGCGCCCATGGCGGTTCCGAGGGATAACATGTTCGGGCTGTTCGCGGGCGCCCCCGGCGTGGGCGGCAGGCAGGAGCGCCGCAGACAGTTCGCCCTGGGCCCCTCGCAGATCGCGAACCTCCCTGGGAACTTCCCGATGCCACGTACGTGCTCGCCGCGCGCCCCGCGCCCGCGACGAGAGGCGAAAAAACGCGAGCGCGCGACTCCGACACGCGCTCGATTCGGCGCGCGGCGACGCTCGGGGTCGAAACACCGCGAGTCTCCCGAACGACCCCTCGCGGGTCTTCCGCGCGTCTTCTCGTTACCCGAAGCTCCGAAGCTCGTCATACTCACGCCACCCTCCCTCGGTGTTCCCTCCTCGCGAAACACGCGCAGGCCCGCCGGACGCGGGTCCCCCGGGCGCGGGGTTCGCCGCGCAGCAAATCGTCGCCCCGAAAGGAGGGCCCGGAATCGGCGCGACAAACGCGCCGCGCCCGGCGGATCCGCCGCCGCGGCTGCTGCTCACGGGCGAGATGGACGCGCCCGCGAACGCGCCGCAGAGACCGAAAAGCCGGCAGGCGCAGGCGCAGGCGGCGCAGGCGCGAGGCGCGCGAGCAGAAGACGTTCGATTCGTGGATGAGCGGTTGGCCAATCTTCCCGCGGCGGAGCCCTTTCCGGCGCTGGTCAAGGCGCCGCGCGCCGCTTCTCCGCGCGGCGTGCTCCGCGGGCCGGGCACGCCCCCCGAGGACGCCGAGCGGCTCGCGTTCGCACCGCCCGGGCTCGCGAATCGCCGCCCAGGCTCGGGGCGCTCGCAGCGCCCGGGATCGCGCGGGACACCCCCGGGGATGCGCCCGTCCTCCGGCGAGGGCTCCGCGCGCGAGCTCGAGGCGCGCCTGGCGGTGGCGGAGTCGCAGGCGGCGGCGCAGGCGGCGCGCGTGCGCAACCTGGAGCGGCGCTTGGCTGTCGCCGAGGCGGCGCGCAAGGAGGATGACAGCGGCGCGCGCGGCTCGACGGAGGCGCTGGAGCGGCGCGTGGACGCGCTGACGCAGATGTACGCGCGCTCAGAGAGCGTGTCCGCGGAGATGCGCGGCCGCCTGGAGGCGGCGGAGTCGGAAGCTCGGGAGAGTCGCGCGCAGGCGACGCGCGCCGAGTCTGTGGCGCAGAACCTGGTGGTGGGCGCGCGCGACAACATGGAGCAGATCGGGAACCGGATCTCCGTGGAGCAGAGCTCGGACGCGAAGCGGCTGGACACGCTAAGCGCGGAGATTGCGAGGCTGACGCGCGAGGTGGCGGATGCGCGCGGCGACGACTTGTCGAAGCGCCAGCTCATGGAAGCCGACATCGCGCGCCTGAGCGGGCAAAAGTCGAGCGAAAACTCGATGGCGCAGATCGGGGACGTGCGCGCCAAGCTCAACGCCACCGAAGAGCTGGCGCGGTCGCTCGCGGAGCAGCTCGCCATCGAGAAGGCCGGCCGTGCTGAGTCCGAGACGCGGTTCGAGGGCATCGTGGCGCGGCTCGAGGAGACCTCGAGCGCGCGAGAGCAGGCGTTGATGCGAAAGTTTGAGCACGAGCTCGCCGACCGCGTGACGGAGTTACAGCGCAAGGTGGTGGACGAGTCCGAGGAGGCGGCGCTTCGCGACCAGGACATCATCCGGGAGAAGGACGACCAGATGGCTTCGTTCGAGCAGGGCACCAAACGCGAGCGCCAGAAGACGGTCGAGCATCAGATGGTGCTGGAGAAGGCGATCCGCGAGGAGCACGAGGCGCGCGTCGCGCAAGCCGCGACGCTGACCAAGCAGCTCGACCGCGTGAACCACGACGTCGTGGCGCTGGTGGAGGATGAGCGCCTGGCGCGCGAAACCAAGGAGAGCAAACTGCGCGGGCAGATCACGCAGACGCTCGCGAAGCTGCACGATGCCAACCGCGAGACGAACGAGCGTTTGGAGAGCGAAGCGCACGCCGTGCGGTCCGTGCTCAAGACGGAGATTGAGGCGCGCGTCGTCGCCATGGACGCCGTGCACAAGGGTCTAGAGCGCGGGACCACCGGGATGGAGCGTCAGCTCGCCGCCGGCCGCGTGGAGGCTGCGCAGGCAGTGCGCACAGCGGAGGTGAAGCTGTCCCGCCGGCTCGCCGCCACCGAGGGCCGCGTCGAGGTGGAGGTGGCGGCGCTGCGCAAGCTCTACGCCCGTCAGACGGCGCTGGAGCTGGACCTGGACGCGTTCAAGCGCGACGTCGTCGGCGCCTTTGAGCAGATGCAAGAGGAGGTGACGGTCGCGGCGGTGGCGCAGGCGCTCAACACGGAGACGGACAACGTGCAGGCGGAGTACGTGACGGACGCCGTGCAGTCGCTGGTGGACAAGATCGCCGCGCAGGACGCGCGCGACCGCGCCGCCGCGGAGGCGCTCGAGCGGGCGGTTTTCGGTCCCACGCCCGCCGGCGAGCCCGGCCTCGTGCCGCGCGCCGACCGCGCCGAGCGGAGGCTGGGCGAGGCGTTCGACGCGCTCTCCGTGTTCGAGCGCGAGCTGGGCGTGGCGCGCGAGACCGCCACTGAGGACAAGGCTGAGCTGGAGTCGCAGGTGGCGCTGCTGCAGCAGGAGGTGGACTCCAACGCCGCCGCGACGCTGGTCGAGACAGAGACTTTGCAGACGCAGGTGGACATCGCCATGGGCGAGGTGGCGGGCGCGGGCGAGATGATCGAGGGCAAGCTGAGGGTCACCGCCGAGGATTTGGCGCAGAGGAACGTGAAGCGGATGGAGGAGATCCGCACCGAGCTCTGGGTGCCTCTCTCGTCGCTGCGCGCGGCCATCGACGCCGAGGCGGCGGCGCGCGCCAAGACGGACGAGGACGTCGCAACGCACGCGCGCGCACGCGACGAAGCCGTGGGCGCGCTCTGGGCCGCCGTCGAGGCGCACTACGCGGCGCAGACCCTCGATGTGGAGACCGCCAGGCTGGACTGCGAGGAGTTCGCGGTGGCACGCGTCGGGGCGTTCGAGGACGCGCTGGATCTCGAGCAGCGCAAGCGCGCCGAGGCGCTGGAGAAGCTCAAGCAGCACGTCGTGGCGGCGGTGGAGGAGGAGGCGGAGAGACGGCGCCGCGGCGACGACGAGACGCGCCGCGCGTACGAGGACGACGTCGCCAACCTCGAGGACACCGCCGCCGAGGCTGTGCGCGAGCTGCGCGAGGGTCTGCGCGACGAGGTGGCCGAGCGCGCGCACCAGGCGGAGACGCTGCACCGCGACTTGTCCTCCACGCTCGACTCGGCGCGCTCGCGGCTGGAGCGGGACGTGCGCGCGCTGGAGGAGACCGCCGCCGGGAACATCGCGACGCAGAAGCTGGAGGAGGAGATGCTGCGCGCGGAGGTTGACGACGGACTGGCGCAGATGCACGACGCCGTGGAGGAGATGCGCGAGGAGGTTGGGCGGCACTGCGAGACCATCGCCGCCGCCGCCGGCGGCGCCGCCGAGCCGGTGACGAGGCGCGTGGAGGCGCTGGAGACGTCCCTGGCCGGCGCCGCGCGCGCCGATGAGGTGGAGAAGGCGTTCAGGCAGGTGCACGCGGACGTCGCCGAGGTGGAGGCGGAGGTGGCGGGCGCCGCCGCCGCGCGCCTCGCGGAGAACGAGGCGTACCGCGCCGAGTTCGAGCAGAGCGTGTTCGCCGAGGCGACCGCACGCGAGCGGTCGATGCGGGAGATGGCCTCGCGGTTCGACGCGGACGTCGAGGACGCCAAGCAGGAGGCAGGCGTGGACGTCGCCGTCGCCGCCGAAGCTCTGCGCGCGGATCTCGAGGCGCAGGTGCGCGAGAGCGCGGCGGTGTGCGCGGGCGCGCTGGACGAGGAGGCGGCGGAGCGCAAGGCGGGAGACGCGTCCGTGGGCGGGAAGATCGCCACGGCCGTGGGCGTGGTGGCCGACGAGCTGCGGCGCTCGGTGCTCGAGCTCGCCGCGGACCTGACCACCGAGTCGGAGACGCTGCGCGCGCACTGCGAGGCGCACGCCGCGCAGGCGGTGGCGGCGCTGCAGAGCACCGTCACGGAGGGGCTCGGGCTCAACGCGGAGGCGCTCGAGGAGCTCCGCGGCGACGTCGCCGCCGCGGTGGAGAAGGTGGAGGGCATGGAGGGCGGCGGCGGCGGCGGCGGCGGCGGCGAGGAGGACGCCAAGTCCGTGCACTCCGACATCTCCGAGGCGAAGGAGAAGCTCGGCGAGATGCAACGCGAGATCGAGGCGGTGAAGGCGCACGCCGAGCAGCAGGTGGCGGAGCTGCTCGCCAAGTCGCAGGAGGACCTGAAGGCGGAGATGTCCAAGGGCAACGAGGCGACGGCGGCGATGCTCGAGAAGATCATGGCCAAGCTCGGCGCGGAGTAGAGGTGAGATCCGAGAGGGGATGCTGTGTTTCGCCATGAGCGTGTATCCATAGGAGGCGTGTGATGCTGTACATACACCGCTCGTCCGAAGACTGGAACGACGCGCGTCTCTCCGCGGTATTTTCAGCGTAGGTATCGAACAAGACAAAACAGACGAGACGGATGCCCGCGCGACGCGCGCCGTCTCTCATCAACGCTCGCTCGCCGCCTCTCGAGTCTGCTTATACGAGACGACTCCAATTCGTTCTTCTCCTTCTCAGCGGCTTCCAGCCTTGGCCGCCTGCGCCGCCTTGATGCGCGCCGTGAACGAGTCGCCGCCGCCGGTGGGCTTGACGACGTCGATCTCCTCCGCGGAGACGCCGCGGGGGGGGGGCGGGGGCGTCGCCACCTTCTCCTGCTCCTTCACCAGCTTCGCGCGCTCGATCGCGTTGGTGGGCTCCTTGACGCCCTCCTTGAGCGCGCCCCACTTGCTCCCGCCCGCCTTGGGCGCCGCCTTGGGCGCGCCCGAGGAGGAGGGCGCCGCCGGCGGAGGCGCGCGCTTCACCGCGGGGGGAGGCGTGTACGCGCGCGGCGTTGCCGGCGTCGGCACCGGCGGCGGCGCGAACGAAGGCGAGGGCGTGCTCGCCTTCGCATCCGACTTGCCCGAGTTTGCCTTGAGGTCGCCCCACTTGCTGCCGCCGCTCTTGGACATGTCGGGCTTCGCCGTCTCCAGGGGCGGCGGAGGGGGAGGCGCCGCCCCGCCCGCGTCCGTCCGCGTCTTGGCGAACGAGTCGCGGAAGCTCTGGAGCATCTCCTCGACGTCCTGCTCCGCCTTGGAGGTGGGCGCCTTCATCGCCTTCTCCACAGCCGCCTGCGCCGCCTTGGCGGCGGCGTCAGCCTTGGCGGCGGCGTCGGACAGCTTACCATCCTCCTTCTTCTCCTTCTTCTCTTCCTTCTTCTCTTCCTTCTTCTCTTCCTTCTTCTCAGCCTTGATCTCGTCCTTCTTGTCGTCCTTCTTGTCCACGCCAGCCTTGAGGTCGCCCCACTTGCTGCCAGACTTCTCCTTCTTCTCCTCCTTCTTCTCAGCCTTGACCTCCTTCTTCTCCTCATTCTTCTCCTCCTTCTTCTCAGCCTTGACCTCCTTCTTCTCCTCCTTCTTCTCCTCCTTCTTCTCCGCCTTGACCTCCTTCTTCTCCTCCTTCTTCTCCTCCTTCTTCTCCTCCTTCTTCTCCTCCTTCTTCTCCGCCTTGACCTCCTTCTTCTCCTCCTTCTTCTCCGCCTTCTTCTCCGGGGGCTTCGAGCCCTTCAGGCGCACGTCCACTAGACCCTTGTACTCGCCGGTGAGCTTGATGGTTTCGCCGCCTGCGTACACCTGCACGACGCGCTTGAAGTCGCGGCGGAACTCGCTCTTCCACTGGCCGGTCCGGATGCGCCGGGTGATCATCTTGTACTCCACCTGGCCGCCCGGGGTCATCTCCACCTCGCCCTCCCAGATGTCTCCCTTGGTCCACTTCAGCGGCATAGCGTCGTCGGGATTCCAGGCGCCGAACTCCTTGGCGCCGCCCATGATGGCGATCTCGTGACCGTACATCACCTTGGAGTGGATCTCGAACGCCACCTTGACATTCTTCTTCGCATCCTTCTTCGTGATGTTGAGCGAACCTCCGAATCGGCCCGCGATCGTGAGCTCCGCGCCGCCGTCGTACAGCTGCACGGTGCGGTTGTGGTGCTTCTCCCAGTGGAACTTCCCGTGCTTGTCCTTGACGAGCACCTTGTACTCGACGTACTCACCGTAATTCATCTCGACGCTGCCCTTCCACACATCGCCCTCGGACCACTTGAGGTACACGCCATCCTTGCCATTCCACCGCCCGAGCTTGGAGGTGTTCCCCACGACGCACACCTGGTCGCCGTAGTTGCCCCTGAGCTTGATGGCGAAGTTCACCTTGACCTTGTCGCTCGAGATCTTCTTCTCCTCCTTCTTGTCGTCCCCGGCGCGCGTCAGCACGGAGCGCACGGGGCGCCGCGTCGACGCGGGCGCCACGGACAATTGCCCGGCGCGGGAGAATTGCGAACGCCTCGAGCCGAGGGCGGCGGGCGCGTGGAGCGCGCGCGTCGCGGCGGACATCGTCGCGGGCGTCTGTGGGGGAGTTGTAAAGTGCGGAAAGAACGAGGTGCGCGCGAGTGCGTGGCCTGCGAGGGCGTCAGTCGCGTGTGCGCGCGCGTGCCGTTCTGGCCGCGGCGGCGACGTCAGCCGATTAATTCCACTTGTCACCGAAAGTGTCGAGAAAAAAGCTCCTCTCGTCTCGAGTCAGCCACGCGCGCGCTCACGGCCTCTCGTTGGCGGAGCGAGGGTGGCAACCGCGCAAATCGCGTCAGAGGAATTTTATTTCCACGAAAACTGATTGCCCATACGAGCGAAACACACTTTTTTTTTTCCACCCTGCTTCGCGCCATCCGACTCGGATCCCGGCGATGTGATTCGCGGAGACGTGCAGATGTTTCGGGGAAACGGGGGAATTAAATCCTGGTTGGCGAATCGTTTCGTGACACCACCGCGTTTCGGCTTTTTGTCCTTTCCAACCAAAAAGCTTCTTCCATCAAGACGGAGCGCGCGTTCTATCATACAAGGCACACACAGAGTATTATTCCCGCGCGCGTCGCCGCGTTCGTCAGTCCCCGCGGCCGTCAACATCCCGGCGAGTTCAGGCTGGCGAGGTAGGCGCCCTTCCCCGTCGCCGCGAGCTCCTCCTCCAGCCACTGCGCCTTCTCGTCGTCCCCCGCCTCGACCGCCCACTCGAGCAAACCGAGCACCGCGTCGGCGTCGGGCGAGCCGCCGGACCGTTTCCACCGCTCCAAAACGGCGAAGGCTTCGTCGAGGCCGCAGCTCTTCTCGGCGGCGGCGAGCAGCGCGCGGCGCGCGCGCGGCGCGACGCCGACGCCCAGGGACTCCAGGCGGGCCACCGCGCGCGCGACCGCGTCGTAAGAAAGCGAGCGCGAGGCTTCGGCGTCTTCGTCCGATCCCGACGGCGCGCGTGAATGCGCCTCGACTTTTTTTTTTTTTTCGCTCGTGTCGCTCTCGTCGGCGACGAAGCGCGCGGCCACCGCCACCGCCGCCGCCGCGGCGTCGCGACCGGGCGCGTCGACGCACACGTCCATGTGCGCGTGGAGCAAGTTCAGCGCGCGAACCGTTCGGTTCCGTTTCGCCGGACCCGCGGGGGTGGCGGCGGCGCACCGCGCCGCCGCCGAGACGACGGCGTCCGCGGCGGCGCCGACAGCGCCGTTTTTGTTTTCTTTCGACGCTTCGGTCCTAGTAATAGACTCGTCGTCGAACCCGTCGAACGCGACGGTTTCGTCCGTTCGTCCGCCGTCGCGTAGGTAGGTGCCCTCCATTTCGAACGCCGTCCACGCCAGACGCAGCGCGGCGTCCACGCCGCGTTCCGACGCGTCCGCGAGCGAACCGTCGTCGCGTCGCGAGATTTCCTCTTCGTCTCCGCGCGCTATAACGCGCGGAGACGAAGTCGTCTCGGCCAAAAACGTCGCCGCTCTCGCGACATCCGTCACCGGCGGAGGACACCCCGTCGCGCGCGCCTCGCGGAACAGACGCGCGATGCTGCCGTAGACTGTATTTGGGTCCGTCCGCGGCGTTTCTGTCCGCGCTTCCTCCAGCACGGCATCCAGCCGGTCGGCGTACCACTCCGCGTTCGGACGGGCGCTCCCTTTTCGAAACGCCGAAACGCCGAAAAAGGCGCCAGGCGCGTCGTTCGCGGCGGCGGCGGCGGTGGCGGGCGCGGACCACCCTCCGCGAACGTCTCGTCTCCGCCGCGTCTCACGCGCGCCCGCGCGTCGCAGCCACGGCTCGGCGTTCGCGTCGCGCGTGATGCTCGCCAGGCGCTCGGCGCCCACCTCCCTCAACGTGGCGTCGACGGCGCGGCGCACGAGATCCGCCAACTCCACGCGTTTCGGTGCCGACCCGCCCGAGACGCGCGCGCGCGCATCGCGCAGTCGCGGCGCGGTCTGCGCCTCAGCGCGGCGCATCACGGTTTCTAGCGCGTCGAGGTTTCGCTGGACGAGCGCGCGCGCGCGGGAGGGGTCCACGGGAAGCCCCGTGGGGTCGCGCGCGGTGCGTCGCACGAGATCCCTGAGCGTCGTGTTCGGCATCTCCGACGCGTCGCCCCGCGCAGAGGGGGAGGGGAAGAGCGCCTTGAGGTGTGGCCGCTCGACGTCGTACCGCGACGCGACGCGAAGCAGTCGTCGCAAGGTGGCGCGCGCGCGCGCCCCGGACGACATTTCGCCGGGGACACGCGCCGGGACGCGTCCGGGTGTGTCCAAGGGACACTCTTCTCCGAGGGAAACCGAGTCGCTTCGCGCGTTCCCGAAACGTGGCAGCCTGCGAGATCAGATTCTTGCATGCGTGCGTTCTGCTCGTTCTGCTTCCCTCCAGACACGACCGGGGCCTCGCCACACCGTCGAGCGAGACCGCTGGCATGCGGGCCCTCGTGGCCGCGCCGCACGCCTCGGCGTGCACGCGACGTGCCGGGGACGAGCCGACGCCCCACGCGCGTGCCGCGTCGTGCGCGGTCGCCTCCACGTCCGGGTCCACTATCCCAATCTCCGGTCGGGACGTGTCGGGTCGCGTTGTTTTTTCCGCGCTCGCGGGGTGGCGCGCGCGTCGCGCGGCGACTCCGCGCGCGGCGGGCCGCGTCCGCCCGCTTCGGCGCTCGTCTCACGTCGCGCGCGCGGCGGAGAGCGACCGCTCGGCCCCCGCCCCCGAGCCCGCCTCGATCGCCGGGAACCCCGGCTCGAGCGCGTCGGATCTGGACGACGCGAACGGCGCGAACGACCGGGAACCCCTCGTGGACCCCGACCCCGACGCGCCCGCGCCCGCGGACTTGCTGGCGGTGGCGTGCGGCGTCGGCTTGCTCACCGGCTTGGGCGTGGGCGCGTTCAACATCGCCGAGCACGGCGTGCACGACCTGGTGTTCCTCACGACGACGGTATACTCCCCCGACCGGTTCCAAGTCGAGGGCGTCCGCGATGTGCGCCCGGAGACGTGGGTGCAAGCGGTGGGCACCGTGGCGGCGCCCACGGCGGCGGGCTTCGCGGTGACCGGGCTGCGGTTTCTGGCGGGGGGCTTCGACGGCGAGGAGGCGCCGAGGTGGGGCTCGGGAAAGGGAACGCGCCGGGTGCGTGAGAAGGCGGACGGCGAAAGCGCGTTGGCGGCGGCTGGGGACGGTCAAAAATGGCTGACGCGCGCGCGCGCCGCCGCGCGTCCGGCTATGAAGGCGGCAGCGGCGGTGATGACGCTGGGCGCGGGCGCGTCGCTGGGGCCGGAGGGCCCCAGCGTCGAGATCGGCGCCTCGATCGCGACGAGCCTCAACGAAGCCACGAGCCCACAAAAAAGCGACCCTTCGTCGGCTCGGAATCCTTCGGACGACGCGTCCGCGAACGCCGGACGTCGTCTTCGCGCGCGATCGGCGTCGCGGCGGCTCGGGCTGGTCGCCGCGGGCAGCGCGGCGGGCATCTCCGCCGGCTTCGGCGCGCCCATCGCGGGACTGTTCTTCGCGTTCGAGTCCGTGCTGCAGCCCGCGGCGGTTTCGCGGCGGGCCGAGGGCACGCCGGGCGACCTGGACCACCTCGGAGGCAGCACGGGTTTCGGCCCGCTCACCACCGAGAGCGTCATCCTCGCGTCCGTGCTCGCCGCCGTGGTCTCGGGCGCGCTGCTGGGAGAGCAGCCCGCGTTCATCGTGCCGGCGTTCGAGCTGAAGAACGTCGCGGAGTTGCCGCTGTACCTGCCCCTCGGCCTGCTCTGCGGCGCCACGGCGGTGGCGTTCCGGAGCGCCTCCGCGGTCATCGGCGAGGGCTTCGCCGCGCTGGAGAGGGGCGCGCCCCGACAAGCCCCTGACGGTGGGGCCCGCCCACCGGGGTTCGCGCTCCGGGTGCCGCGGGAGTGGCACGCGCCACTGGGCGGCGCGGCGTTCGGCGTCGTGGCGGCGCTGTTCCCCGAGGTGACGTACCAGGGCTTCGACAACGTCAACTCCATGCTCGGCGCGGAGGGCTCGCCGTTCCGCACGCCGTACTCGCCCTCGCTGCTCTCGGCGCTCGTGCTCGTGAAGTTGTCGGCGACGGCGCTGTGCCGCCAGTCGGGGCTGGTGGGCGGGGTGTACGCGCCGAGCCTCTTCATGGGCGCCGCGCTCGGCTCGGCGTACGGCGCCGCGCTGGTCCCCCTGGCGCTGGCGGGCGCGCCGGTCGCGCCGCCGCAGGCGTACGCGCTCGTGGGCATGGCGGGCGTGCTCGCCGGGATCTGCCGCGTCCCGCTCACCGCCATCCTGCTGCTCTTCGAGCTGACGCACGATTACAGGATCATCGTGCCGCTCATGGGCACCGTCGGTGTCGCCAGCTGGGTGGCCGGCGCCGCCGAGCGCGGGCGGAGCGGTCCCGCCGGCGGCGCTGGAGGAGAGGGCGGGAAGCGTCTTTTTTCGGGGCCCGAACGACGGGTCCCTGTCCCTCGCGCCTCGTACGTCGCGGTGGAGGTGCCCAAGGGGAAAGCGGAGGGCGTCGTGGGGGGGGCGGGCGTGCTCTCCTTCGACGACGACGACGGCTTTTTTGACGACGGCGACGCTTTCGACGACGCCTTCTCTCCGCGGTCGCTCCGCGCGAAAAAAGAGGCGAGCGCCGCGCTGGACGCGGCGCGTTCGGCGTCGCGCGCAGCGCGCGTCTCCGACGCCGTGCGCACGGACGCACCCCGCGTGCTCGCGAGCGCGTCCGCGCTGGACGCGGCTCGGGTCGCGAGGGAGGCTGTGCGCGACGGGTCCGCCGCGCGGTGCGCCATGGTGGTGGACCCGGACGGGGCGCTGCGGGGCGTGGCGACGGCGCGGAGTTTGGCGGCGATGGTCGCGGCGGGCCGCGGCGAGACCTCGACGGCGGCGGAGGCGTGCGACGGGGACGTGCCCTTGGTGGCGTCCTCGTGGACGCTGGAGGAGGCGGAGGCGCGTATGCGCGCGAGGAACACGACGCTGGCCGCGGTCGTGGCGACCGTGGCGACCGAGGAGGCGAACGGCGGGGAAGAACAGCCGGCGGCGGGCGCGGCGCTAGGCGTCTTGGAAGCCGGCGCGGCGGCGGCGGAGCGCGACGCCGCCGCGCTGAGCGCGGCGCTCCGCGCACACGAAGCCACGGCCGCGAGGGGGGGAGAAACAGGATCCCCCCGGGCGCGGGGCGCGAACGTGCCTCGGTAGGCGCGTGTCTTGGTTTCGATCGAGCGCGATGCGCGCGATTCGCTTGTAGTAGCTCCTACGTATAGGTTCGCGTAGCTACGCGTATGGGAGCTCTTTCGTAGTCCATAGAAGGTACTCCTCTTCTCCTCTTCTCGCCTTCTCGCACCGGGGCGGACGAACGTCCTCGACCGACTTCCACGCCCGCGCGCGCTCGAACCGAGCTGACCAGTCGGCGCGCGCGGGGTGTATCAGCTTCGACGAGGCTCTTTCGAGCTCGATCGCGGAGGCGTCACGTGTCGTGTTTGTCGTCAGAGGCGTCGTCGTCGTCGTCGTCGTCGTCGTCTGTCGTCAATCGGCGAGTCCGGCGTCGCGGATCACGTCGTCCACCTCGGGGGACGTTCCCGGCAACTCCTCCGCGTGCGCGTACGCGACGTCGTCGCCGTCCAGCACGAACGTCCCGCCGAGCCTCAGGACGCCCTCCGGTACGCCATTCATCGGGACGTCTTTGCGGATCGGCGCCAGCGCTGCGACGTTGGACAGGTACGCCCACCACTCGCGCCACCCGAACGCTGGGGGCTTGACGTCGACGCTCGCGGGCGCGACGTCGCCGATCTTCCCGAAACCCGCCGCTTCGTACAGGTCGAAGGTCGGGGACCAGTCCACGAACGCGCGGTCGCGCGGAATCGTGGGGTTGAGGTCGAGGAACTTACACAGTTTCTCCTCGTCGCCTATGCTGACGAAGGTCAGGGAGACGCCCAGGGCGTCCAGCTCGGATTTTCGCGCGGACCACGCGTTGGCGTAGGTCCAGCAGAACGGTCATCCCAGATGTCTCAGGAGGACCAGGACGCCCTTGCCCCCCACCTCGTCGCCGAGGGTCACGGTCGCGCCGGAGGGGGAGAGCAAGTCCACCGCGCGGAGCGCGGCGGCGCTCACGGTCTTGCCGTTGACGGTCGCCGCGCGCGCGCCGGAGAAGTCCGCGCCGCACTCGACGAGCTCGCAAGGCGCGGACACCGCGGCGCGCGTGACGGCTGGCCTGGCGCGAGACGCGCGCGGCCTCGCCGCGGACGGCGCCTGGGGGGATGAGATGGAGCTGAGTGTCAGAGGGTGAGAAGAGCGTGGGTTGTTGTGGGTATCGAGGCTACGCAGAGGAACGAGGAAGCGCGTCGGAGCCTCGCGAGCGTGCCGCGCGAGGCTGCCGTCGGGTGAACCGTCCGAGACAGGCGCGACATGCGTGCCACGCGTCTCTGCGTGTTCGTGGGTGCCGAAATAGACACGAGGCGGACGAGGGGGCGGGGGCGAGGGTGGCCAGCGTCACTGACGTACCCGGGCGAGGAGTGTGCGGCTCACAGCGGCGTGCATGGCGCACCTCGGAGTGGGAGACGGGTCTCGAGCCTCCGAGTCGTGACGTGCTCGAATGTACTTATATCTTCACGCGACGTCACTCGAGAGCCACACAGTCGGGCGGGCCGGAGTCCTCGCGCCAAATTTCGACGAAACGCTTTTCCGCGCGGGCGCGGCGGCGCTGGCGCCACATTCACAGGGGCGCTCGACATGCCCGCCACGGTCGTGATCACCGGCGCGAGCTCCGGCATCGGTCTCGAGCTCTGCAAGCAGCTCACCGCGCGCGGAGATGTGGTGTACGCCACATGCCGGACGTCGAACGCCGACCTCGAGGCGGTGGGGGTGACCGGCGCGGTCGTGACCGGAATCGACGTCACGTCCCCCGAATGCGCCGCGAAGCTCCGCGCCGCGCTGAAGGACGTCTCCATCGACATCCTGATCAACAACGCAGGAAGCATGGGGAGCAAACCCGACTTGACCTGGGACGAGCAGACAGACGCGCAGAAGTTCGCCAGCCTGGACATCGACACGCTCGCGCTCGCGTTCGACGTCAACGTCGTGGGGCCGGTGCGCGTCACGAAGGCTCTCGTTGAGCAGATCAAGGAAGGCACCGGGAAGATAGTGATAGTCTCTTCTCTGATGGGCTCCGCCGGGGACAACTCAAGCGGCGGCCTGATGGCCTACCGGTGCTCAAAGTCTGCCGTGAACATGGCGGGCGTGACCATGGCGCAGGAGCTCCGCGGGAAGAAGATCGCGGTGGGGCTGGTGCACCCTGGGATGCTCCGCACCAACTTCGGCGGGGGCGAGCCGCCTGCCAAGATGCTCAAGTACTTCCGGCCCGTCGAGGGTGGCGCGAGGGGGGTGGTGCAGGCGGTGGACGCGCTGTCGATGGAGACCACGGGTGGCTTCGTGCACGGGAACTACGGCGAGGGGCTCAAGCCACTGCCGTGGTGATGTATTGTTATACTTACGCGTACGCGCGGCGAAAGCGGCGCTTCGTTTTTGGAACTGGTGTTTTCTCGTTCAACTTCGCGCGCCCGATTTCAGAGCCACTAGATGTTGGTGTGCATCGGGAGGCGCGTCTGCGCCTCCCGCGGTGGCTTCGGCCGCCCGCAGCTCGCGCCGTGGAGCGTGCCAAGCGCGCTCACGCACCGGTGCGGGTTCGCCGCGAGCGCCGAGCCCGCTGAGCCTTCGTGCGCGTACGACGTGCTTCGCGTGGCACCCAGCGCCACGCCCGCGGAGATCAAAACGGCGTTCCGCCGAACCGCGCGAAGACTCCACCCGGACGCCGGGCCACCGAGCGAGGCGGACCGACGCACGGACGCGTTCGTCAAGGCGGTCGCGGCGTATGAGATCCTGAGCTGCGAGCGGCGTAGGGCTCTGTACGATGCGGAGACGAGATGGACCGGGGATGCCGCGAAAAATACCGCGAGCCCGTCTGACGCCGACGCCGACGCCGGTCCCGGCGCGCCTTGGGCATTCATTCTCCGCCACAGCGAAGTTTTGCGAGAGTACGGCGCCTCCGTGGACGCGCTCGTGCCTCGCGGCGCCCTGCGCCGGGAGATATACGCCGCCCTGGGGGACGTGCTGGTGGGTCCCGAGCTCGACGTCGAGGCGGTGGCGTCCGGCGACGCGTTTCCGAAATTCTTCGAAGCGGAGGAACGCTCCGGCGGTCTCGGCGCGGGCCTCGGCGTGGATCTGATGCACGTCGTGTCCGGGCGGACGCTCCTGGCGACCGTGAGAGAACGCGTCGACGCGGCGATCGGCGAGTCAGGGCGAAGCGCGGCTGAAATCACCTCCGGGTCGTCTCTGTTCGTTCCGGCGGACGGCGAACGCTTGGCGGGGCCGTATTCGGTCTCAAAAAGTTCGGAACCCGGGACGGAGACGTCGTCCCGGCGAGGTTTACGTTCGGGCTCGGGAGCGCGGGATTCTGGGCGAGCGCCCCCTGACGCGGTCCTGGAGCTGACCCTCCGCGGGCGCGTCGTCGCGACCGCCGTGCGGCTCGTTCGCGGCGGCGAGGTGGTGGTGTACGACGCGGGGTGCGTGGAGGACTTGCAACGAGGGGACGCGCGCGATGACGAAGGCGTCGCCAAAAATTCGGCGCGAAACAGTCGCCGCCCGCGCGAGGCGTCGCTCTTCGAGGCGAACGTGAACAACTACGCCGGCCACGCGCGCGGTTCTTTCGCGGACGACGACGCGGAGGACGACGCGGAGGACGACGTGGACGACCGCTCCGCGTCCCCGTTCGCGCGTGACCGACGTGGCCCGAACGGCGAGGCGTTCGTGCTCACCGGGCTCGGCGGCGCCTTCGACGTCGCCGCCGTGCTGGACGCGAAGGGGGAAAAAACGCACGCCGTCGTCGCGCACGCGACGCCCGGCGTGACGCACCTGCACTGGTTCTGCGCGCGGTCCGGCGCCGCGACGGGGCGCGCGACGCGCGCGTGGATGCCCCCCTCGGACCTGTGGCTGGCGCGGCCGCGCTCGGAGCAGCACGCCGAGGGCGGGTGGTACTTCGAGCTCCCGCCGGGGCCGCCGGGCGCGAGCCGAACTCGGAGCGCTTCGCGGGCACGACGAAATAAAAAAGGCGTCGCGGGAAGAACGACTCGCGACGCGTTCGAGGAGGTTTCGGACGATATCCGCGCGATGTCTGATTTCTTCGCTTCGGCTTCGGCTCACGAGGACAGCGATGAGGCATGGGCGACCGAGAGAAGTGCGCGCGCGACGCCCGTGCCTTTGCCTCCCGCGGCGGCGCTGTTCGCGACGGCGTTCCGCGCGCTCGATCGCGAGCGCGGCGAGGACCAAAGCGCGGCGGGCGCCGCGCGCCGCGCCTGGGAAGGCGTCTTCGGGAAGAGGTATTAGCTCGTTTTTTTTTTTCGGCGCGTTCGCGATATCGACCGACACCATGGTATATAGACGCGTATCGGCTATGTATGAAACGCGCGCGCGCTCACGATGGCGCGCGGCGCGTCGAAAAAGTCGTCGTCGCCGGCGTCGACGTCGGGTCGAAGTCCGCCCCGCGAACCGATTTCCCAAACTTCCGACGATCCGAATGTTTCCCGCCGAAGCCCCCCATCGCGTCGGGGGG
>MDSV01165533.1_pt1 | contig 22031 bp, 23 predicted proteins | sample 810851 | NCBI WGS metagenome assembly MDSV01 (sample SAMN05326640, study PRJNA326480) | marine metagenome | isolation source: seawater | place: Atlantic Ocean: North East | collected 2012 | reverse complement strand
TGATTTTCATTGACCAACTTTTCAGCATTTGTTTTCTAGAAAATTTTTTTATATTTATTATTGCTTTTTTTAGACTTGTTAATGTTTGTTTAGATATATGTGAATAAGCTTCCGATATTTCATCTTTTGATACAACAGATTCAGATATATTTTTATAGGTAGATTTGTCGAATCTTTTAGATAATTTTATTAAAGCTTTATCTTTATTTTTTTTAACATCTTCTAATATTATAGAAACAGAATTTTCAATAGTTTTAGAGTTTTCGACCTTTAATTTAAGATGTTCATTTAATTCTTTATAAAAGTTCGTTTTACTAATATCTAAAGTTCTAATTTTCATAAATTTTTTCTTAGTGTTTCATCAAGTGATGAAATAATTTCTTCTGTTTCACTCCATCCTATACATGAATCTGTAATACTTTGACCATATTTTAGTTTTTCTCTACTATTAATTTTTTGGTTTCCTTCGACAAGGTTACTTTCTAGCATAATACCAATGATATTTTTCTCACCATTAGATATCTGTTGTTTGACGTCATCGACAACAATTGATTGATTCTTATAATCCTTTTTGCTGTTGGCATGGCTTGCATCAACCATAATATTAGGTTTCATAGCATTATTCTCCAGTGCAATAGTAGATTCACTTACATCCTTGGAAGAGTAATTTGTTTTTTTATTACCGCCACGAAGAATTATGTGGCAGTCATTATTACCTGCAGTATTGAATATTGCAGATTTTCCTTCTTTTGTTACTGATAAAAAACTATGTGAGTGTTTAGCAGCATTCATTGCATCGATTGCAATTTGAATACTGCCATCTGTTCCATTTTTAAATCCAACAGGGCATGATAATCCTGATGCAAGTTCTCTGTGACTTTGGCTCTCTGTAGTTCTAGCACCAATTGCACCCCAACTTATTAAGTCAGATAAGTATTGTGGACTCACTAAATCAAGAAACTCATGTCCACATGGTATTTTCATTTCTGATAAGTCTATTAATAACTGTCTTGCTATTTTTATACCATTATTAATCTTAAAAGATCCATCTAAATCTGGGTCATTAATTAAGCCCTTCCATCCAATGACTGTTCTTGGTTTTTCAAAGTATACCCTCATGATTAATAAGCTACTTTCAGATAATGATTCTTTTAAATTTTTTAATTTAACAGCATATTCTTTTGCGGCTGCGATATCATGTATTGAACATGGGCCAACTACAATAATAAATTTCTTTGATGTTTTATCAAGAATGTTTTTAATTTCTGACCTTGTATCCATTATAGTTTTTATTCCAGATTCTGAGGGTGAAAACTGACTTATAATATCTTTTGGACTTATAAGTTCCTGTGTGTTGATTATCCTTATATCATCTGTTTTATTTATCATATTTTCTTACCTTATCTATAAATGAATTTATTTCTTCTTTTTTAAGTTTATATGAAACTTTATTTGCGATTAATAATGATGATATGTCAAAAATTTTATCAAATTCTTTTAGTCCATTTTCTTTGAGGGTTTTACCCGACTCCACTATATCAACAATAAAATCAGAGAGTGAAAGAACAGGAGCAAGCTCTATAGAACCATAAAGCTTAAGAATAGAGCATTGCAATCCTATTTCTTCAAAATATTTTTTTGCTACATTAGGATATTTTGTTGCAATTTTCATATTATTAAAATAGGTTGTATCTGGCTTTCCTGCCACCACAAGTTTACATTTAGCAATTCGTAGATCTAAAAGACGATAATGGTTTGCAATACTATCCTCTAAAAGAGTATCAATTCCTACTATTCCTATATCTACTTTGCCTGAATCAATATAAACAGGAACATCGCTAGCTTTAATGACAATAATCTCCAGATTCTTCATGTTGGTAGGAATTATTAATTTTCTTGAATCTCGAGGATCAAATTTACAATTAATATTAATATTACGAAGAATTTCAATTGCTTGTTCTAATATTCTTCCTTTGGATATAGCTAATCTAATCATGTGGTAGCATTTTACATGGGTTTTCTTGAAATCCTAGCCCCAATTAACTGGAGTTTTTCTTCTATGCAGTCGTATCCTCTATCTATGTGATAAACTCTAGCAATTTCTGTAGTTCCATCAGCAGCAAGTCCTGCTAATATTAAGCTGGCCGAAGCCCTTAAATCTGTTGCCATTACTGGTGCTGCTAAAAGTTTTTTTATGCCAGATATGGTAGCAGTATTATCCTTAACCTTTATTGCTGCGCCCATTCTTTCGAGTTCTTGAACATGCATAAACCTATTTTCAAAAATGTTCTCTTTAACAAAACTCTCGCCTTTGGCGACAGCATTTAGAGCAGTCATCTGAGCTTGCATATCTGTGGGAAAATACGGGTAGGCATTCGTTTCTATATTGACAGCCTTTGGCCGTTGTCTCATCTTTACTCTGACAGAGTTGTTTGTAGATGTAATTTTTGCTCCCGCTTCTCTTAGCTTTTCAATTACAGCGCTTGAATGTTCAGGAACAATATTATTTATCTCTACATCTCCTTGAGTTATAGCAGCTGCTATCATAAAAGTTCCTGCTTCAATTCTATCGGGTAAAGGTTTGTGTTTTGTTCCTCTTAGTGTGTCTACTCCGATAATCCGAATCATGTCAGTACCATATCCGCTAATCTTAGCTCCCATTTTATTCAAAAATAAGCATAAATCTGAAATTTCTGGCTCATTAGCAGCATTATTAATATTCGTAATTCCTTTGGCTAATGATGCAGCCATAATAATGTTCTCTGTGCCAGTAACCGATTTCTTTTCAAAAATAATGTCAGCGCCTTTTAACCTTTTTGATTGTGCAGTGATATAACCTTTTTCAACTTTGATTTCAGCGCCCATTTTTTCAAGTGCTTTTATATGCATATCTACCGGCCTTAGTCCGATAGCGCATCCTCCAGGAAGAGAGACTTTAGCTTTACCAAATCTTGTCAACAGAGGTCCCAGGACTAATATAGATGATCTCATTGTCTTTACTAAATCATAGGGGGCATAAAAATTATGAACAGCTGACGAATCAAGACTAATATTCATAAATTCATCCATCGTAACGCTGACGCCCATTTGTGTTAATAACCTTGTAGTAGTTGTAACATCCTGTAAGTGGGGTACATTTTCCAATTCTACGGCTCCTTGTGTAGACATTACAGAGGCACAAAGCATAGGTAGAACGGAGTTTTTTGCACCTGATATCTTTACAGAACCAGAAAGAGATTGGCCACCTTGAATTAATAATTTATCCATAGTTATTTTTTTTTAAGTTTGTTTCGGTATTCTAAGAGTTTATACTCAATAAAGCTATGATTAAAAAGATATCACATTTTTATGGGCATTATATTCTAGGCTACCCTGTTTTGGTAATCATACTACTATCAATTGTACTTGCAGTCTCATTAAGCAATATAAATAATTTCAAATTAGATGCATCTGCAGACACTCTAATACTTGATGATGACAAAGACCTAAAATTATTCAGAGAAATAAATGACAGATATGAATCAAATGAATTTTTAATCTTAACAGTTACAGATAAAAATAAAGATATTTTTGCTTATGAAACTCTTCAATACATTCATAACTTAACCTTAGATATTCAGGATTTAAATAATGTAGAATCGGTTACAGCAATTACCAATATCCCACTTGTCAGTAGTTCAAAAAAACCTCTAACAGAACTAATAGATAATATTCCAAATATATTCAGCAAGGATATAGATCCTGAACTTGCTCAGCAAGAAATACTAACGAGCCCGATATATAAAGATTTAGTGATAAGTGAGGATGCTAAAACAACAGCAATGCAAGTAACTCTTAAAAAAAATAATGCTTTAAAAGAGGCCCTTATACAAAGAGAAATTTATTATAAAAAATATCTACAGGATACTTCTTTTGAAACTCAATATTTATTGTCTAAGCAAAAATATAATAATATTTCAGAAACTCAGAAGAAAATTATTAGCAATCTCATAAAAGATATTAGAAAAGTCCAAGAAAAATATACTAGTGATAGGTATGAAATAAGACTTGGAGGTATACCTATGATTACTGATGATATGGTTACTTTTATAAGGAATGATTTAATAAATTTTGGCTTAGGAGTTCTAATATTTATATTGGCTACCCTGGTAATTATATTTAGAAAATTAATATGGGTATTAACTCCAGTATTAAATTGTATCTATTCTGTTCTTTTTATGATTGGTTTGCTGGGTTATCTAGACTGGAAAGTAACAGTAATATCCTCAAATTTTATTTCATTAATGCTGATACTTACATTATCAATGAATATACATATCATAGTTAGATATAGGCAGATATATTCATCCTCAATTCAAGATAAAAGGCTTTCTATTATTAAAACGACACAAAAAATGATATGGCCATGTCTGTATACAGCTCTGACAACAATAGTTGCATTTGCATCGTTAATATTTAGTGATATTAAACCAGTCATGGATTTTGGCTATATGATGGTTCTTGGGCTTACTACATTGTTTTTGACATCATTTATTCTCTTACCTTGTTTAATCATGATTTTTTCGAACAAAAAAAACTCAATAATTTATGAAAATAAATCAAAATTATTTGTTACAGATTTATTAGCTAAAATTACTATCAATTCTGGTAAATCAATCTATGTTGTCTTTACACTAGTAACTATCATAACCGTATATGGTTTAAATCTACTCAAAGTTGAAAATAGCTTTATAAATTACTTTAGATCAGACACAGAAATATATAAAGGTATGCAACTAATTGATAATGAGCTTGGTGGGACAACACCAATGGATATAATTATCAAATTTAATGATACCGAATTAACCTCTGAAAATGATGAGTTTCAAGATCTATTAGGTGATGAAGATGAGCCTAAAGAGTCAAATTGGTTTACAACTGAAAAAGTTAATAAAATTAAATATGTTCATGATTATCTAGATAATAATGAGTATATAGGAAAAGTCTTATCTTTCGCTTCCTCAATACGTGTTGCTGAAATTGTTAATGATGATAAGGAATTAAATAGCCTCGAAATGTCTTTGCTCTATAAAAAGTTACCTGATGAAGTTAAAGATATTGCGGTGACTCCCTATCTGTCCATAGACAATAATGAAGCTAGAATAAATGTTAGAATTCTAGATTCAAATCCTGATTTAAGAAGAGCTGATCTCATAAAGAAAATTCAAAACGATTTAAATCAAGATTCCTACCTCAAGTCAGAGCAAATTACACTTACAGGTATTCTACTTCTTTATAATAATATGCTACAAAGCCTATTTGATTCTCAAATTAAGTCTTTGGGTTTTGTGATGTTAATTATAGCTACAATGTTCCTTATTTTATTTAGATCTATAGCATTAATGATCATAGGAATTGTGCCTAATCTGATATCCGCATTATTAGTTTTAGGAATTATGGGGATTATGAAATTGCCTTTAGATATGATGACTATTACTATAGCAGCCATTACTGTCGGTATAGCCGTAGATAATAGTATTCATTACATTTATAGGTTTAAGGAGGAATTAAAAGTTTGCGGTGACTACGAAAAAACAGTACTTATTTGCCATTCAAGCATTGGAAGGGCAATTTTTTTCACAGGTGTTACAGTAATATTTGGATTTTCTATATTAATCTTATCTAATTTTATACCAACTATCATATTTGGAATTTTGACTGGTTTTGCAATGTTTGTAGCTCTAATAGCCGTGCTAACATTATTGCCAAGAATGCTTATCTCGTTCAAACCTATTTAAATGGGAGCTATTGCCTTAAACTCTTGATAAGAGAGTCAATTCCATTTTTTTTCACATGTTCTCTAAAGTCTGCTCTATAATTTTTCATTAAACTAATGCCTTCAAAGATAATATCGTACACTCTCCAACCGTCAATATTTTTGATTAGTCGATAGTCAACATCTATATTACCGGCTGCAATTAGATATTTTGATTTAACAAGTGCAATTTTGTCTTTTTTACCGGGAATATATGGTAAAAATTCTATTTTCTCACCATCAAATGCTGTGATTGATTTCATGTATGTACTCGTCATTCTATATTTGAAAGCTTGAATGAAATCAGCTTTCTGTTGTGATGACATTCCTGTCCAAATATTTTTTCCAAGAATAATTTTAGACATGAGAGTAATATCAAGTTTAGGCATGACAACCAAGTTCATTTTGCTTCTTAAAAACTCCTCGTCTTCTTCAAACCTTTCTTTATGCTTCGACACAAGAGCACTTACCTCTTCTACCGATTTTTTAAGAAAATCATCAGGACTCTCTGATGTATATGCAGTGGATGTTACAAGCACAAATAATAAGAAGGTGGATATTTTTTTTATCATGTATCTCATTTTAGTATATAATCTGATTATGTCATCGATTAAATTGAAAAATGTCCATAAATTAGTGGCTATACCGTTTCTATTTATATTATCTTTATCATTAGCACTTAATACCGAAAACGTTTACTCCTCAGGCGATGACCCACTTGAGCCAATCAATAGAGCTGTCTTTGGTTTTAACGAAATAATTGATGATGCCGTATTAGAACCGGTTGCTAAAGGATATCGTGCAATTACACCTGATCCTGTTGAGGATGGTGTATCAAATTTTTTTAATAACTTAGGTGAAATTAACACCATATTTAATAGCACATTGCAATTAAAATTAGATAAAACTGTGTCTTCTTCTGCCAGGCTAGTTATAAACTCTACCATTGGTGTTCTTGGTTTTTTTGATATTGCTACAAGTTTAGGGATTGAGAGACAGAGAGAAGATTTCGGTCAAACACTTGGTTATTATGGTATTCCAGCTGGTCCTTATTTAGTTTTACCATTTTTTGGGTCAAGCACTCTTCGGGATGCGCCTGGATTCTATGCAGACATTGCGGTTGAAAAAAGCATTTCTCCAGTGCATACAGAACTTCATCACGAAGAAAGACAGCTAATACAAGCTACTAACGTTATAGATACGAGAGCTAACTTATTACAAGCTACAAAAATCCTAGATACTGCAGCAAAAGATAAGTATATATTTGTAAGAGAATCTTACCTCCAAAAAAGAACAAAGATGATTGCAGATGGTAAAGACATCCAAGATTTTGAAATAGATGTTCTTGAAATTAACTACTAGTACAACACTTAAGACAATTTAATTACAAATATGATGATAGAATCCATATCTATCTTATTAATTGGACTAGCATTGTTGTTAATAGGATCAAAGCTATTGGTAACATCAACAGATGATGCTACTAAACGCTTTTCAATATCTGGTTTCTATGCAAGTTTCTTTATGATTGGTATAGCAACATCAGCACCAGAAATTTTTATATCAATTGAATCAGCTCTTCAAAATAAAACAATTTTGGCAATAGGAAATGCGCTTGGTTCAAATATCTCAAATATAGCTTTAGTATTTTGTATTTCACTCTTTTTTATTGAAGGAAAAATGATAAAAAAAAATCTTCCTCTAAGACCCTATATAAGTATGATTGTATTAACTTTAGTAGCTTTCTTATTAATGTTTTTTGATAAACATCTTGATGAAAAAGACTCTTTAGTACTAATTGTATTACTAATATTATCTGTATATTTTTTCAACCCTCAAGATGATAAAAAACCTATTAATAGTCAAAAGGCCCCTAGCATATCAGGTATAATTTTTTACCTGGGACTGAGTTTGAGTATGTTAGTTTATGGATCAAACTATTTTATTAATGGCGCAACTCAAATTGCAACCACTCTAGGTATAAGCTCATACGTGATTGGACTTACACTGGCAGCTTTAGGAACAAGCCTACCTGAGCTTGCCACTAGTATTCAATCTGCAAGGAAAGGGAAGTTTGACTACATAGCTGGAAATATTATTGGTTCAAATCTTTTCAACATCGCAGTCGCTATGTCAATAGCTGGCATAATCAGCTCTTCATATATAGAACCCAGTGCACTCATAAGAGATATCTTAATGCTCGGATTGTGTACATTAGGTTTCTATCTTATTATACAAGCAAATAGTATGTTTAGAACTGTATATTCAGCGGCATTAGTAATAACATACTTTCTATATATAACATTAATTTTTAATTAAAAAATGAAAAATAGATCGAATATTAATCTTGCGACAGAAATTATTAAAAGCGAGATAACGGCTTTAAATAGAACCATGAAGAGGATTGATTCAAGTTTTGATAAAGCATGTGAATTGATTGGCAAAAGCTCAGGAAAAATAGTTACCGTGGGACTTGGTAAGTCAGGATATATTGCTATGAAAATGGCAGCTACATTGAGTAGTACAGGTACCCCATCAATCTTTATGCATGCTACAGAAGCTCTTCATGGTGATATGGGTGCCATTAATACAAATGATGTGATTATATTTTACTCAAATTCTGGAGATACTGAGGAAATAGTCAAACTTGTCCCTCTGTTAAAAATCCTCAAATGTAAAATAATTTCAATAACAGGTAACAAAAAATCACAGTTAGCAAAATATTCAGATTTAGTTCTTGATGCCTCTGTCACAAAGGAAGCATGTCCAAATAACTTAGCTCCAACGTCTAGTATCATATGTGCACTTGCTATTTCAGATGCTTTAGCGCTAACAGTCTCGTCTAGAAAGAATTTTACAATGAAAGATTTTGCTAAGACTCATCCAGAGGGTTCTCTGGGGAAAAGATTACTAATAAATGTTGAAGATATAATGATCAGGAAAAATATTCCTATTATGGATATAGATTCTAGCTTTTCTAAACTTATCAATATCACTACAAAATATAATTTAGGTATTGCTCTCATTGTCAATAAAGGAAAAAAATTGATAGGAGTAATAACTGATGGTGATATTAAAAGAATAATGAATACTAGTAAGAATATTGAAGAAATAGTAATTAGGAAAGTAATGACAAGAAATCCCCTTAAAATAAGTGCTAGTATTCTCGCAGCTGAAGCATTGTCTATCCTCGAGCATAATAATATTAGTGTATTGCCTGTAGTAGATAAAGCCCTAATAAAAGGTGTCATCACCATGCAGGATATAATTAAATCCATCAACTAAAATGATCAATAATTCAACATACAGAAAATTAGCTGAAAGTTTATATACTGATGAACTTGTAAATAAAGCCTCACATATAGAGTTGCTAGCTTTTGATGTTGATGGCGTTCTTACAGATGGCGGATTATATTTTGATCATAATGGAAATGAGAGCAAGAGATTTCATGCACAAGATGGACATGGAATAAAAATAATACAATCTATTGGTGTTGAAGTCATGATTATCTCTGGACGTCAGTCGAAATGCGTGAAACATCGAGGAGATGAACTTGGTATCGACAGAATCATTCAGGGTAGCCGAGATAAACTGAAATCATTTCATGAACATAAGATAAATCTACCAAAAGAAAAGATATGCTATGTTGGTGATGATACCGTCGATGTTGAACTTCTTCAATATGTTGGATTTTCTGTGATTGTTCCTAATGCTAACCCAATTTTAGAGACATTGGATTTTGATTGGATAACACCCAGACAAGGTGGATATGGAGCTATTAGAGATATCTGTGACTTAATATACTATTCGAAAATAATTAATGCATAGTAAAAATATAGCATACCTAAGCTTTTTTATATTCATTTTAATGAGCACTTCTGTTAGTGGAGATTCTGTAAAAAACAATAGCTTAATCAAAAATCAATTACATAACTTTTCCACAATAAAGAAAAATAATGATATGACTACTGATTGGGAACTTAAAGGTACTATGATGACAAAATATAGCAATAATATAACCCTCATTAAAGGTCCATTTCTCAGGATATACAAGACTAAATCTACTATGAATATTAAATCAAACACTGCTATAGATCCATCCGGTGAAATGGAAGAAATCTACTTAAAAGATAATGTATTAATTAATAGAGAATATCTTTCAGATGATATTTTTATCAAAATGTATACATCTTATGCAATTTACTATGTATCAAAAAGTTTAATTGAAACAGACCGTGATGTTACAATCATAACTTCTAATTCTACAACAACTGGTTCAGGTTTATCTGCTAACATGGAAACTGGTATTATCACGATTTTGAGCAATGCTAAGAGGACAATAAAAGAGAATGATGAGTTTAGGACAATTCAGGGTAATCGAATGATATATGACTCCAATACAGAAAGATGGGCAGTTAAAGACAAAGCTGATGATGATTTAAAAAAAATAATTACAAAAAAAGTTATATCAACATTTAATGTCAAATAATATGTCTAGTCTTAAATGTAATAATCTGGAAAAGAAATACAATACGAAAAAAGTTGTTCAAGATGTATCTATCGAAGTTTCTTCGGGAAAAGTTATTGGCTTGCTTGGACCTAATGGAGCTGGCAAAACAACAACTTTTTATATGATAGTAGGACTAATAAGATCTGATTTGGGCTCAATTTTAATCGATGATATAGACATTACGATGATGCCAATTCATAAAAGATTCGAATTCGGAATTAGTTATCTACCTCAAGAGCCGTCTATCTTCCGAAACATGACTGCGCTTGATAATATTAAGGCAATATTAGAGACAAGTTGTAAATTAGATAAACAGAAGAAGAAAGATATTCTCGATGAACTAATTGTTAGATTTGATCTACAAAATTTCTTAAATACTCAAGGTCTGCAACTATCAGGTGGCGAAAGGAGAAGAGTTGAAATTGCAAGAGCGTTGGCCTTGAGACCTAAGTTTCTACTTTTGGATGAACCCTTTGCGGGAATTGATCCTCTTTCCGTTATAGATATTCAAAAAATAATCAAAGATCTTTCTCTTGATAATATAGGTATTTTAATCACCGATCATAATGTTAGAGAAACCCTAAATATTTGCGATAAATCCTATGTAATTAATACCGGACAAGTACTTGCTTCAGGAAAAACAAAAGATTTAATAAAAAATGAAACTGTTAAAAAAGTATATCTTGGTGAAAAGTTTAAGTTGTGAATAACCTAAAACAATCAACTCAATTAAAACAGAAAAAAATCTTGTCTCAACAAACAAGACAGGCTATAAGTATTTTACAGTTAAACTCTCTTGACCTGCATAGTGAAATTGAAAATATTATTCTTGAGAATCCTTTTCTTGAAAGAGAATTAGATAATGAACCTAGCTATAACTTGGAACATTCGATATCCAAGAGTACCGCTGATATAGAAGAAATATTAAATTATCATCATGATACAGATAATCTAAGAGAGCATTTGAATAAACAACTTGATACATCTTCATTTTCCGTGGAAGAAAAAAAAGTAGCTTTAATAATAATTGATTGTGTAGATGATAGTGGCTATTTAACTGAGGATTTAAGAGAGATATTCATACAAGCCAACAAATATAGCGAAGTGTCTTTCCAAGATATTTTCTATATACTTCATACCCTCCAAAGGTTTGATCCTATTGGTACGTGTGCTATTGATCTATGTGATTCTTTAAACATTCAGCTAGATTATTACTATAAAGAATCAAATGAATATCATGATGCCAAACGCATAATAGATGCACTTAATACAGCAGATATTAATGAAAAAATAAATTTCGATAAAATGATTAGCTTGATGAGTAATGATGAAGTTTCTAATAAAAATTCTCTAACTCTTCTAAGGAGACTTAATCCAAAACCTGGATTGGTAATCTCTAAGAAACTTGATACCTATCATATCCATCCGGATGTAATAATATTCAAAAGAAATAATCAATGGATAGTTGAATCAACAAAAAATACTCCGGTGCTTACTATCAACAAGGAATATGTTTCATTAATGAAGGATAGTAAAATTAAGTCAGATAAAGATTATTTAGAAAAAAACTATAATCAAGCAAAATTTATTATTAAATCAATCAAGAATAGAAATATTACTATACTAAATGTTTGTAAAGAAATATTTAAAAGACAATCAAAATTTTTAAATGATGGTGACATCGGAATTATACCAATGACTCTAAAAGAAATATCTAGTTCATTAGAGGTACATGAATCTACAGTATCAAGAGCCACCAATAATAAATATGTGCAAACGCCCAGAGGAGTCTATGAACTTAAGTATTTCTTCTCATCAGAACTAAGCACTGATAACGGTAAGATGGTATCATCTAAAGCCATAATGAAAATGATTGATGAAATCATTAAAAACGAAGATAAAATGAAGCCTTCAAGTGATAATCAAATTTCAAAGTATTTTGAAGATCAAGGAATTTCTGTTGCCAGACGGACAGTGACAAAATATAGAGAAAAATTAAATATAGAAAAATCAACTGAAAGGAAAGTGAAAAAATAAAATGATAAATATTAAATTTGATGATTCTCATATATCTATAAATGATGATAGTAGAAGTAAAAAAAGTATCTTAGAGAAGTTGTCTCTCATATTAAGTAAATCTTCTGGTATTGCTGTTGATAAAATATTTACAGGTTTATATGAAAGAGAAAAGCTAGGATCTACATCAGTAGGTAACGGTGTAGCAATACCTCATGCAAGAATTGAAGGTGTTGATTATCCATTTGTATCAGTAATAACTTTAGATAATCCAATTGATTTTGATAATATTGATAATCTTGATGTAGATATTGTTGTTTGTTTAATCGTGCCATATGAAGAGACAGAAAATCATCTAACTCTATTGGCAAATTTAAGTAGTATTCTTGACAAAATATCAAATAGAAAGAAACTGAGATGCGCAAGAAACAGTGGAGAAGTATTAGCTTGTTTGAAATCAACTGACTTAATATTTATATAGATGAATGTAGGTATATTGATAATCACCCATAGTGACATCGGCAAGCAAATGCTACTTACCGCTACTTCCGTTTATGGAACTAATCCTTTTCATGTTGAGTTGTTATCAGTTGATAATTTTGATCAACCTACTGATGTAATAAAACTCGGCCAAAAGTATGTTAATTTTTTAGATAATGGTGATGGAGTATTAGTTTTAACAGACATAATTGGAACTACCCCATCGAATATTGCCAAATCTATTAAGCATAATAAGATTAGAGTTGTAGCAGGATTGAATTTATCAATGATTTTAAACGTTTTTAACTATCCTAAATATTCCCTTGATAAACTTGCTGATATTGCAATTGAGGGGGGTGTTGATGGTATTATGAAACTATAAAATATGATTACTAGAAATTTATCAGTGCTAAACAAACTTGGGCTTCATGCAAGAGCTGCTGCAAAAGTAGTTTTTATGGCAAATAAATTTGAATCAAATATTACACTTGTAAAAGATGATAAACAGGCAAATGCTAAAAGTATTATGAAAATATTGATGCTGTCTGCTTCAAGAGGTTCAGTTATAAATATTACTATTGAAGGTAATGATGAAATAAAAGCAATGAATTCAATGGAGAAGCTATTTCATAATAAATTTGATGAAGATTTATGAGTATTATTTTTAAAGGACTAAGTGTTTCTAGAGGCATATGTATAGGAAAAGCAATTTTAATTAATAAAGATGATATCGACTATGCCCCATCATTTATCAAAAAATCTCAAATAAAAAGTGAAACTAAAAGATTTCTAAAATCTCTAGCTAGTATTAAAGATGAATATAGTAAATCTAGAGATAAAATTAAGAATAATCTACCCATGGCAAAACTCATGGATACACAATTATTCTTTATCGGTGATCAAGACTTCCAAACACATGTTATTGAAAAGATTGAACATAATTTATATACAGCAAATTGGGCTATCACATTAGAATATAAAAATATTAAAAAATCTTTTGATGAAATTAAGGATAAATATATAAAAGAAAGATTAATAGATATAAAGCAAATGGTAATTAGTTTATTAGATCTACTCCAGACTAATAAAAAACAGAATATATTCAGTAAGGCTAGCTTAGAAAATAGGTTGATTGTTACAGATGAAATCACACCCAAAGATATAATAGATATATACCAAAATAAAGGATTGGGTGTAATAACATCCCATGGGAGTAAATCGTCTCATAGTGCCATATTAAGCAAAAGTCTCTCTTTGCCAATGATAGTGAAAGCAGAATCATCCAAAGAAATAATTCAGGACGATGATATTATTATCATGGACTTAGATAATGAAATTATTATCCTTGATCCTGATCAGTTTGAAATTGAATATTATAAGAGTGTTCAGTCACGTAAATCGTCAATACAAAAGGGTTTAAGGAAGGTTTTAAAAAAGAAGTCATTCACTGATGATGGAATAAAGATAAATATAATGTCTAATTTAGAATTGTCTGATGAAATAAAATTTTTGGATAATAATTGTGATGGAGTTGGATTATTCCGAACTGAATATTTGTATATGAATAGAGATGATCTCCCTTCTGAGAGGGAGCAAATATCTGCTTATGGGAAAATTTTTAAAGCGATGAAAAATAAACCGGTAACACTAAGAACTTTAGATATTGGTTCAGATAAAGAAGTATCAGAAAACATAAAAGTTGGTGATATAGCCAAAAACCCTGCACTGGGGCTGAGAGGAATACGATATAGTCTTGCTGAAAAAAATATATTTCAGACTCAAATCAAAGCCATGTTGAGAGCTGGATATAATAATTCATTAAGGATATTGATACCAATGATTACATCGCTCAATGAAATTATCAAAACAAAAGAATTAATTAATAATGCAAAATTAGAATTAAAAAAAGAAAAAAAGAAATTTACAAATAACTATGATTTAGGGATTATGATTGAAGTTCCAGCATGTGCATTACAAGCTAACGAATTAGCTGAATATGTAGATTTCATGTCTATTGGTACAAATGATTTGATTCAATATACCCTCGCAATAGACCGTATTGATGATGAAGTATCAAGTTTATATGATCCTACTAACCCAGCTGTTCTATCTCTAATTAAAAAAGTTATTGGATCATGTAAGAAATCCCATATAGACGTGACTGTTTGTGGAGAAATGGCGGGAGAAAAATTATATACAAAATTACTTCTAGGTCTTGGTTTAGAATCTTTTAGTATGCATCCTCAAGCAATACCAGAAGTCAAAGATATTATCGTCAATAGTAATATTAATAAAATTAAAAGAAAAGTTAATGCTATTTTAAAATCTAGTGATAGATCTAAAAGAGAAAAATTAATACGTGCACTCTAATCTTGATAAGTTAACAAAAATTCTATTAAAGACATGCTGCTATATAGTCTATTATGAGCTTGTTGCCACACAGCGCTGTAATCTGAGTCAAGAATAAAATCATCAATTTCCTCGCCTCTATGTGCAGGTAAACAATGTAAAAATATTGCATCTTTTTTAGCTTTAGACATTAAATTCATATTTACTTGAAAGCTTTTGAATATTTTTTTTCTTTCTTCATTTTCTTGTTCATCACCCATACTTGTCCAAACATCCGTAGTCACTATATCAGCATTATTAGCAGCAGATCCTGGAATGTCACATAACTGTACATTATCACCAAATTTTTCAAGAGTATATGAATCAGGCTCATAACCATTTGGCGTTGAAATATTAAGTTTAAAATTTAATAACTTAGATGCATTGATATAAGAATTACACATGTTATTGCCATCTCCAATCCATGCGACTGTCATTTTGGAATAATCATTTCCTTTTATCTCTGCTACTGTCTGCATGTCAGCGAGCAATTGACAGGGATGAAAAAGGTTGCACAAACCATTGATCACTGGAACTGAAGAAAATTCCGCAAGCTTCTTTATTTCATCATGAGTATTTGTTCTCATCATAATTAAATCAACCATACCGGATAATACTTGAGCAGTATCAGAGATATCCTCACCTCTTTTTAACTGTGATGAGTCTTCTGATAAAAATATTGCATGCCCCCCTAGTTTATACATTGCAGTCTCAAATGAAACGCGAGTTCTTGTTGAGTTCTTCTTAAATATCATTGCTAATGTTTTGTTTATGAAAGGCCTAGGTATTTTATTTAATTTATCTAGTTCTTTAAAATCAATCGCTCTCTGAATTATCTTTAAAAATTCTTGACTATTAATATCTATTAATGATTTGAAGTGTCTTTTATTCATAATTATCTTTAATTAGTTGTTCAATAATATCAACAATACTTAAAATATGTTGATCCTCACATATTAGAGGTGGCAACAGTCTGATTATTTTTTCTTTAGTTACATTCAATACTAAGCCTTTTTCAAGTGCTTTCATAACTAGTTCTGTACATTTAGAGCTCAATTCTATGCCAATCATCATTCCATAAATTCTTATATCAGATACAGCATTAAGGTTATTTAATTTTGAATGCAATGCATCTTTCATAGTTGTGCTTATCAACTTTACATGATTGCAAATATGCTGATCTCTCATAATATCTAAAACACATAAGCCAACAGATGTAGATAAATAATTTCCACCAAATGTTGAGCCATGCATACCTGCATGTAAAACATTTGCGGCATCTCCTCTAGCTAGGCATGCCCCTATAGGGACACCATTTCCAAGTGCTTTTGCTACCATTACAACATCAGGTGATACATTGAAATGTTGATAACTAAACCATTTCCCTGTTCTACAAAAACCTGATTGTACCTCATCAGCCATGAGGAATATCTTATTAGCATTACAAATCTCATCGAGTTCTTTTATATAATTTTCACTACAAGAAATGATGCCTCCTTCACCTTGAATAGGTTCCAGTAAAACTGCAACAATATCATTATGCTTAGAAAGTACTTTTTTAATTTCGTCTATATCATTAAATTTTACTCTTACTAACCCATCTAAAATAGGTCCGAATGCTAAGTGAGATGATTCGTTAGATGTTGCACTCATAGCTCCCATTGTCCTGCCATGAAAACTGTTTGACATAACAATAATCTTTGGATTTTTATAACCTCTATCATGGCCATACTTTCTAGCTATTTTTATTGCTGCTTCAACTGCCTCAGCACCAGAGTTACAAAAAAAAGAGTTTTCCATTCCTGTAAGTTGACATAACCTTTTTGCTAGCTTCTCTTGGCTATCAATTTGAAATGCATTTGATGTATGGATTAAGCTTTCAGATTGTTTTTTTATTGCTTCGGAAATTTTTGGGTTGGAGTGCCCTAGACTAGTAACTGCTAATCCGCATAAAGCGTCTAGGTATCTTTTTCCTTTATTATCGTAAAGATAAACTCCATCTCCTTTTACAAAGGAAACTGGCTTTCTGTTGTATGTAGGCATTATATTACTTTTCATTATCATCATTTTCTCATGAAAAAAGGTATTCTATATTAAATTATCAAGATTACTAGGCATTGATATTAATTCCATTATTGTGCATATTAATGTGTATTTTTGGTGCAAATTACCCTATTATAATCATGTTAACGTTAAACAATAGGGGAAAACATGAAAAAACTATTAAGTATTGTGCTACTTATGGGTCTTTCATCATTATCTTACGCTGGCGGCGAACACTCCATGAGTGATGGCAATCATAATCATGCTTCTTCAGCTAAAGCATCTGCGGGTGTTCATTTCTATGGAAGATTATATGTAGGATATGATAAAACATCTGGAACAGTTCAAAGATTAGATGATGGTGGAAATAAAAGTAGATTAGGCCTTAAAATTAGATCTGGAAATATCATTGGAAACTTAGAATACAAGTTTGATATAGGTGATGGTGATGCAGGAAATAACTGTGGCGCAAATAATTCAAATGAGTGTGGAACTTTTGATATGCACGTAGGTAATCTTGGATTCATGACACCTTTAGGTTACATCGGTGCTGGTACTTTTGAAGCTCCATATAAAACAATGGGGCAATTTGATACTAATATGGACACTGCAATCGCATTAAACTCACATGGTGGATTTAGTCAAGGACAAGGTGGCATAGCTGGTAACTTTGAAAGTGCTGTTGCTTATCATGCAATGATGGGTCCTATAGAACTTGGGTTTATGTATGCAGCAAGTGATAACACTGCTACTGATAATTCAAATACAGATAGAGGTGACTATTCTCTCGGTATAACATTTAAAGATATGATCATGAGTGGCTTAACATTCGGTTATGCAACATATAATGATAATGAAGTATCTGGTGGTGACAGTGAGAGTAATGATAAATTCTTTGCTTCTTATAAGGCAATGCCAAATATGGGCGTATTTGTGTCTCTCGAGGACCTCGATGTAGCAAATACTTTCATAACATCAAGTAATATTAATGGTGAAATAAAAACCTTTGGTATTCACTACACTATGGGCACAGCTGATATTCAGCTTGTAACAGCTGAAGGCGAGTCAGATGGAGCAGCCAATCAAGACTATAATACACGTAGTATCTCCGCAAAGATTAATCTAAGTAAACATTCGGACATCACAATTGGTTATACTAAACAAGATTTTGATCAAGATGGAACTGATATAAGTACCTCTGGATTAGGTCTAACACATAAATTCTAATCTAGTTAAATTAGTGAGAAATTAACCTAACCTGTTTTCCAGGTTAGGTTTTTTTAATTAAGTTATTATCGTTACTAAAGATGCTAGCGATACTAAACCAGGATGATGTGCTCCTCCCATAAACAATAACATTGGTATACTCAATGCAGTGTTAGTTCTTGATGCGAGTAATGCAGTTTTCTTCGCTGCTGCAATCTCATCTGGTGTAGCTTTAACCATGCCTAATACTTTTTGTTGATTAGGCCAGATAAGTACCCACACATTAAATAACATGATCGTTCCTAGCCACGCACCTGCACCTATTACCGAGCTATACCCACCAGCAAATGTAAATGCATCTACGAATTGACCATGATGACCTAGGTAAGCTGCTCCTGTCACCCATGTTACTACTGCGCCCCATCTGAACCATAACAAAGCTAGGGGTGCCACATATTTTCCAATTGCTGCAGGACCAGGTTCCTTATCTGCAGTTGCCTTTGCCATAGCTGGAACTTGTATAAAATTAAAGTAATATAATAGCCCTATCCATGTCACTCCTGATAAATAATGTAACCATCTTATGTAGCCTTCCGCTTCAATAGGGATGGCGCCATCAGTTAATATTATTATGAATACAAATGCTAGGAGAAAACCGGAAATTATAGTACCTTTTATTGATAATAAAGGATTCATATATATGCCTCATTTGTTGATTGAAATTATGTCTAATAATAAATGAAGAAGTGTATTTAATCTATAGGAGATGCAACTCAATTATGTGTGGAATTTGTGGTGAATTCAAATTTAATGGAAAATCCTTTAATGATGTAAAATTAACTTATCTAATGAACTCAATCTCAAATAGAGGAAGAGACTCAAAAGGAACATTTAAAAACACAGACATATTTCTTGGTCATCATAGATTATCAATTATCGACACCTCAGATAAATCAAATCAGCCTATGGTCATAGAGAATTATGTGATCGTATTCAATGGTATTATCTATAACTATAAGGACATCAGAGAGAAACTAATTCATAAGGGACATAACTTCAAATCCTCTGGTGATACTGAGGTAATAATTAGGTCATATATTGAGTATGGAGATAAATGTGTAGATCATTTTGATGGGGTTTTTTCGTTTGGCATATATGACCTGACTAAAAAAAATATCTTCCTTGCACGAGATCGAATTGGCATCAAGCCTCTATATTATGCTGTAAATAATAATGAATTAGTTTTTTCATCATCCATGAAAGGTATATTAAATTATAAAGAAAATATTGAAATTAATCCTGTTGCTCTGCACTATCAGTTTACAGTTCACTCTGTTGTACCTGCTCCACATACGATTATAGATGGTATTAATAAACTTGAACCTGGACATACTTTGAATGTAAATAAATCAAGTAAAATATCCATAAACAAATACTTTGATGTCAACGACGTCAAATTAAAGAATTACAATGATGATGAAATTATTAATAATATTGATATTCTACTTAATAACGCCGTAGAAAAAAGATTAAATATTGCAGATGTTCCAGTAGGAATATTGTTATCTGGTGGACTAGATTCGAGTCTAATTACTGCAATTTCAAAAAAGTATAAGGAAGAAATAAATACTTACTCAATTGGGTTTAATTCGATAAATGAAGAAATTGGTAATGAATTTTATTATTCAGACTTAGTGTCTAATGAATTTAACACGTCACACAAAAAATATAATATATCTGATGATGATTTATATCATAATCTTGACATAGTTATATCGAATATGAGTGAGCCTATGGTCAGTCAGGATTCTTCAGCTTTTTTCTTATTAGCAAAAAACGTTTCATTGTCAAATAAGGTGGTATTGAGTGGTCAAGGAGCAGATGAGGTCTTTGGAGGTTATTTTTGGTATGAACAAATAATGAAAGATCAAGGTACTAATAATACAGAGATATTATCGAAGTACTATTTCGATAGGACATTTGATAATTATTGTAATGCGATAAATAAAAACTATATAAATGCAAATAGCGCATTCGATGAAATTGATACCAAATTTAAACAAATGGATCAAAATTTATCTGTATTAGATAAGGTGTTTAGATTAGAGCTTTCTACACTTATAATAGATGATCCTGTTAAAAGAGTTGATAACATGACAATGTCCCATGCATTAGAAGCAAGAGTTCCATTCCTAGACATAGATTTAATTAAATTTATGTTGTCTGTAAAAAGTGAAAGTAAAATAAATAAATCAAATAAATATTACCTGAAAAAACTATCAGAAAGGTATCTTAAGAATAAGGTAATTTATAGAGATAAATTTTATTTTCCAGTACCCCCACTCAAGATAATTAAAGATAGATTTTATGATTATTGTAAGAATGTTTTATCTAGTGATGCTGCGTTGGAAAGAAATATCTACAATAGAAAATATATTGATAAATTACTTGCTAGTCCTAATGATAATTTTACAAACTTAAATGGTAATGAGCTTTGGCACTTTACCTTACTAGAAAGATGGTTACAACTTAACATTGATGTATGATCATTCTAGTTATATAATTCAGAAAAAGGAGATAGTATGTCAGCACTAGAAAGAATTAAAAAACAAGTAGAAGAGAGCCCGGTAATACTATATATGAAAGGTACACCGCAAATGCCAATGTGTGGATTTTCTTCAAGAACAGTTGAAGCTTTGAAAAGTTGTGGTAAAGAATTTTCATATGTAAATGTGATTTTGGATTCAGAAATTATGCAAGAACTTCCAAACTTTGCTGACTGGCCAACTTTCCCTCAGCTTTACATTAAAGGTGAACTTATAGGTGGTTGCGATATAACTTTAGATTTACATAAATCAGGTGAACTACAAAAAATGATTGACGAGGCTGTGGCTTAGTCAACTGGACTATTTATCGCATGTATAATTCCCCAATAGTCAAAAAGATTTATCTTAGAAATTGATTGTACGTTCAATTTTGCGTAAGCATTAAATTCTGAGAATGGGAAATACGGCCTCCAACCCAAGTACTTACTTATAGGCATTAAACCTTTCTCCAAAGTTTTTATTAATGCATTATCAGTATCAAAACTAAAATGATTTACTAAGTAAATATCTCCATTTGGTTTACATACTCTTTTCATTTCTTTAATCAATAAATCAGGATTTTGCGTAACTGATACGACATACATACCAACAACCTTATCAAATGAATTATCTTCAAATTGAAGTTGTTCGCCGTTCATCATAACTACACTTTTATTTTTAAGTTGATTTGATTCAATATGGCTTCTAGCTTTATCTAACATATCAGGTGATATATCTATACCTATAACAGATGTTTCATCTGGATAATAGCTATATGATGTTCCTGTTCCAATTCCTATCTCTAGTACCTTGTCTGTGGAGGTGCATTCCATCATACTAACAAGTTTTCTCTGCCCAGGCCTGAAAACTTTACCAAAAGTAATATCATAAAAACTAGACACTCTTTTGTATGATTTAATTATAGACTTGTCGTCCAATATGCTATCCTTTAATAAATATTTAACGTCAATTGTACCACTTTATGAATGGAATATTCAAAACTTTCAC
>MDSV01153683.1_pt1 | contig 22036 bp, 18 predicted proteins | sample 810851 | NCBI WGS metagenome assembly MDSV01 (sample SAMN05326640, study PRJNA326480) | marine metagenome | isolation source: seawater | place: Atlantic Ocean: North East | collected 2012 | reverse complement strand
TTTGGCGCATGCCCTCATTACTCAAAAACTTAATAAGAGGCTTAGACTTTGGAAGACCTCTAAAAGCTCTGTAAATCGAAAGTCCTGCTTTCTCTCTTTCAGTCTTTGAAATGCCTTCATCTAACAGCTTTCGAGAATCTGATAAGAATCCCTGAACGGACTTCTGTTGAATTTGAATCAGCTTAACAACCATCGGCTTTAGAGCATCGAACTCGTGCTCATCACCCTTAGGAGTAGGCCCACTAATTATAAGAGGAGTTCTAGCCTCGTCAATAAGAACGGAATCCACCTCATCGACAATTGCATAATGATGTCGACGTTGAACAAGACTACTTGGCCTGGATGCCATATTGTCTCTCAAGTAGTCAAAGCCAAACTCGTTATTTGTACCAAATGTAATGTCACATCTGTACGCCTCTCTTCTAGCTTCTGAATTTGGTTGGTGCTTGTCGATACAATCCACTGTCAGTCCGTGGAACTCATAAATCGGTCCCATCCACTCCGAGTCACGACGAGCCAGATAGTCATTAACCGTCACAACATGGACTCCTCTTCCAGTTAATGCATTCAAAAAGACTGGAAGTGTCGCCACTAAAGTCTTACCCTCACCAGTTTGCATCTCAGCTACACTTCCTCGGTGAAGAGCTACACCACCAATTAACTGAACATCATAGTGTACCATGTTCCACTGCACCTCAGAACCGGCGGCCGTCCAAGTCTTCGACCAAAAAGCCTTATCTCCTTCAATTCTCACAACATCTCTATCAGCTGCGATATCTCTATCAAATTGTGTTGCGGTTACTTCTACATCTCCATCTGTTGTAAATCTCTTTGCAGTTTCTTTTATAAGTGCAAACGCCTCAGGCATTATATCCTCGAGTACAACTTCCAGTTCATCATTAATCTTTAACTCTAGAGCGTCAATCTTCTCAAACACAGCTTCTTTAGCATCGAGATCAGCTTCTGACATCGACATCGCCTGAGATTTTAACTCATTAACTTGATTTGTGTAGAAGGCGATGTAATCATGTATCTTAAATTTCAGCTCAACAGATTTCTCTCTTAATTGGTCTGCACTGAGAGACTCCATAGACTTCTCCTCAACGTGTATTGCATCAACAACTGGCTGAATTTCTTTTATGTCTGTAGAAGATTTATCCCCTAGAAAAATTTTTAAAAGGCCTTTAAGCATGATGGCAAAAATACAGTGATTTCAATTGAAATAGAGATAGAAGAATGCTATATGTAACGCTCACATAAATCTGGTATTTTAAACCTTTAGTCTGTTGTTTGTCAGGCGCTTAAACTTTTATCAATATTGAATGTTAACAACTCCAACAGAAGAAGGGTTGAAATAATGTGATTGGTAAACTTACTTTGATACGTTGATTGGTAGCGAGACTATTTCGCTTTGCCACAGCCACCCAAAACTTCTTTAACCACCCAATTAAAAGTCAATTAGACATGCAACAACTATCTTCAAAAGTTAACGACGCTGAAAATAAAGAGGCACAAATAGAAGACGTAGATATAGCGCAACAAACTTCAATTGAAGAGGTGCTTCCTGAGAATACGGAAGTAATGGAGCCTATCCTTGTGGAAAACCCAAACCGTTTTGTTCTTTTCCCAATTGAACACGATGATATCTGGGCTGAGTACAAAAAACAAGAAGCATGTATTTGGACAGCTGAAGAAATCGACCTTTCATCTGATTTAGTCGATTGGAACGAAAAACTTAACGATGACGAAAGATTCTTCATCAAGAATGTACTTGCCTTCTTCGCTGCGTCTGATGGTATCGTAAATGAGAATCTTGCGGAAAACTTTGTTCAGGAAGTCCAATATACAGAGGCTAAGTTCTTCTATGGTTTCCAGATTATGATGGAAAACATCCACTCTGAGACTTACTCTCTTCTTATCGACACATACATCAAGGACAGTGAAGAAAAGAACCACCTTCTTAACGCAATTGATACTGTACCATTCGTAAAAAAGAAAGCTGACTGGGCTCTGCGTTGGATTGAAAACGGTTCTTACGCAGAAAGACTAATCGCATTCGCTGCTGTTGAAGGAATATTCTTTAGTGGAAGTTTTTGTTCAATCTTTTGGTTGAAGAAACGTGGTCTAATGCCAGGACTTACTTTCTCAAATGAGCTTATTTCACGTGACGAGGGTATGCATTGTGATTTCGCCTGCCTACTCTATAACAAACACCTAATCAATAAGCTCCCAAAGAAAACAGTGGAAACTGTTATAAGTTCTGCTGTAGAAATGGAGAAGGACTTCGTTACTAACGCTCTTCCAGTTCGTCTAATTGGAATGAACGCTGAATTAATGCAGCAGTACATCGAGTTCGTAGCAGACAGACTGCTTGTTGAACTTGGCAACGAAAAAGTATACAATACGTCGAACCCATTCGACTTTATGGATATGATTTCACTTCAAGGTAAAACTAACTTCTTCGAGAAGAGAGTGGGTGACTACCAAAAGGCTGGTGTTATGAATCATGACAATGAAGCTGATAAAGGATTCAACCTAGATGCCGACTTCTAATTAATCTGACACCCTACTAAGAAACCTACTATGCATGTAATAAAAAGAGACGGAAAAAGAGAATTAGTACAATTCGATAAAATCACAGCCCGCATTAAGAAGATGTGTTACAGCCTACATGAAAATGTAGATCCTGTTCGAATTGCGATGAGGGTAATTGAAGGTGTTTACGACGGAGTTACAACTACTGAACTAGACAACCTTGCAGCTGAAGTTGCAGCCACAAATGCTGTTAGTCACCCTGACTATGCTCACCTTGCTAGCCGTATAGCAGTAAGTAATCTTCATAAGTCGACAAAGAAGTCGTTTGCCGACACAATGAACGACCTATACAACTATGTCGACCCTAAAACAGGAGACCCTGCTAGCCTACTAGCTGAAGACGTTCATGAAATCATTCAAGCTAACGCAGAGTACCTAGATTCTCAGATTATCTACGACAGAGACTTTAGCTATGATTACTTTGGATTTAAAACTCTTGAGCGTTCATACTTAATGAAGCTCAAAGGAAAAATTGCTGAACGCCCACAACACATGCTTATGAGAGTTTCTGTGGGTATTCACAAAGACGACTTGGAGTCAGTTGTAAGTACCTATAACATGCTGAGTGAGGGGTGGTTCACTCATGCAACTCCAACCCTATTCAACTCTGGCACGCCTAAGCCACAGATGTCATCTTGCTTCCTGCTTACAATGAAAGAGGATAGTATCTCTGGCATCTACGACACGCTCAAGCAATGTGCTAAGATTAGCCAAAGCGCTGGTGGTATTGGCCTAGCTATGCACGATATCCGAGCAACTGGATCTTATATTAAGGGTACAAATGGCACTTCTAACGGTATCGTTCCAATGCTTCGCGTATTTAACGATACTGCTCGTTATGTAGACCAAGGTGGTGGTCGCCGTAAAGGTTCTTTCGCGATGTATATCGAGCCATGGCACGCTGATATTTTTGACTTCCTCGATATGAGGAAAAACCATGGTAAAGAAGAGCAAAGAGCTCGTGACCTTTTCTATGCACTTTGGATTCCAGATCTGTTTATGAAGCGTGTTGAAGAAAACGGCGATTGGACTCTTATGTGTCCAAACGAGTGCCCAGGTCTTCCTGACACTCACTCTAAGGATTTCGAAAAACTTTATACTAAGTACGAAGCTGAAGGAAAGGGAAGAAAGACAATCAAGGCTCAGGAGCTTTGGTTTAAGATTCTTGAATCCCAAATCGAAACCGGGACGCCTTACATGCTATATAAAGACGCCGCTAACGCTAAGTCTAACCAGCAGAATCTAGGTACTATTCGCTCTTCGAATCTTTGTACAGAGATCATCGAGTACACTTCTCCAGACGAAATTGCAGTTTGTAACCTTGCGTCAATCGCTATTCCTAAGTTTGTTAAGGAGGGTGGAACATTCGACCACGACAAACTGTTCGAGATTTCTTACCAGGTAACTAAAAACCTTAATAAAATTATTGATCGTAACTACTACCCAGTAGTAGAGGCTAGAAACTCCAACTTCCGTCACCGTCCAATCGGAATTGGTGTTCAGGGTCTTGCTGACGCATTCATACTTATGCGTTATCCTTTTGATTCTGAAGAGGCAAAAGCACTTAACAAGGAAGTATTTGAGACTATTTACTACGCGGCTTGTACAGCTTCAAAAGACCTTGCTAAGGAAGAAGGGTCTTACGAGACTTTCAAAGGTTCGCCTGCTTCTAAAGGAAAGCTTCAGTTTGACCTTTGGGGTGTAGCTCCAACTGAACGATGGGAGTGGGACGTTCTAAAAAGCGAAATTAAGAAGCACGGGATGCGTAACTCGCTACTAATGGCTCCAATGCCTACGGCTTCTACAGCCCAAATCCTTGGTAACAACGAATGCTTCGAGCCATACACTTCGAACATCTACACTCGTCGTGTACTTTCTGGTGAATTCATCGTTGTTAACAAGCACCTTCTTCGTGACCTAACAAAACTTGGCCTTTGGGATGAAGACATGAAAAACCGTCTAATTGCAGCTAACGGATCAATTCAGAACATTAAGGAGATCCCCGATAACCTTAAACTTCTTTACCGTACTGCATGGGAAATTTCACAGCGTTCTATTCTAGATATGGCTGCTGACCGTGGTGCTTACATTTGTCAGTCTCAGTCTCTAAACGTTTTCATGGAGAACGTTAACAATTCTAAGCTGACTTCAATGCACTTCCACGCATGGAAACTAGGTCTTAAGACTGGCATGTACTACCTAAGAACTAAGGCTGCTGCTGACGCAATTAAATTCACAATCGACAAGAAGTATAAGGATGAAGTTAAGAGCGGCGAAGCTCCTGAACTTACACACGAAGAGCAAGTTGCTATTTGCAGCATAGAAAACGGCGCCGACTGTGAAATGTGCAGCGGATAACTATTTATGATCTAGACTAACTGGAATCATACACATCCAATCGCCCTAGGAAGTAGGTGCAATACAAACACGCACCCTCGCTCATCAGATCAGGGGGAGTTTACTAATCCTTTCTAGTTGCGAGGTAGATCCTAAGGTTTAGCAAGACTAAACTGAAAGCTAATAAAATATGTAAAGGCTGAATCACAGCTGGCATTCCAAGCTTAACAAATGCAAAGCCTGTGGCCGCAAGAGTAAATATTATCGCTAGGACTCCCCGAATGTAAATTCTAAGTTCCATAACCTTAAAAATGGGCACTATCCACGACAAGTGAAGTAGTATTAAAGGCCAAATAGCAGATCTATGGATTTTCCACCAACTAGGTAGTTCTAATATCAAGTTTGATCTTTCTACGCCGTGTTCGAGAAGGCCGTCAACTTGTTCCCTTACTTGAGTGCCGAGAACTAACTGAAGGAATGAAATCGCAAGTGAGGCTAGAATTAAGGTTCTTATGTTTTTTGAAATCTTGCTCTTCTTTGAAGAAACGTATTGCATCATACACACGAGGAAGGCTAGGGCCATCAGTGCGACTACTACGTGAATAGTAATCATAAATGGCTCGAGATTTTCGTCTACAACGACCTTACCAAGCCAGGCTGCTAAAAGCACGAAGAACAAAGCGCCACTTGAAATGAAAATGCTCTTCTTTTTTTTCTCAATAAGCGAAATTGAGAATAGTAGGATAATCGGTAAACCTGAAAGGGCTCCTATTAATCTGTTGATGTATTCCATCCAAGTGTGTTGGACATTGAAGTTCGCGTAATCGTGCTTTTCATACTTCTCCCAACATTTACAATCCTGCAAATCTGATCCTACTGCAACATGATCTGTTGTTGTCTGCCAAAGAGTGTCGTTTGCTATAACCATTTGACCTTTTGCATACTCCACACCTTTTTTCCAGGTAATTTGGTCTTCAGAAGTGGGGGGTATAAGTAACCCAAAACATTTTGGCCAGTCCGGACAACCCATGCCAGATCCTGTCATACGAACGACAGAACCCGCAATAACAACAAGGAATACAAGAGTGAATGATATGTATGTTATGGTTCTCACTCTGATCTGTAGTATGTTGTTTCAACCGACTTTACTGTATATAGTTTGCCGTCAGCGATGGTGCTTACCGCCCCATAGATGTTTTCGGAAGCATTTCCCTTAGGATCAAATTCTACAATTGCGAAATCTGTCTTCCTTTCCTTATCAAAATCTATGATTACACTGGAAACTGATGCTTGCTCTAGAAGTTCCTTCTTGATTTTTGCTGCGCAACCAATCTCACACATCATCCCCTCAATTTCTAGCTTCAGGGTTCTTCTACTTTCAGGACCCTTTTTATAGTTCTCAACTAAAACAGGTTCTTGTGATTTAACAGCGCGCTCGCTGCAGCTTGTGCAAATAGCACATAACGAAGTGATAATCGTAGCAAGTAAAATTCTCATGGGGGCAAATTTAGTACGGTGTGTCGGGTTAAATTTGCAAAACTGTGCAAAAAAAATGGCCCATATGGATGGTTTACGGCGTGTTACTTTTACTCGCCTTTATTTGGGGTAGTTCCTTCATCTTGATGAAGATTGCTCTTTTTGATACAGAAGGTCTGGCCGTTTATTCGGCTATGGACGTAGCAGCGCTGAGAATTTTATTTGCTGGTTTAGCACTTTCCCCTATAGGTATTGCTCAGATTTCTAATGTACCTAAAGACAAAATTATATGGATTCTAGGGGTGGGGACTTTTGGAAATCTTTTGCCCGCTTATCTATTTACCTCAGCCCAAACCGAGCTAGCATCCAGCATAACCGGCATGCTTAACTCACTCACTCCACTTTTCACAGTCATCATTGCTGTGCTTCTATTTAAAACCGCATTTTCTCTGAGACAACTTGTAGGATTAGTTGTCGGCTTTATTGGCGCTATAGTATTAATCAGTGACGATGGCAATCTTTTACGAGTATTCTATTCTGACTCTGAAATAAGTCTAGTTGCTTGTGGAAAGGTGGCATTAGCAACAATGTTCTACGGGTGTAGCGTAAATATTCTGAAGAATAAGTTAGTCGATGTGAATGCAACGACTATTGCTGCTATAGCACTAACCATGGTTATGCCGGTTGCCGTTATTGCGCTCGTGAGTTCTGATGTAATATACATCTTTATGAACCATGACCATGGAGTAAAAGGCATGTATGCAGTAGTTGTACTTGCGGTAGTTGGCACTGCTGCCGCATTAGTTGTATTTAATGGTCTTATTAAGTGGACTGACGCGCTTACTGCGAGTTCAGTCACCTATGTAATCCCCGTTTTTGCTGCAATGTGGGGATGGATTGACGGAGAGGAATTAACCTACATGCACCTTACAGGAGGGCTTGTAATTCTTCTAGGTGTTGCCCTCGTAAAGAGGATGAATGGGAGAGGGGGATAGAGAATTTACTGAAAACTTGGGCAATACAGTAGTTATTCCTATCTTTGCGCCCCCTTACGGGATTTATTCCGTTTGGTCTATTTAAAAAACATATTTCCAATGTATGCAATCGTAGAAATAGCAGGGCACCAGTACAAGGTACAGAAAGACCAGCAAGTTTTCGTAAACCGTCTTGATGCAAAAGAGGGAGCTAAGATTAAGTTCGACAAGGTTCTTCTTTTAGATAAAGAAGGAAACGTAACGGTTGGCGCCCCAGCTATAAGCGGCCTAGCCGTTCATGCCACTGTAGAGAGGCATCTAAAGGGAGACAAGGTTCTTGTCTTCAAAAAGAAACGTCGTAAAGGGTACCAAAAGCTAAACGGGTTCCGTCCTTACTTAACTGAGATCCGCATTACAGATGTCAAGAAGGCAGCAGCTAAGAAGGTAGCTACTAAGAAGAAGGAGGAAGCAGCAGCTGATGAAAAGCCAGCGGTTAAGAAAGCAGCTGCTAAAAAAGCAGCTCCTAAAAAAGCAGTAGCTAAAAAAGCAGTAGCTAAGAAAACGACAAAATCAACCAAAGCATAATACCCCTATCATGGCACATAAAAAAGGAGTCGGTAGTTCGAAGAACGGACGTGAGTCTCACTCTAAACGTCTTGGAGTAAAGATTTTTGGTGGTCAAGGATGTATCGCTGGTAACATTATCGTTCGCCAGAGAGGTACAGCTCATCACCCAGGGACAAACGTTGGCATGGGTAAAGATCACACTCTTTACGCTCTAACTGACGGAGTAGTTGAGTTCCGCAAGAAGCACAACAACCGTTCTTACGTAAGCGTAGTTCCATTCTCTGAAGGAGGCGAAGCGTAAGAGCAAATACTAAATGAATTTGGACTCCCGTCCCCTTCGGGGCGGGAGTTTTTGTTTTTATAAGGTTGGGTTTAGAATTATTCGCCCGAAATTCACCAAATCAAATGTTAACACTGACACAAATACGAGAAGAGCCCGACTCAATCATTAGCGCGCTTTCTAAGAGAGGAATCGATGTAACAAAATCGATTGATAAGATTATCTCGCTCGACCAAGAGAGACGTTCTCTTCAAAAGGAGCTAGACGACACTCTTGCTGAGTCCAATCGCCTCAGCCGTCAGATTGGTGAATTAATGAAGGCTAGCAAAAGAGAAGAAGCAGAAGGCGTGAAAGCGGCTACTTCTGGCCTTAAGCAAAAGTCTTCTGATCTGCGCGAGCAGATGCAAGAACAAGAGAATTCAATGAATGAAATTCTCTACACTCTACCAAACACCCCATCTGACTTAGTTCCAGCAGGATCGTTAGAGGAAGACAACGAAGTTGTGAGTATGCATGGCGATCAAGTCGACATGAGTGATTCATGTAAGCCGCACTGGGACATAGCTAAGGAAAAAGACATTATTGACTTCGATCTAGGTGCAAAGGTTACCGGAGCTGGTTTCCCATTCTATAAAGGGAAGGGGGCAAAGCTTCAGAGAGGTCTAATCAGATACTTCCTAGAAAAGGCTGAAGAAGCTGGATACCTTGAATACATCCCACCTCACATGATAAATTCTGATAGTGGGTTTGGCACAGGCCAACTTCCCGATAAAGAGGGGCAGATGTATCACATGCAGAATGATGATTTATACATGATTCCTACTGCCGAGGTGCCTTTGACTAACATCTACCGAGACACTCTAGTAAATTCTGCAGACCTTCCTATAAAGCTTTGCGGATACACTCCTTGCTTCCGCCGTGAAGCGGGTTCTTATGGTAAGGACGTGAGAGGTCTTAACCGCCTTCACCAGTTTGATAAAGTTGAGATAGTTCAAATCGTAGAGCCAGGTACTTCAGACAATGCTCTAGAGAGTATGGTGTCACACGTAGGGAGTTTATTAGAAGATCTTAAACTTCCATACAGAATCTTGAGACTATGTGGCGGCGACCTAGGGTTCACAGCAGCCATTACGTATGACTTTGAAGTTTGGAGTGCAGCTCAAGGACGTTGGCTCGAAGTAAGCTCAGTTTCAAACTTTGAAACTTTCCAAGCAAACAGACTTAAGTGTCGTTACAAGAACTCAGAAGGGAAAAACCAACTGGTTCATACCTTAAATGGGTCTGCATTAGCATTACCAAGAATTGTAGCAGCTCTTTTAGAAAATCACCAAAGTGAAGGAGATGCTGTCATCCCTTCTGCACTTGTTCCATTTGTGGGATTCGAAAGAATTTAAATATGAGATTAACAACTTCTTTTATTGCAGTAGTCGTAGTATTAATGGGTTGTGCACCTGAGAACCCAAATAGAGTCCCACTACAAAAAGCACTCAATGAAGCAACTGCCGTTGCCGATTCTATTTCTAGATTTCCAGCTGATTCTATTCTATCAGTAAGAGAAAGATTGAGTAAAGCAAAGGAGGTTATTCGATGGTTAGGCGAAGAAGAGTCTGTTGAGTTTGTTCGTGACGACGCGCCTATCATTGGAAAGCTTAGTGAAGCTAGTCGATACCTAAAGGATGCTCCTTCAAGGCTCAAAGGTCTAAATGGTGCAAGCGGTAAATGCATAGAACAAATCACTGGACTATTAGAGGTCATCGATTCTGGAGCAAACATCGACGCAAACGGAGATACAATAACTGACGACTATATCTCAGAAAATGCCACTCGTGAAATTGGTGCTGTAAAAAAGCTAAACGAGGTGTATCTGGAAACGCATAGATTATTCCGGTTAGGCTTAGAAACCGACGCTCAACATTGGGGAGCAATTGACAGTCTGCTAACTATAAAGCAAGGTGTTTGGGCTAGATCAATAGTTGGAGAATAATGATAAAACTTAAGCAGGGAATAGGAATTTTTTCAGCCCTTTTCTTCATGCTTTGTTTTTCGCAAAGCACTTCAGCCCAAACAGATTTAGAACTCGCTGAATACTACTACAACAAAGGTAGTTACGAGCAGGCTCTGCTTTATCTAGGCGACATCTATAAAAAGAATAAGACTAACAAAGTCTATCAGATGTATTACGAGTCTCTCCTTGCGATGGATGAGTTTTACGAGGCTGAAAAGCTAGTTAAGGGAAGGCTTAAGCAAAGGCATAAGACTAGCAAATCAACTGCATATGTCGATTTGGGCGCTCTGTACCTGAGATTTGAAATGCCTGAAAAGGCAAAGTCAGCTTTCGACGATGCACTTGCAATTATGCAACCAGGTAGGAGTCACGCCATAAGATTAGCTAACGCATTTATAAGTTTAGACAAGCTAGATCTCGCTTATGAAACCTACATGAAGGCCATTAAGCTAGGGTCAGATGACTTTCACTACGAGCTTGCAAACCTTAAAGGAATGATGGGTGATTATAAAGGAATGGTTGAGAATTTCCTTGAATTACTTCACACTAAGCCCACACTTATTACTACTATTCAGAAATCGCTCAACAGAAATTTAAGGCTAGATACTGAAAGGTCAAACGTCATAATGGTAAAGGGAGAGCTTCTGAAGGCGGCAAAGAAATACCCGCAAAAGGAGGTATACTCAAAAATGCTCGTGTGGTTTTTCACACAAGAAAAAGATTTTAGTTCTGCTTTTATTCACGCAAGAAGTCTAGATGTAAGGTTTAGAGAAAAAGGTGCTGGCATAATCGATTTGGGTAATACAGCTACCTCAAATGGAGATCTAGATGCGGCTTTAGAATGCTTCGAATACGTTGCAGGATTAGGCCCACAAAATCCATATTTCTTTATCGCTAGAAATCAAATTCTCAACACAAGATTTACTGTTTTAAAGCAGGAAATTCCTCTTGATTACGAGAAACTTCAAAACTTAGAATTAGATTATTCAGCTAGCCTTAGAGATTTAGGAGAGTCTCCAGAAACTGCCATGATGGTTGTGAACCAAGCCCATCTACTCGCATTCTACTTAGACAGAAGCGAAGAGGCAATGAACAGGTTGGTAAGGATTCTGGAATTGCCTGACTTAAATCCTAGAGTTACAGCAGTATGTAAATTAGAGCTAGGAGATGTCTACGTTTTTGAAGGGTTAGTTTGGGATGCGTCGTTGATTTTCTCTCAAATTGTTCTTGACTTCAAAGATGACCCCATAGGCCACGAGGCGAAGTTTAGAAATGCGAGAATTAGCTATTACACCGGTGACTTTGCCTGGGCACAGACACAGCTTGATGCACTCAAGGCATCAACTTCAAAGCTTATTTCCAACGACGCCATAAGCCTCAGTCTTCTTATCACGGACAACTTCAATCTTGATACGATTTTTACTCCAATGGAAATCTATGCAAGAGCTGAGTTGCTCATAGCCCAAAGAAAAGTCAATGATGCTAGGCTTTCACTTGATTCTATCACTAACAACTATCCTGGGCATGCATTAGAGGATGAAATTTTATTGCTTCATGGTGATCTAGCAATGCAGGAGGGCAATATTGATTCTGCTATTGAATTTTATACCCGCGTTGTTGAGCTACATTTTGACGACATTACTGGTGATGATGCTTTATATAACTTAGCTATTATATATGACGAAATTCTAAGAGATTACGACATGGCGGAAAAGATGTATTCTAAGCTACTTTTTGAGTTTAGTGGTTCGCTATATACCGTACAAGCTAGAAAGCGATACAGAGAATTAACTGGTGAATTAGAAGAATAATATGGTACTCTATAACATAACAGTAAGCGTAAATGCTTCACTTGCAAAAGAGTGGGTTGACTACATGCATAAAGTTCACATTCCTGATGTTTTAGACACAGGTCATTTCAGAGATTATAAATTATGTCGCGTAGAGGCAGACGAGCAAGGAGGTCTCACTTTTGCAGTTCAGTATGTAGCGTATTCTGTAGAGTCTTTTAATAAATACCAAAATGAATGTGCTGCAGAACTTCAACAAGAATTCATTGAGCGCTGGGGTGCTAAGGCTTCAGCGTTTAGAACAGTTCTTCCAATTATTTCAGAAGGAAAAGCTTAATGGACGTTAGGGCAAAAAAGCATTTAGGCCAACACTTTCTCACAGGACCGGGTATTGCAAATAAAATAGCAGATTCCATTACCCTGCACAACAAGTGTAAAACTATTTTAGAGGTTGGCCCAGGAACTGGAGCATTGACTAAGCATCTTGTCGCAAGAGGTGATTTAGACCTTCACGTAGTTGAGCTCGACGAGGAAAGTGTCGACTACCTCATCACTGAAGAGATCCTGCCCTCTGAAAACATACATGGTGTAGATCTCCTAAAATGGAACCCCGATTTAGCTTTTCCGAATGGAGCGGATTTTATTGTGGCAGGCAACTTCCCGTATAATATTTCATCTCAGATTTTATTTTGGGTTTTAGGAGAACGGGAAAGAATTCCAGAAGTGGTAGGCATGTTCCAAAAGGAAGTTGCAGAGAGGATTGCTGAAAGCCCAGGGTCTAAAACTTATGGTATATTAAGTGTCCTACTTCAGACATATTACGACATTGAGTACCTCTTTACAGTTGACGAAGATGCCTTCGACCCTCCACCTAAAGTGAAGAGTGGTGTTATTCGTCTTTTGAGAAACAACACTTACGACATAGGCTGTTCTTTTTCACATTTCAAAAGAATTGTAAAAGGCGCTTTTAATCAAAGACGCAAAACCTTAAGAAATTCATTGAGCAGCGCTGGGTTCCCTAAAGACATAATCCCGGAGCAATTCGCTGGGAAAAGAGCTGAGCAATTAAGCGTTCAAGAATTTCACATTCTAGCGGGCAAGCTAGACCTACCTTTGTAGCATGAGTAAGACAAAAACTCTAGGAGAATTTATCATGGATGGCCAAGCGGCTTTCCCATTTGTTTCTGGCCAACTTACGAGATTATTAACTGACATCTCAGTTGCATCAAAAATAGTAAGCCATCAAGTAAATAGAGCTGGTCTTGCTGGAATCATGGGGGCTTCAGGAACAACTAATGTACAGGAGGAGGCGCAACAAAAACTAGATGTTTTTGCTGACGAGACTTTCATGAGAATCTTATCTGCTGGAAAGTCAGTAGCTGGTATTGGATCTGAAGAACAGGAGGAGGCATTTATTTGTGGCGATGAAGGTAGAAACGGTAAGTACATAGTTCTAATTGACCCGCTTGATGGATCTTCGAACATTGATGTAAACGTTAGTATCGGAACAATCTACAGCATTTATAAAAGAGTTACTCCAATGGGAGAGCCAATTAGCAATGTTGACTTTTTGCAAAAGGGGGCTGAGCAAGTAGCTGCAGGTTACGTTTTATACGGTTCATCTACGATGTTGGTTTATACAACTGGCTCTGGAGTTAATGGGTTTACATTAGATCCAGCAGTTGGTGAATTCTTCCTTTCTCACCCGCAGATGGAGTTCCCAAGAATTGGTAAGACTTACTCATTGAATAGTGCTCTTCTTGACACTTGCACCGAGCCTGCCGTGAAGTTTGTGAAAAGATGCCATGAAGATACAAGCATGAGCTTTAGAGCCAGATACATTGGCTCTTTAGTTGCCGATTTCCACAGAAACCTAATTCACGGAGGTATATACATCTATCCCTCTCTAAGAGATAAGCCAAACGGAAAGCTTCGACTTCTTTACGAATGCTCTCCTCTTTCATTTATAGCTGAAGAAGCAGGTGGACTAGCTATTCACGATGGTGGAAGAATCATGGATGTACAGCCTACCGAATTACACCAAAGAATACCCTACTACGTTGGCAGCAAAAACCTCGTTGAGGTAATGCAGGACTGTCAGTCATCATAAAAAATAGATGCGCCACGACGATCTATTAGAGTTTTATAGAAGAGATAATAGAACGACTACTATTATCAATTCCCTTAAAAATCAAGGGAACAAGGTAGAGGTACGCAATATCGTAGGGTCAGCATTCCCTTTAAGCTTTAGTGGAGTGCTCGAGAGAGAACTTGAAAGTGGCGAAACGCCACGACACCATTTAGTTGTACTCGAGGATAAAGAAAGTGCTGCTTATTTTATGAATGATGTAGAGCAAGTCCTTTTTAAAAAAAACCGCCCCATTTTCTTGTTTCCAAGGTCTGCCAGAGTGCCATATCAGGAAGAGGTAGTTGAGAATGCAAACATCGGCATGCGTGCACAAGTTCTAAACGAGATTAATGGGGGTAGAGATGGATGCGTAATCATAACATACCCTGGAGCGCTATCTGAATTAGTTGTAACTAAACAGAAACTTAGCTCGCAAACATTCACGCTAAGTTTAGGAGAAAGTCACACCCTTGAATTCATAGATGAGGTCTTTAGGGAGTACGGATTCGAAAAAGTTGACTTCGTATACGAGCCAGGTCAGTACGCAATGAGGGGTGGGATTGTAGACGTCTTTAGCTTCTCTCTCGACTATCCATATAGAATTGAATTTTTTGGGAAAGAAATTGACTCTATTCGAAAGTTCGACCCTGTTAGTCAGCTAAGCGTAGGAAAGCTAACAAGAGCTACAGTAGTACCAAATGTCGGAAGAAAGATGCTCCATGAATCGAAGGAAAGTTTCTTCAGCTTCATCCCGCAAGACTCTGTGATTTGGATGCACGATGTGGTTAGCTGTGAGCGTGATCTTGAGAAGGAGCATTCTAAAGCAAGAGCGCATTACGAACGATTAGATGGAGAGCTAAAACATACTCCACCAGAAGAATTGTATTTAGACCCAAGAGTTTTCAAATCGATGGTTGAAGACTTTAGAGTGGTGGAGTTTGGTGGTGGCACAACATTCCCAGACAGGATCACCATAGATTTTGAGATGACTGAGCAGCCTGCATTCAATAAAAACTTCGACATGATCAGTGCTAGTTTGATTGCTAACGGAAGAAACGGATATGTAAATGTCATCGTCTCGGGTCAAGCAACACAACTTGAGCGACTGCATGACATTTTCACTGATAGAGAGGATGACGTCCCTTACAATCCCATAGCTATGGAACTCAGCGAGGGGTTTGTCGATAAGGCTCTAAAGATTCTAGTCTACACAGATCACCAACTCTTTGATAGATACCATAGGTTCAAGCTCAGAGAGAGCTATAAAAAGAGTAAAGAGGCTCTTACCATCAAGGAATTAATGGCTTTAGAAGTGGGCGATTTTGTTGTGCATATAGACCATGGAATTGGTGAGTTTTCAGGGCTACATAAAATTGAAGTCAACGGAAAAGAACAAGAGGCTATAAGGCTTTCATATAAAGGTGGAGATGTGTTGTATGTAAGTATTCACTCTCTACATAGAATTTCGAAATTCACTTCAAAGGAAGGAACACATCCAAAGGTTAATAAGCTTGGGACTAATACTTGGGCTAAAACGAAGGCCAAAACCAAATCAAAGGTTAAGCAAATAGCATACGACCTATTGAAACTCTATGCTAAGAGAAAGGCTTCAGAAGGGTTTGCATATTCTGCTGATAGCTACCTTCAACACGAACTAGAGGCTAGCTTCATGTTTGAAGACACCCCTGACCAGCACGAAGCGACGGAAGCCGTAAAACAGGACATGGAAAAATCCATGCCTATGGATAGGCTAGTATGTGGAGATGTAGGGTTTGGTAAAACTGAAATAGCAATTAGAGCTGCATTTAAAGCAGCAACAGATGGCAAACAAGTTGCTGTTCTTGTCCCAACTACCATTCTTTCACTGCAACACTCTAGAAGCTTTTCTAGAAGGTTGAAAGAATTCCCCGTAACAACCGATTATATCAACAGATTTAAAACCGGGAAAAGACTGACTGAAACCCTCAATAAGGTTGAAAAGGGAGAAGTTGACATCCTGGTAGGAACTCACGCTCTTGTTGGAAATAGAGTGAAGTTTAAAGATTTGGGATTACTCATTATCGATGAAGAACAAAAGTTTGGGGTAGGTGTAAAGGATAAACTGAAGACATTAAAGGAAAACGTAGATACTTTGACTTTAACAGCGACACCAATTCCTAGAACCCTGCAATTTTCCTTGATGGGCGCACGCGATCTTAGTATTATTCGCACTCCTCCACCAAACAGGCATCCCATAGAAACTATACTGACTGGCTTTAGTGAAGCGACTATTAGAGATGCTGTTTCTTACGAAGTAAGTCGAGGAGGCCAGGTGTATTTCGTTCACAATAGAGTGGGTAATATTAAAGATGTCGCTGGTATGATACAGAGGCTTTGCCCTGATGTGAGAATAGGCATAGGTCACGGCCAAATGGAGGGTAAAAAGTTGGAAGAAGTAATGGGCAGATTTATTGAAGGTGGATATGACGTATTAGTTGCAACGACCATTATTGAAAGCGGGATAGATATCAGCAATGCGAACACGATTTTAATCAATGAGGCTCAGAAGTTTGGGCTAAGTGATTTGCACCAGCTAAGGGGACGCGTAGGTAGATCGAATCGTAAGGCGTTCTGTTATTTGATGGCTCCCCCGCTCAATGTTCTACCTTCAGAATCTCGAAAAAGACTGCAAGCTCTAGAACAATTTAGCGACCTTGGAAGCGGTGTTCAAATCTCAATGCGCGATTTAGATATTAGAGGTGCTGGAGATCTCCTTGGAGCTGAGCAAAGTGGATTTATCTCAGATATAGGATTTGAAATGTACCAACGCATTTTATCTGATGCAGTAAATGAATTAAAAGAAGAAAACTTCAAAGAACTATTCGAAGAAGAGCGCAAAGAAACAAGCAACTACGTTAAAGAAACTGTTCTAGAAACAGATCTCGCACTTCTAATTCCCGACAGTTATGTAAGTGACATCCCTGAGCGAATTGCGCTATATAGAAAACTGGATAGCATAGATTCTGAAAGTAATCTCAAAGCGTTTAAGGTTATGCTCGAGGATAGGTTTGGGCCTATATTGAAAGAAACTGAAGAGCTTCTTCAGACTATTCGACTCAGATGGATTTCTAGAATTTTAGGGATGGAGAAGGTGATTCTCAAAAGCGGGGTGCTTATTGCGGCTTTCGTTTCTGACGAATCGAGCCCATATTACCAAGGTGCAATGTTTACTAGAATCCTAGGTTACCTCAAGGAGAACAATAAGCAAACTAGTATGTATCAAAGAAACGGAGCCTTGAGGTTGAAGGTTACAGGAGTACAATCTGTGAAACACGCGCTAGGCATCTTTGTTGATATGGCAGGTATGACCGCATCTAAGGCGGCAGAACTCACTAGCGGAAGAGCTGCAAAAACAATAAAGTCTAATGCACAATAAACTCCCGTTTTCAACTGCTGAAGAGGTCCTTGAAGGGCAAGTCTTAGTTTTTGATAAGCCGCTAACTTGGACAAGTTTTGACGTGGTAAATAAGGTTAGAGGCACATTTAAAAACGTGTTTGGGCTTAAAAAAGTGAAAGTAGGTCATGCGGGGACTCTTGACCCTCTAGCAACTGGAGTGCTCATTCTTTGCACTGGTAGAAAAACAAAAACCATTGAGACGCTGCAAGCTGAGGAGAAAACTTATACCGGAACTATCCGACTAGGAATAACTACTCCTTCTTTCGATGCTGAAACAGAAGTGGATTTCAAGGGAGATGCCCAAAAGATCTGTTCTCTTAAATTCGAGCAAGTCTCAAAGGCTGCAGAGACTTTCATTGGAGATTTGAAACAAATGCCACCACAATTCAGCGCTAAAAAAGTTGATGGAGTCGTCGCTTACAACGCAGCAAGAAAAGGAAAGACGGTAAACCTTCAACCTAAAGCTGTACATGTTTTTAGTTTCAAAATAATTGATTTCGAAAAAAATTATCTTTACGGTCATCCGGTAATGGACATAAGGTTTGAGATCAAATGCTCAAAAGGAACATATATCAGAGCTCTTGCTAGAGACCTAGGACAGGCTATAGGTATAGGTGGGATGCTAACTGAATTAAGACGTACCCAGAGTGGAAGTTTCCTAGTAGAAAACGCATTTGATTTACAGGAGTTTATCTCATCTGTCAAATCTTTAGTATAAAGTGAATTTTATAGCAGAAAGTACTTGACTTGATTGGTGTTTTTGATTAGCTTCGCACGCTCAATTTTCGCATCCTAAAAACTGCATATATATGTCAGCTCAAAGAATGAAATTATCGCATTTTAGATTCGACCTCCCAGAAGAACAGATTGCGAGATATCCACTAGATAATCGTGACGATGCGAGAATGATGATTGTCAATAAAAAGACAGGTAAATTTGAGCACAAAATGTTCAAAGACATCATCAACATTTTTGATGAAGGAGATGTTTTTGTAGCAAATAATACAAAAGTTTTCCCTGCTCGTCTTTATGGAAATAAAGAAAAGACTGGGGCCGTAATCGAAGTGTTCCTTCTTCGCGAGCTAAATGAAGAGAGTATGCTCTGGGATGTTCTAGTTGATCCTGCTAGAAAAATTAGAATTGGCAACAAGCTGTACTTCGGAGAGAATGACGAGTTAGTCGCTGAAGTTATCGATAACACTACTTCTAGAGGGCGTACACTTCGATTCCTTTTTGAAGGTACAAAGGCTGAATTCTTAAAGAAGATTGGCCAGCTAGGAGAAATTCCTCTTCCACGTTACCTAGACCGCGGTACTGAGGATGTCGACAGCGAAAGATTCCAAACCATTTATGGAAGCGTAGAAGGTGCTGTTGGTGCTCCTGCTGCAGGACTTCACTTTTCAAAGCAAGTTCTTAAGCGTCTAGAGATTAAAGGAATCGACATGAGCTTCCTTACTCTTCACATTGGTTTAGGAACGTTCAGAGAAGTTGTAGTTGAAGATATCACAAAACATAAAGTAGATTCTGAGCAGCTTATCATCCCTCAATCATGTGTGGATAGAGTTAACCGAGCAAAATCAGAAGAAAAGAGAATTTGTGCAATTGGCACAACCGCAATGCGTGCAATGGAAACCTCTGTTAGCACTACAAATACTCTCAAGCCATTCGCGGGTTGGACTAATAAGTTCATCTTCCCTAAGTACGACTTTAGAGTAGCTGATAGTATACTTACAAACTTCCACACCCCTCAGTCAACTCTACTTATGCTTCAATCTGCATTTGCTGGTCACGAGCTTATTATGGAGGCATATAACGAAGCAATTAAAGAGGGTTACCGTTTCTATGTGTATGGAGACGCTCTTCTAATTAAATAATTTATGAAGAATCTAACGCTTTCTATTCTAGCTCTGTTTGCGGTTACTATTACTTCAGCCCAAATCACAACAATCGAAATTGGTGATAAGGCTCCTTTCTCAGATTATAAGTTGAGGAATATCGATGGGTCTACCGTATCTATTAAAAATATCACTGGAGAAAATGGCGCTCTCGTCATTTTCACTTGCAACAACTGTCCTTTTGTTATTGGCCGAGGAGAAGAGATTGAAGGTTGGGAAGGTCGGTATAATGGTATTATTTCCTTAGCTGCACAAAATGAGATTGGGTCTATTCTAGTTAATTCAAACGAGGCAAAAAGAAACGGTGATGACAATATTACCGCTATGAAAAACAAAGCACATGATATGGGCTATTTAGCTCCTTATGTTGTTGACGAAGAAAGTAAGCTTGCAAATGCTTTTGGTGCAAGAACTACTCCACACGTATTCTTATTTAATTCTGATTTAGAACTTATCTACACTGGTGCAATTGACGACAATGTCAACAGTTCTGAAGAAGTAGAAAATCACTATCTCATAGACGCTATCGAGCGTCACTCAGTAGGAAAGCGTATTAAAAAGAATACTACAGCTCCACTAGGCTGCTCTATCAAAAGAGTACAGCATTAATTCTATTAAAGCGGGAGGTTCCCGTGCTTCTTTCGCGGGTTATTTCTAACCTTATTCTTAAGCATATCGAATGCTGCAATTAACTTCTCACGAGTATCTTTAGGATTAATAACTTCATCTACATATCCTCTTGCTGCAGCATTATACGGATGAGCAAATACCTCTGCGTACTCTGCTTCTTTTTCAGCAAGTTTAGATGCCGGATCTTCTGCACCACTTATCTCCTTACGGAAAATGACTTCAGCAGCACCTTTTGCTCCCATTACTGCAATCTCTGCAGTAGGCCAGCTATAAACCATGTCTGCGCCAATGTTTCTACTATTCATCACATCATATGCACCACCGTATGCTTTACGAGTGATAACTGTAACTCTTGGAACAGTCGCTTCAGAGAATGCATAAAGGAGTTTTGCTCCGTGTGTGATAATACCATTCCATTCTTGGTCTATTCCAGGAAGGAATCCAGGCACGTCCTCTAGAACTAATAATGGCACATTAAACGCATCACAAGTTCTAACAAATCTCGCTGCTTTAATTGAAGCGTGAATGTCTAATACCCCAGCTAAGAATACAGGCTGATTTGCAACAACTCCTACTGAACGGCCAGCTAGTCGTGCGAAGCCTACAACAATGTTTTCTGCGAAGTCTTTTTGAACTTCAAAGAAAGAATCCGAATCAACTATTTCAGAAACAGCTTCACGAATGTCATATGGCTGAGAAGCATTTTCAGGAATAATAGTATCAAGCTTAGGGCGCTTCTCATCTTTAGGAGTGTACTCTAGAGCTATAGGGTCTTCTTCACAATTTTGCGGAAGGAAGCTAAGTATAGCTTTCGCTTGCTCTATGGCTGCTGCCTCATGAGGAGCGGTGAAGTGTGTTACTCCAGACTTCGTCGCGTGTGTTTTTGCTCCGCCTAGCTCTTCAGACGTCACCTCCTCGTGAGTTACTGTTTTTACAACATTTGGTCCTGTTACAAACATGTAAGAAGAACCTTCCACCATGAAAGTAAAGTCTGTTAATGCAGGAGAGTAAACCGCTCCTCCAGCACATGGTCCCATAATTAATGAAATCTGAGGAACAACTCCGCTCGCTTGAACGTTCCTGTAAAAGATGTCTGCATAACCACCTAAACTCACTACTCCTTCCTGAATTCTAGCTCCTCCAGAATCATTTAATCCTACCACAGGAGCACCGTTTTCAAGAGCGAGTTCCATGATTTTGCAGATTTTTTCAGCATGCGCTTCTGCAAGTGAACCTCCCAGAACTGTAAAGTCTTGTGAGAAGACATAAACGAGTCTTCCATTCACTTTTCCGTATCCAGTTACTACTCCGTCGCCTAAAAATTTCTGCTTGTCTAAGCCAAAATTCGTAGACCTATGCGTCACTAACATTCCGAGCTCTTCGAAAGTGCCAGGATCTAGCAGTAAGCTAATTCGCTCACGTGCAGTTAGTTTGCCCTTTGAATGCTGGGCTTCAATGCGTTTTTCACCTCCACCTTTTAGCGCTTCTTTGCGCATATTTTCGAGACGTTCTACCGGGCTATTAAACTGGTTTTGCATAATGCGAATCTACGGCAGATAAATTCTAACTTTGCGCCATGCATAGATCACATACGTGTGGAGAACTAAACATTGAAAACAAGGGTGTAAATGTCACCCTTTCAGGTTGGGTTCAAAAGACTAGAGACCTTGGGGGTATGACCTTTGTTGATCTGCGTGACCGCTATGGCATTACGCAGCTCGTTTTTAACATGGATGCCGATGCGGACCTTTGCGCTCAAGCTAGAAAGCTGGGCCGTGAGTTCGTGATTAAAGTTACTGGTGATGTCGTTGAGAGGGAAAATAAAAACCCAAACAACCCCACTGGAGACATTGAGGTTGACGTTAAATCGTTAGACGTCCTCAACGCTAGTAAAGTACCTCCATTTACAATAGAGGATAATAC
>MDSV01070636.1_pt1 | contig 22043 bp, 21 predicted proteins | sample 810851 | NCBI WGS metagenome assembly MDSV01 (sample SAMN05326640, study PRJNA326480) | marine metagenome | isolation source: seawater | place: Atlantic Ocean: North East | collected 2012 | reverse complement strand
ATTTATAAATCACAAGACTTTGGAGAATACTCTGGTTCAGGTGATGGATTAGGTTTACAAAAAGATACTTTTGATACTTCTGCTATAGATATAATTTCTGATATAACCTCTATCCCTTTAGAAAATGCATCAGTTGATACTATATTGTGCTCCGAAGTGTTTGAGCATATAGCTGATCCCGTTAAAGCATTAAAAGAATTTAATAGGCTTTTAAGTCCTGGCGGTAAATTAATACTAACTGCTCCCTTCAATAGCATAACTCACTTCAGTCCCCACTTTTATGCAACTGGTTTTAGTAATAACTACTACCAGCACCACCTTACTGAATCAGGATTTAAGATAATCGAAATCGAAAGTAATGGAAATTATTTCGAGTACATGGCTCAAGAACTAAAAAGGTTACCTAAAGTATCAAAACAGAACTCATCTATTAAGCCAAATTTAGTATTAGAATTTAGCATCAGATATTTACTAAGGTACCTTCAAAGGAACTCTATTAATGACAATGGTAGTAACCAACTCTTGTGCTTTGGTTATCACGTCTTAGCAGAGAAAAGTTAATTTAATTTTTTTATAATGAAATTATGAAATACAAAAAAGAATTAGGTGGTTTATTTGTTCTTTTAGGTTTTACTTGGCAAGCATTTACCTCTTTAAGCTCTAGCTACACCCCAACTCAAGCAATTCTTGTTGTTATATTTGCGTATCTTGGAGTTCGTTTAACTTACTTCGTTTATTTTAAAAATAAACAATAGTTAGAATTAACCGAAAATGAAAAATAAGTTTCAGAGTGTCACTTTTACAAATAAAGGATATATTAATTTTACAAATAATCTTCTAGAATCAATAAACAAAAACGAAGTTGATATTGACTTGAATATCAATGCTTTAGATAAAGAATCCTATGATTTTTTTAAAAGTAAAAAAACAAAAGTAACATTTTTACAAAGTGAGTCAAAACACTCTGAGTTTTTAGACCAAAAAGATAAAGAATTTGGTTCGTTAATGATAAAAAAATTTGAATGCATCTACAATTCTCTTCTTGAAAATGAACTTGTTTTATATATTGATGGCGATATTGTAATAAAGAAAAATTTTAAGAACACTCTCATTAAGAAAATGAATAACCTAGATTTTTTATTTCAAAATGATAAAAATCCAAAAAAACCACTTCAAGAAAATCTATGTGCTGGTTTCATGATGATAAAATCAAATAAAAAAACTTTAAAATTTTTTAATCCTGAAACTATTCCGATTAATCGAATAATAAATTACAGAACTCATGATCAAACATACATAATTAAAAACCGTGCAAAATTTAAATACGAAATATTACCTCTAGAAAAATTCCCAAATGGTCCTTATTTTTATGAAAATTTTGAAAACCTTGACCCTTGGATGATTCATTTTAATTATGTACTAGGTAAAGAAAAGGAAGCCTTAATGAAAAAATATAATGAGTGGTACCTAGATGAATGATATAATATTTTTTACAATCAATAGCTTTACTTTTAAAATACTTATAATTATTTAATAATTGATATAGTTTGGAGAAAACTTGTTTATCCTGCCATTTGTTATATTGCTATTTAAATATACAATTTTTTATTGTTTTCTTTACTTATTAGGCAAGAGCCTAATAACATCTTTGTCAAAAATATTTGATTTAAATTCTAATAAATCTAATTTATTGGGTACAAGAATTGATTATCTTTATCCTTTGTTTGGCTTAATAGTTTTAGGAAACTTGTTAATATTTTTAAATACATTTTTGCCAATAAAAGGGTTCTTTGTAGCTTCAATTTTCATTCTTTTAGCAATCCCATCATTGAAAGGTTTAAATATAAGTTTAAGAAAATCAATTAACTTAGACTTTATTTTTAGCTTTGTTGTTTTACCTATAATTTTAGTAATCTCAACCTACGATATAACTTTTAACTATGATGCTGGATATTATCACCTATTGCATCAAAATTGGATTAGGGAATCAAATATGATTATAGGTATGGTGAATATCTTCTTTGCCTTGGGTATGTCATCTATTTACGAATATATTTCTGCTTTTCTTTGGTTTGACGAAACCATGGTGTTTTTGCATTTCTTAAATATATATTTCGTTCATTTTTTCTATTTATTTATAAAAGAAAATTTAATTAATAAAAAATATCAATCTCTCTACAACGTTTCTTTAATTATTTTAATATTTTCTATAATGGATAATTTTGGATTTGGTGGTGGGAGAAATGGTTTTATTTATATTCAAGGTGTGACAAAGCAAGACACAACTGTTGGTATTTTATTTTGGTTTTTGACAATAGTAATATTACATAAAATCTACAAATCAGAAATAACAAGGTTAGAGATAACGGCATTGTCTTTAATAACATTTTTTGTCTATCAAATTAAAGTTTCCGGTGTGATGATTATATTTATTTACGCTTATTTAATTTTTAGCTTACTAATTAAGAAAAATTACAAACTATCTACGTTGCTTTATCTTCATATACCTGCATTTATATTAATAATAATTTGGTTTAGTAAAAGCTTAATCACAACAGGTTGCTTCATTTATCCGGTGGATATTACATGCATAGAAAGTTTTAACTGGTATGTAAAAGGTTCAACAGCAAATGTTGAATATTATACAAAACTGGCAAGTAAGAATTATAATCTATCAATTCCATTTACTGAATGGATACAAAAAGTAGCGAAAGATACATTTGAACATAGGGGGCAAGTATTAAAGAACTTTTTGATTTCAAGTTCAATTATTTATGGAATAAAAATAGCTTTTTTTGATAAATTAAGAGGTCACCTAGTATTAAAACTTTTTATGGCTTCGTTTGTTTTGGTAAACTTTACATATCTACTATTTTATGGTCCAATACCTAGATATGCCATAGGTATTTGTATGGTAAGTGTATCTTTAATTGGATACTTTTCTGGTAAGTTAAAATTTGAAATAAATAATAGTATTAAATATGGTTTAATATTTCTATCAGTATTCTCAGTTGTTAGGTTAAATTCATATATATCTTTTATAGAAAATGATGACCTTCGAATATTCAATCCTTTAGAGGTTGAATTAATATATGAAGATGTAGTTTTTATAAATGCTTTTGAAAATTGGGTTAAACCAGAAATTGGAGATCAGTGTTGGGCTAATTTGAAATGTACAATGTCTGATCAGGATATTTATTTCACTGAGAACTCTATCTTTAAAACGGCTTATCGAAAATGATTGGATTATTTACTTTCATATCCTTATTTTTACTGAGTCAATTAACTATATTCCAAAGTAGGGACATTGATGTTGAACAATTATATACAGACTTTTTATATCTTAATTTATCACTTGAATTTCAAACCCTAAAATATTTTATATCTATCAATATATCGTTTCTAACCATCTTGCTTGCTGTATTTTTTAGACCATTCATTGAGGTGTATTTGAACTACTATAGAAAATTTTCTTTTTATATACTTATAAACTTGGTATCTGTCTCTACTGTATTAATTGTTCTCAGAATATACGGCTACTCAAGATTGCTATTAATTGTATATATAGTTTTTTCATCAATCTTGATGCAAATTATAGATAAAAAAAGATAGTTAAATTAAGATATTTTTGACAGTTTCAGTTTTACCAATAAAAAACTTATTAAATCTAATTTTCTCCATTTTAAATCTTTAAATTTTAAGAATTTAACTGTGGAATATTTATTAAATTTAAAAACAGTTTTTTTTCTTACTCTTTTTGACCACTCTACATCTTCTGATTCTCCCCAAGCTAGTTCTTCATCTAATGGATTCTGTATCATAAAACTTCTTTTAGCTACCCAGTAAGCACCTGATATGTACATATATTTACTTAATGATTTGACCCAGTAGGGAAGTAATAGTTTTTTGGTATCGTTTAGAAATTTATCGATATTCGAATTGTTATCTTTCCATAAAAGCCAATCATGATATCTTTTGTTATCTAAATTTTTAACTTTATTCATAAGTACTTCAAAATCGTTACCATATTTAATAAAACCTGCATACCATGATTTATCAAGAGATACATAATCATGCATGTAGACTATATTTTCAAATTGGCTCATTGAAGTTATTAAATTTTTTTTTCTTGTTATCCAGTTATTCTTTTCATTCTCACTAAATGGAACTACTTTTGTATCTGATCCATATTCAATATTCGAACCACCAACAATTATTATTTCATAAAACTCTATGTTTTGATTTCTTATTGTTTTTATTATCTCGCTAACAAAAGTTTCTGTTTTTGGAGAAGTTATGATACCGAATGTAAACTCCATATGTTCAATACTTAAACTTCTTTATTGAACTGTAAAAAAGTGTCTAAATCTTCAGGTGTTCCCAATCCCCACATTTTCTCAATTGATTTAATTTTAATTTTTTTTCCATCTTTAATAGCTTCGTTATATACGGGACAAACATAAAATTCATTATTGACCCTATTGTTATTTTCTATCATTTGTTCAGCATATTTAACGTAATCTCTACCTTCTCTCCAATAGTAGACTCCAACAGTTGCATTTGTACTAATTGGATTTTTTTCAGCAACCTCTGAAACTAAACCATCATTATCAACTTTTGCATAAGACCATTTAGGATGTGAGGACTCAAATGTTAAAATTCCTCCATCAACATCGGAATTTACAAATTGATACATTACCTCTCTAGGATTCCACTCAATGAATTGATCAGAATTACAAATTAAGAGAGGGGCTGAGTTATTAATACTGTCTTTAGCAATTAAAGTAGTCGATGCTGCTCCATCCGTAATCTCATCTAACTCAAAAATTGTACTGTCAGGTTTTTGAATTTTTAGCATCTGATTAATGTTAAATTTTTCATTGTGCTCTTTTTGAACTATAAAAATATAGTTTGCATCAATATTTAAGTTTTCAAGCACGACCTGAATCATAGGCTTACCTTTAATTTCAATTAAAGGCTTAGGAAAAACGTATCCCTTTTCGTCAAAACGTGAGCCTCTTCCAGCCATTGGTATTAAAACATTTAACTTTTTATTGTTGTAAGAATTCAAATCACTGTTGAGTTTAGCAATATTATTATTTTCAATCTGGAAAAAAAAGGAGCTATCTAAATCACTGCTTTCCTCAATAAAATAAACATTTGAACCACTAAGTTTTGCACCCAGTCTTCCTACGGGTGAATCTTCAACAATTAATGTATTTTCAGGGCTTATTCCATACTTAATCATCGGAATCCAGTACATTTCAGGGTGAGGTTTTGAATTTTTAACATCTTCATTAGATAAAATCATATCAAAAATATTTATTATTCCAAGGTTTGTTAAAACAGTTTCAACAGTAGATCTGATGCTATTGCTTGCACAAACTATTGTCACTCCTGAATCTTTCAATTTTCCTAAATTTTCAACTAAAAAATTATTTTCTTCAATATCTGCTAAGAGATCGTTTGTATAGCGTTGTTTGGATCTCCATATCTCATCAAAACTAGATTCGTCTAATCCTCTTGTTTCACCCAAAATTTCAAGTTTTTTACTTGTTGGTAAACCATCAAAAGTAGCAACGTGGTCTTTATAAGTTATAACATATTTTTTATCTATATTCTCAAGAGCTTTATTCAAGGCCTCAAAGTGAAATTTCTTTGAATCATAAAGTACCCCATCTAGGTCAAAAATAATTAGTTTTATCATATTTATATAAAATTATTCTAACCAAGTAAAACATAAAACTTAGACATAAATAAATTCAGATTTTAAGTATATAATTCATCAATATGGTGACTAAATATATATCTCATAGAGGAAATCTAGATGGGAGAGAAAAAAACTCTGAAAATACCCATGAATACATTGGCGCTTCTATTGCTAAAGGTTTTGATTGTGAGATTGATATATGGAAAATTGGAAATGATTTAATTTTAGGCCACGATAAGCCTGAAAATATTACAAGTATCGATTGGATTTCAGAATATCAAGACAGTTTATGGATTCATTGTAAAAATTATGAAGCATTATTCTTTTTTAACTCACTATCTATGGATATAAATTATTTCTGGCATCAAACAGATGACTTTACTTTAACAAGTCAAGGTCATATCTGGACTTATCCTAAGAAAGAATATTTCAAAAAATCTGTAATTGTAAACTTGGAAGAAAAACTCCCAGAGAACTTAAACGTATACGGGATATGTAGTGACTATATAGAAGCAATTAAGAATAAGTTGGAAGATGGGTAAGAATAAATATTTTATTAAATCCGTCCTTGTAGAACTTGATAGATACTAAGTTTGTCAACCGTTTCTATTAGTTGAAATTTATTTTTGTTTTTTTGAATAAATTCAATCACCTCATATTGCTTATAAGTTTGTATGTCGTCTAGTCCAAAAAATTTAGTTCTAGTATATAAAAGTTTAAACTCAGCAAAAGTTGAAAACTCGCCCCCGTCAAATAATATAAAGTCATATTGGTCGTTTATTAAACTACTAATGTTTTTTGTTTTTTTGTATCTTCTTATGTCTTGATAAAACCATTCAATATTCTCAGGATTTAAATTATGCTTCCTAAAGTCTATTAGGTTAGGGTCTGGTAAATCTATAACCTCTATTATTCTTCCAAGTTTCAACTTTATTTCAGGAAATTTTTTAAGATTTTTTTTGGCATAATTATAAGCAATCTTATCCGTCTCGATTGACATAAATGAAAATGTTGAACCTGTGGACATAAGGGCATTGTAAATGACTAAAGTTGATCCCAGCCCATTCCATGTACCAATTTCTAAGACATTTTTGATATCAAATTTTTTAATAAATTCATAAATTAACTTTCCACCGCTAGTTTCATCATTAATTTGGCCATAAGATCTTGAAAGGTGTTTTTTTGTTCTGATATAGTTTCTAGTGTTCTTGACAAGTTTAATACCCTTGATGAATTTTTTAAATTTTTTATAGTTAAGCATTCACTTAAGAATACATAATAATTTAAAACTATTCTATTTAATAATATTTATGGAAACAAAAAGTAAATAAATTTTTAGATGAATATACTATTTAAATATTCAATGTATTTAAACAAAAAAGCGCTCGTAAAGATATATGGAGGTTTTGGTAACCAGTTATTTCAATATTGTTTTGCGAACTACCTTAAAGGTAAAAATATATCAGTTCACATAAACAATTACTGGTTTAAATCTTCAAATGATAAGTTTTCTAGAAAAGAAATCTTCAGTCCTGAATTTTATGGGTTCAAAGAAGCAAGTAGGTTTAATTTAAAAATATATGAATATTCAGATAGGTATCTTAAAGACAATGCAAAAAATATTTATAGTACCTATGATGATGAAAACTATAATAATAAGGTAAAAGGGTATTTGAATTATTTTATTGGTATATGGCAAGACAAAAAATACTTACAAGATTCTCAAAATTTTCTAATAAAACATTTATCAAAAAATACAACTATTAATAAGAGTCTTAAAAAAAATAATGTAAATGATTCGGTAATGTTGCATATAAGAAGAGAAAATTACGTAGGTGAAGAATTACATTTAGATTATTACCTTAATTGCATAGAATATATTAAAAACAAATACGGAAATGACACAACAGTAAATCTTTTTTCTGACTACTCAAACATAACTAAATATAAGGATTTGACAGACAAAGTTGATACCATTAAGTTGCCAGATAATAATAATTCAGATGATACTCTGATTACGTTTAGTAAAATGTTGGAAAATGAACATTTTATAATTTCAAATAGTACCTATTCATATATGGCTGCTCTCATAAAAAATAATAAAAACAATACAATCTTGATGCCTAAGCCTTGGATGATAAATAAAAAAAATAAAAATTTAAGTCTTTCAGGATTTACAGAAATAGAACGGTAACTTTATAAATCGAGGATTACGAAAATTTAAATATATTCCTTCCAAATTTTTTTTGCTTTAATTAATTCAAATATTAAATCTACTTCTGCAAACCAATTAGTTTGCCAATGTGAAGTGCCATGTAGTCTCTCAGTATATGAGATTTTTGGTCTTTTTATTTTTATTTTTTTTATATTTTTATAACGTAGATAAATAAAAACATCAAATAAAAAATTAGATGGTGAGTATTTAATTTTTCTAAGATTCTCCGTTGATACAACACAAGGAACTCCTCCAACATCATTTACTAATTTACCAAAAATTAAAGAGGTAATTATTCCAAAAATTACTGTTTTACTTTTCGGAATTACTTTTCTATGTACTCTTTTGAATTTTATAAACTCATTGTCTTTTAATTCAGTATTTTCTAAATGGTTCAAAAGAGTTACAGGATCAACTTTTAAATTTCCAGGCATCCATGAAACATATTTTGCTTCAACTGATTGCAATCCAAATATTATCCCACCTCCATAACCAAGGTTGTCATCTGTTCTAGTTATTTTCCATACAGGATTTCGAGAAATCTGATTTTCAATTAATGTTTCTTCTAGTGATTTAGGAGAGCTTCCGTTATCTACAAATATAAAAGTAAATTTATTTGAACCTAGACCCTCAAGCCTTTTTGTAAATTCTATAAAATTATTTTCTTCATTGAAGAAAGGAACAATTATTTCACATCTATAATTATCGTTCATATTTAAAATATTTTTTTGATTAATTCAATGTATTCATCCGCTGTTCCACAATCGTAGTACTCTCCATCTGCTTCTACGCAATTAATATAATTATTATCTTTAAGAGCTGACTTAATAGCATAACCTACATGTGGATCTTCTAATTTAATAAAATCGTATAAATCACTCTTAAAGGTTATTGCACCCCAAGAATATTCATGAACCTGTTTTCCTGGTTTGTCTATAATATCCTCCAAATTGCCATCAGTAGAAAAACTCACCTCTCCTAACTTTCCCTCCTGGCTTGGACGAGTTTTCCAACAAATCAGATTTGCGAGAAGATTGTTATCTGTCGAAATAATTTTTTCATACACTTTATCGTTTGAAAAGTATGTGTCGGGCATAACCAGCGTATAGTTTGTACCATTTATTTTATCCATTGTTGTCTTGACTGTTTCTGACATAGTATCTGATTTAACAGAGAATATTTTTATTTTATTATCTTTAATCAATGACGAAAGTAAATCAACATATCTTGGGTTAGTTGGAATCCAAATATTTTCTACTGAATCTATTAAAAAATTGATATGTCTCTCAATTAGGGTGAGATAGTCATTGTTGCAAGGAAGTAGAAATTTAGGTAAACCTCTCATTCTTGATGCACTTCCAGCAGCAGGTAAAATTAATTGCATATTAAATTATAAATCTTACAACCAAGACTGTTACGCTTTTATAACTTATTATTACTGTTTAAATGCGGATATATGAGATCTCTTAGAATTTTTAATATATTTTTTGTTAGGTGACTTAATATTAATATCATCAATATACCCTTAGAAACAGCAAGTATATTTAATAAAATACCATCTAAAGAGGTTTGAAAAGGTGAAAGAAATAAGTAAGACAAAAATATATTTTTTTCAAATATATTTAAGTATTTACTAAATTTGATTAAATACAAAATTAAAACCATATTTCTGTAGTCATAGTTTGCTAACAAAAGAATGCCAAAGGTCCAAATAATCAAACTATAGTCTATTGAAGAATCCAAGGTAATAAGAGTAAATTTAAACTTTTGACTTATCAATAATATAAGAACAGAAAGAGTACAAAAAATTAAAACTACAATTCTATATCCATATGACCTATCAAAAATAGTTATCCAAATATATTGGCTAATACTTAATAGACCTGTTGCATTGTGTGGACCTGTTGGTAAAAGTGGAGTAATATTTTCGAGAAATATTAAATAAGCTGATGAAATTATCATCAAAATATTGATACAAATAATCTTCGTAGACAAATTTTTAATTGAGAAAATGAGAAATCCAAATAATGCAAAAATTGGATGAATTTTAAATAAGGCTAATACAAAAATTCCAATTATTAATGCTAAATTATTTTTGATAAATAAAATCGCATATAAAAAAATAATAAACACAACAAGATCCATATTCTGTTGGTTGATTAATAAATTAAAACTAGGACTCATGAAAAGGAAAAACTGAGTTTTATTATCTATTATTTGAAGATTTAAAATCTTAATATATGCAAATAGTATGAGCATAAAAAATAAAACAGCAGACACGTTTGCGACTGTATCGGTATTGACATAGTTTAATCTTAAATTATTAAATAATGGACCATACCCCTGGAACATAGGACATTCCTTAGCGTCTATAAAAGCATTCCCATCATATTTATTGTTTAAGTAATTACATTTCATTTGCCTTATTGAGCTCTTGAAATCAATGAAATAAGAATTGTAACCATGACTTAATTTTGACCAATAGTATTTACTATCAAATAGGGAAAAAGATACTTTGAAAAAATAAATAATCAAAGGTAAATATATAAGATAGCTTTTGAATGTTTTATATTCCAATATAAATATTAATAAAAATAAACTTAAATAAAATAAATTTTGATCTATGAATATTCCTATCAACATAGCCAATGGAAAGACTGTTTTTTTTAAAACCTTCACAAGAATAATTATAGATTTAAAAGCTTTTATAGCCCATTCATGAATTTCAAAGTTTTTTATCAATAAAATTTATCAAAAAATAAAGCTTTTTTGCTATAAATGTTAGATATTTTGAATAAAAAGGAACATAATATGTGCCACCTAATTTCTTTTTAAAAACATATTTCCTTATTTCCTGACTATTGGTTTTCAAAAATGTTGAAGCTCTACCCTTATTAAGGTTTGAATCCACAAAAGCGGGTTTCCATATATATATTTTTTTTGTATTCTTTTTATTTATCAATTTTTCAATAAGTTCATTCATATACATTTTTGACATACTATATGATCTTAAAGTTGGCCTAACGAAATCAGCTAGAATACTGGAGACTACGTGGAGTTCATCATAATTTTCTGACATTATAATTTTCCTTCCAATGTCAAACGTTTCGTAAGTGTTTATATTAAGATGAAATTTTAGATTCTCTACAAATTTTATCTTTTCACTCTCGGGCCTAAGTACCCCATAGCTTAAAATAAAAATATTAATTACACCTTCTTTTTTTATATTCAAAACATTAAAGGCTTCAGAATAACTGTTTACAATTAAAACTTCTCCATCAGTAGTTTGTTTTTGTTTTGTTCTTTTAATTGATACTGTTTTTATTTCATGTTTTGAGTATTTATCAATTATTCCGTTCAAAATCGAATTGCCTATTTTAGAGTTTCCTCCAAATAAATATATACAAACTAACTCATCCAAAAGTTTCTAACCATCTTTCAATTAAAATTTCATTTAGTGCCATTATTACTGCTTGAGGATTTCCCCAGGGAGCTGTGGGTAATAATGAAGCATCACAGATTTTAATTCTTGGATCTAAAAGAAGTTCCCCGTTCTTTCCGATATCTTTGTTTGAGTTAATTGGTAAAGATCCAAAAATATGTACAGTTGTCATGGGAGATATTGATTCTTCAGGCCAAAGTTTCTTAACTTCACCATTTTTTAATATTTTCTTAAGTATTGAGAAACCTTCAGCAATTTTATCTTTATCATATTTTCTAATATATATAAATGGATATGCTTTGCCTCTAAAGTAGAATATCCTCCCTTTTGATTTTTCTAAAACTGTACTGCTAAAATAACAAGCAAAATTTTCCGCTTTTATTTCTTTATTGAAATATCCTAATGATGCAAGAGTGGCCTTCATATATGGATATGTTGAAACTGCATATCCAAATTTATGTTTAAGATCAGAAGTCCATGCTTGATATGGGGGAAATAAATCTCCATCATTTATATAATTTCCATAGTCAACTACACACCTGGTCATAGGATGAAAATCAAACTTAATGCTATCTTTTAACAAATATGACTTTTTCAATAATTTGGGAGTCTCTACTGTGCCTGCAGAGACAACAACTTTTTTAGCCTTTAGATACTTAGTAGATCCATTATGATTTATTTTTACTGAGACAAAATCATTATTTCTAACAAGTTTTTCAACATGTGTTTCACTCAAAATCTTTAAACCCAAATCTATTGCTTTATCTAGATAGGTTACCTGCATACCCTGATGTTCTTCAATTGGTATATATTTTCTCCAACGTGGAATCTCTTCACAGATAATTCCTTCTTTGATAGAACCCTTAACCAAAGCAGATTTAGTATCTTTTTCATTTAATTTAGGAGAATTTTGAACACTTAACATTGTTTCAATATGTTCTTCTTTTTTAGTCCATTCATCTTCAGTTATATTTGTTTTTTTTAAAAATTTTTCTCTGTACGGTGATGCTAATTTAAAATACAAACCACTGTTAACTTCACTCCCACCACCAAAAGTTCCTCCTTCTGCAAACAACACTGGGATATTTCCGTAACAGAAGTTCATCCCCTCGTTGACAAATTGAAATTTTGATTGTTTATATGAATGATGTTCAATCATGCCGGGTTTGAAATATTTACCAGATTCAATAATCAGAACATTTTCTTTTTTTTGTACCATCTTTAATGCAGCAATAGATCCTCCGGGCCCACTTCCTATAACGATTGAATCAAATATTTCATTATCTTCTAAATCATAGTTTTGATTAACGGAACTAGGATCTAATGTTGTGCTATTTGATTCATAAATTAATATTGAAATACCTGCAACAAATTTGAATAAAATAATTTTTTGATTAATTTTTTGATTTTTACTAAAAAATTTACATATCCACATATAGATTAGAAATAAATTAATAATAATTTTTATTATTCCTGTATTATCAATTCTTTCTTTAATTAAGTTACATTTTGTATGGTGTATGTCATAACCTAAAAGTGTTAATACGGTATGAAGTAACGAGTAGTTACACTTCTTTTCCATTAGATTATTCTAAATACTTTCAAAAAAACTATTTGCACTTTCCATGAATGTGTCATTGCAGTTTTTTTGATAACTAAACCCTTTTGGGTTCCATGAATCATCAAAATAAAAGCTATGTGGGAATGCACCAAAATGCCAATTTGTAAAGTTTGTTAATCTTAAAAAAATAAGTGTCTTACCGATCACATAAAATAATTTTGGATTAATATTAAATGTCCTTACTTGCTTATCTAATTGCTTACCAAGGTTTTCTAGGTGAGATTTTAATGGTTTTGGATTTGGTGCTGCTCCAGGCCATATTCCTGAAATCTTATTGATACCTATATGAGTAATAAGATTTGTTAGATCATCAACGTCTACAAACTGAATTTTTTGACTTCCATTATTAGGAATTGGAATTGGTATGTTTTTATCAACTAAGGTAAAAAATAGTTTAAATATTCCACCTCGATTCTTACCTAAAATTGTTCGAGGACGGATTATTGAATACCTCTCTTCTAAGATCTTTTCTTTAATGTAATTTTCTGACTTTAATTTTGTTTCAGCATATAAATCCAGGGGGTTTTCTGGTGTATTTATATTTATTGGAAGTGATTTCGGTTTTCCATAGATACCACTAGAACTTATATATACAAAAAAAAGATTCTCGAAATTTACTACTGAGTCAACTAATTTTTTAGTAGCTTCAATATTTGTTGACACAAGGTCTTTTTTATTACTTTTATACGGCAACATTGATGCAGTGTGAATTATCAAATCTAATTCAGAAAGTATAACTGAATTTTCTTTTATGAAGATTTCTAATGAATTTCTAAAATACTGTACGTTGTCATATTTATATTGTGGATTTTTTATATCTACAGCAATTATCTTGTGCTCTGTGCTTGATAAATTTTTACAGAGTTGTGAACCTAAAAATCCTGAAGAGCCCGTTATAAGAATATTTAATGACATAAAGCTATATTAACTTGTTAGAAGTTTTGTTCATCTTATTTGGTTTTGAATAATTGAGAATAAATTTTAAATTATTTTATTTTTTCAGTTCTATAATTTAAATATCATGATGAATGTATATCTTAAACTAAGAAAGCTGGCATACCGTTTAGTTTGGTTTCTAGAAAAGAAACTAAAATCTGATTTATATTTAAGTAATTCTAGAACAATTATTGATATGCAGCCTGAAAATAGTTTCTCTAAGAATTTTAATAACTTTACAACTTCTCTTAAAAGTAATTTAGTTGTTAAAGCTGGCCCATTTAGTGGGCTTCAATATCCAGATAGTGTTTCATTTGGGAGTTCTCTATATCCAAAACTTATTGGTTCATATGAAATTGAATTAGAAGAATATATTTTAGATTTTATTGAAAAGAAATATGATAACATTTATGTAGTTGGTTGTGCAGAGGGTTATTACTGTAATGGTTTTGGTATTAGATCAGCTAATTCAAAAATATATTGCTTTGATATTTCAAAAGATGCTGTTGAAACCTGTAATAAAATGTCCATTCTTAACAATATAGAAAATAATGTCATCAGTCTAAATGAAGAATTTGACTTATCAAAGCTTGACTCTTCAATAGGTGGGAAAACTTTAATTGTATGCGATATTGAAGGTGCGGAAGCTGCTTTGTTTGAAGAACATAAAATGAAAAAATTAAAAAATATAGACTTGTTGATTGAGGTTCATGATTTCCAAAGTGTTGGATTAACAAAGTACTTTATTGACCTATTTAATAAAACACATAAAATTAAACAAATATTTTCAGTTGATGATCTGTATCGTCCAATGGTTTATGAAAATAGAAAATTAACACCTAATAATCTCACCTACAATGAAAATTACAGATTAATGAAGGAATATCGAAAAGCACAAATGAGCTGGCTCATTTTAAATGCAACTTAAGCTAGATAAAGTAATGAGTTTTGATATTTGAAATTTTATTTTTATTAATTAAAAAATCTATTTCATCATATATTTTCGAATTTTTAATTCTATAGTTTTCCCAATTACCAAAGTAAGGTCTTTGGTTATTTACAATGCCTGCCAAGGCATCAATGCCTACTCCAATATCAATAAACTGTGCATCTTTGTATTCTTTAAGCTGGTGTAGTAACGCTGATTTTACATGGCCCACACCAATTAAAAATATTTTTGATGAGGAACTTTCTAATTGTTTTTTTATTTGCCTTTCAATTTTATTTACTTTGTCCACTGCAAACTTTTGTGGGATTGAAATATAGTCTGAAAACTTATCTAATTGTAAGTAATTTTTATATTGATCTTTTTCCATAAGCATTTGGATTACCTCTAATTTTTTATCAGCTCCAATTATTCCAATATCATTCTTGAACTCCGAAAGAAACCACTTATTTGAAGTAAGCCCATATACAAATTCAGAGGGGTAATCCATTTCTCTTTTGAAGAGATCTTTAAACATAGCTTGGTGGGGTTTTTCTATACGAGCTAAATAATAATCATTTAAAAAAGAGCCTTCTACAAATTTTTTATGAGGAATAAGATAGTATGGCTTCCTTAAAGCTCTTCTTCCAGGTCTAGCACTCCCAAAGCTTTCTTTTTTTAAAAAATAATAATCACCATCGCCAAATTTAAAATAGGTTTTAGAAATATTCTCTTTATAATTGCTTGAGATTAAATCTTTAAATTCTTGTAATTTGTATTGAAAATCTGAATATGCATATGGATCATCATATACATCATCATGATCTATAAATGTTGTATTATTTATATGGTAATTTTTGTGCACTAGGTCATCCTAATGTGTTGGTAACTATTTAATTTCTAATTTTTTATAAAGACTTGAATCTCTTTGTACGGATCTCTATAAAAGTTAAGGTTTTCAGTAAAATATTTTTCAGTATCTAGCATAAAATATCCTTCAGGCATCTCATCAAGACTACAGCCTATTATTGGACTTTTAATAATATCGCCCCTGACAATCATATAATCTGAACAAATAATTACATCGGGTTTTTTATTAACCAAATATTCAGCGTAATTTGATTCAATAAAGTTTATTCTTTCCAAAGAAGATAATATGTAAGGTTCTAGAAAATTAGTATGGTGTACAATGTAAGAATAATTTGGCTTATCAAGATAATGTAACAATAAATTATACTCTAAAGCTAAAATGTTGTAATCATCTTCAAAATAAGAATCAATTTCCTCAGCAAGAGACTTCAGTGGATAGTTGTCATATGTTGATTGATAGTTATATAGATATTCATAAGAATTACCACTGTGAGAAATTATTAATGTTGAAACAGAAAGAACAGTTAATATACTCAATAATATAAATTTGCTAGAGTTGGTAATATTTTGGACATATAAACTAAGGAAATATAATAGAAAAATAGTGTGGTGATAGTAGTTGTGTGATGCAATGAAATAAAAACTAAGAGAGATAAAAATAAAGATTAAATTGTCATTAAAAATAATCAATTTAAATTTTTTAATATTCATAACATTGTCAGTAAGAATCGAAAAAAGAATTAGTACAATTATAAAATATAAGCTTGTTTCGTACTCATAGAATTTTCTTAAATAAACATTTAGTTCATATATATTTGCATAACTTGATGACGTATAAGCAATAGGAATGTTTATAAATGTTTCAATGTATATATTTAATAAATTGTTATAAAAATAAATACTAAGAAAGAATATATGAGGTATCAAAAAACCAAATAATATTTTTCTTAAGTTTTGTTTTTCATTTTTTTCACGAAGAAGTATGAACAAGAAACCAATAAAGTACAATATCGTACCTTGGTTTACAAGTGTAGATAAAGAAAGAAAAACACCTATAAAAAAGTATGAATGTTTTGATAATTTCTTTTTGTAAAGATAATAACTAAATGCAATAAACAATAAAGAATATATTTCTGAATATTCACTTAAGCCCCAAGGCTGCGACATAAAGAGAATAAATAATGTTGGAGGGATTAAAGAAAATTTAATATCATTTTCACTTTCCTTTTTTGTTGACGCATACAAAATCAAAGAAATTATGAAAAGCAATAAATCATTTAGAATTTTAAATAATAAAAAATTCTTTCCAACTATTTTTAAGAGAAAACTATACATATAAAAAAGTACCGGCCCTTTAGATTCCCATTGAGTTTCATTTGGTAAAAGCCCTCTGCTTATTTCATTAGACGCAACCATATATGATGGAATATCCCAATCAATAATTTCATAATTTAGTAGGTAGTTTTGTGTTAAAAGTACAAGGATCAATAAATATAGACAGGCGAAAAATTTAGTGATCAGAGAAGAATTTGTAATAAAATCATAACTAAATATTTTGTACTCTTGTAATAAATTATTTTTCGAATTAACTTTTGTATAAATTAGCAAACATAAAAATAAAATAGTAATTATTGTTGCCTTTTTTTGAATAACTAATAACTGGTTAATTACAAGTAGTGAAGCCAAAAGTAATACTGGTAAATTTCTTTTCCATAAATTTTTATTCATTAATTTTAGCCTTGTAGTCTTTCCACATATGATTATGTAGCTGTATTATCGGACTATTTTTTTTTGGTTTGTAATCCCATCTGTTATGCCAATGATAACTAAAGCTTCCTTGATGAAAGTTATTAAAATTTATTTCTTTTCTTGTATTTTGAAAAAAAGAATCCCATTTTTTTTCACTATCTTTTTTAATCCAATCTGGATCAAACCATAAGCAAGGAAGAATTAAAAAACTTAATGGCATGTCGAATGTAAGGTTTGCCTGCTGGAAACCCCAGCCTTTTTCCAAGTTTATAATATACTCAATATTTTTTTCAAAATTACTAGATTTTGGTTCCAAGCTTATATATATTGCATTGTTGGGATAATTTTTTCTTTCCCATTGATAAAGGCATATATCTTTTTCAAATTCTTCAAATAGTGGTTCAAAAGATCTTAAAAAGAATATATCTAAATCAAACCAGCATCCACCATAGTTGTATAAAAGGATAGATCTTATTAAGTTTGCTTGGTGTGTTAATTTTTTTTGTACTTTAAATTTTTTTTCTTTTTCAAATACTGTATCCCTGATTTCAGATTCAAAGTCAAATTCTACTACTTCAGCAAATTTTTTAATCTTCCTGTAGTAATAATTATTTTTGGAATTATTAACCCATAAAATTATCTTAAAGTTTTTATTTTGAAATACATTAAAGTAATAGCAAGAAAAAATTGACAGAAAGTGTAACTTATTAAGTGCGCCGCTCCAGTAACAGTGGAAAATGACTTTTTTTGAATATTTCCTACCACTTGGGGCCAACTTAATAAAGTCTTGGTTCTGTATATTTTGAGCAAAAAGTTTCACTTAACAATCCTTGTTTAAGAAATAAATCATGATTTAATAACTAAATTTTTACTAACCTTTACTACAATATTAAAACTAATAAAAAACTTTGTTAACCATTGTGTAAATTAACCCCTATTTTTAAGTTGAAATAAATACAAAGTTAGGTTTATAAATTATCAGAGTTTTTTTTAAAGATAGAAGTAATTATTAACATCATTGTAATAAGAAGATACAATAAATTTATTATCGGTGTATTTGTTAATGTAGAGTATTTTGTAATTAAAGAATTTGAACTATCACTAAGTTTAATTTGACAATCATCTGTATCATTAATCTCACTCTCTATACCTAAATTGTCAATAACTTTTATATTGTCTTGGGCTGAAATATATCTTACTTCTTTATCTAGAAATAATTTTTCTGAAATATCTTCTGAATTTAAATTATGAAAGCAAAATTTTTCAACTTCATCACAATTTACATCTAAGGATCTTGTTATTACTTTTTTATTAAAGCTGCATAAATTTGTAAAACTAGCTTTACTCTCTAGATAAAAGTTTATATTTGAGTCTTGTTCTTTGGGAAAGCCTGCAATAAATAATGAACTTATTACCAATACCAACATCAAAAAATAGGAAAATATACCCTGTCTTTTCATTGCATTTACCAATAAAAGAATAAGAGAAAAACATAATAAGAAAGAATAGTAATGTACTTTCAGAGTGTCTCCCTTTGATGGGTCGAAGTTTAAATCAGGAAAACCGAACGCATTGATAATCAAGATAATCATTCCTATTAAAGGAGAAACAATAATTATTCTTTTTTCATTTTTAAATAAAAGATAAATAAGGCTTGAAAAATATAAAAATAGAGTGAGAACTATTCCAAGATAGTGACGCAAATATTTTTGAATAAAAGAATTTTTTGAAACTAAAACTTCATCGTAAAAAAAATATGATTTATCGTTATTAATTGAAAGATTAAAATAATCCCCAAAAGTATCGAGTAAAGCAATTCCTAAAAAAGAATTACTGTGGTAATTGAATATCGGGAAATACCAAAAATCCCACTTGTTTATATGATAAATTAATGAGACTGTGGCTCGATTTTGATATGAAATATAGTCTTGAGGTATATGGTTAAATAAATGTATTTGATTTACTGAATAATTTTCAAAATATAAAACAGAAAATAAGATTAAAAAGATTACAGCAATCTTAAGTGAAAGATTGAACTCTTGTTTAATGAATTCAAAGTAATATATAAATAGAAAAATTACGACCATTCCAAATATAGAACCCTTTGTTTGAAGCAACAGTGATAATGAAAACATAGAGGCTAACAAGTGAGGGTATTCCCTTGTATTAATGAAGTTATCAAAACTAAATATAATCCATGGAAGTAATCCGAATGCTAAGATTTCAGGCTTTAAGTACATTATCATCTCCATAACTGGAGGTAAAAAACTTATACCTGCGAAGGTAAGAAATATTGGACCAGATTTGTAATCTAGTTTTTTTAATACTTGAAAATATCCAGCTAACCCTACCAAGTAAATTAGATAATTTGTCAAAATTACACTTGAACTTACTATTGAATTAAAGGTCAAAGATGTCAGTAAATCACTATTTAAAACTGTGGTGACTGAAATTAAATAATAGTATAGCAAACCGTGGCCATGGCCTGTTGAGTTTGCATTATTAGTAAAAAAATCAATATAGGAAAAATACGTCCTAAAATCGGGAGATTGCGTTGAATAATAATATAAATCTAATAAGTTAAAAGCTGAAAAAGAAGCAATAAGGAATGTTACTGCTGGAATTATTTTTTTTAATTTTAAATTCATAATTTTAAATACAACAAGATTCTATGAATTTATTTAGATTATCTCAACACTTTATTGAAATTTATTGAGGAGCTGATTCATTAAATAATTCATACAGTTTTTTTGAGAATATCAATATAAAAATTGTTGCTAGAAAAATATATAGTTTATCAATATTCCCATAGATTATGACCAAGTTTTCAAATCTTTCAATAGAGGTATTGCTGAAATTAACCCTTTCAAGAACTTGATTTACAATATTTCTAAAATTAGAAAATTTTATTACATTAACCGAATAAATATTTCTTGCCAACAATGAGATAATATTTTCAGAATTAAAAAGGCTTAATAATAAATTAATATAATAATTTTCAGCAGACCAACTAACATAAACTCCCCAGAGTGTTTTTCCTGGTCTTAGAGTTAACAAACTGGATGAATAGAAATATAGGTAACCTATATATGAAATACAAGAAAAAATTATTGTTGGTAATTTAAGAACATTAAAGTTCGAGTTTTTACATACTTTTATTATTAAAAAAGGAATTAAACCAATTAATAATCTTTGACCATAGGCTACTTCACGTCCTTGCCAAATTAATAATATCATAAAAAAAGAAAGTACATAAAGTAGCTCATAAAATATAATTCCTCTTTTAAATGATTCTTTTTTATTGTTAATAATTGAAACTATCCCAATAAAGATAATTGGTGTAGACCAGATTATGCCCATTGAAGAAGAGAAAAATAAGTTTGGTATTCTCAGTAGGCCTGACATTATCCATTCAATATTCAAACTATTGGCATATTGAGATGTAGTGTTGTTATTACTAATGTTCAGGAGAATACTATTTTGATTATAAATTTTTTGAGATAAGTAAAAATAAAGAGATGAAAATAAAGCTAAATTAATAATAAATAAAGACACCTCTTTATAAGAGAGCTTTATTTTATCTTTATAAATTAATATTAATAAAAGAGAACATAAAAAAGTCGACGGCCTCGTAATTGATAATAAAAAATAAGTAAATAAAAGTAAATTTACACCTTTAAAAGTTTGTTTTTCTAGAAGTTCTTCATAAACATAAACCATCAAACAAACTACAAAAAATTCAAAAATATGTGCCATTAAGAACCTAGTAGATACAAAGTGGACAAGTGTGCTTAAATAAGCACACGCTAACACAAGATTTTTATGTCGAAAATGATTAACAGATTTTATCTTGTTTAAAAGATAAAAAGCAAAATAGCAGTAAATTAAGGCTGAAAAAAAATAACCTAAGTAAGCGTAAGAATTGACTGGATTAATTCTTTCTATTTCATTTTCAGTAAGAATATCTAAATATTGAAATGTAAACACAAATGGAGCAGCAGCAAAACCTGCACCTGGCGGATGGGAGGGTGCATTTGTTACTTGATCAAAAGTTTCACCATTAGAAAAATAGTCGTTAGAATAATCTAAATCAAAGTCATATGCTAAAGTTGCAGAGTGCAACCAGTAAGAAAGGTCATCACCTTCATTATCTAGACTTTCTAAATTAAATAGCCATATAGGCTTAAATAAAAGAGAAATTAAGAAAATATAGACGAATTTTTTATTCACTTAAAAATTCTAACCATTAAAAATGGAAATTTAATTATTGTCATTTTTTTTTATAAGATAACTAAAGTTTATATTGTGAAAATAATTAAAAAACGCGTAGTTTTATCACAACCGTGGGGAGGATTAGGCGATAATTTAGGATTCTCAAATCTTCCCCGTTTATATAGTGAACAAAATGTTAAATTTCATATATCATTTTTAAATCATTCAAGAACTAAAGAAATATCAAATATTGTTTGGAAAAAAAATCCATATGTTGAAGATTTTAAATTACTACTTCCCAATATTGGATATGAAAAAGTTCATGAAAGTGGTTATATACCTTTATCGGATGAATTTAATGTT
>MDSV01021162.1_pt1 | contig 22052 bp, 20 predicted proteins | sample 810851 | NCBI WGS metagenome assembly MDSV01 (sample SAMN05326640, study PRJNA326480) | marine metagenome | isolation source: seawater | place: Atlantic Ocean: North East | collected 2012 | reverse complement strand
TATTATAATTAATTATAATAATTTAATATTTTTTTATTATTATAATTTTAATGATTAGTTTATAACAGCATGTGCCTCTTCTTCTATTATTTCATGCGTATTTTTATCATTATTCGTATTTTTTTTAACAGAAACATGCTCTTTAGTCTCTTCAGAGATTTCTTCTTTAATCTTTTCTGAAATATTTTGAAATAATTTTATATCCTCGCCCTGTTCATCGTCCGAAATATCTATTTTTTTTATATCATTATCATTAATAATTGACTCAGGTAATAATGGTTCGTTATGTGTATTATTACCAATTTTTTCTATATTTATTACCGAGTCTAAAACATGTAAATTTTCATTTTCTATATTGATTGTATTATCAATATCATTTTCTTGAACAAATTTTTCAAGCAATTCTTCACCACCATTCATTTGTTTAAATAATTTTACCATTTCAGCCATATCGAATGATTCATTTTCATTATCATTATCACTGTCACTACTATCATTATTATCAGCATCTACAGTTTGGGTGATAAGAGTATTGATTTTCATTGATACAACATTTAACATATTATTATTATCAATAATATCAGACTGATTTTTTATTAACATATTTTTAAATGTATCTAATTCTTTTAAATCATTCACCAGCGAATTGATTTTATCGCGGATATCTACTACTTTCAAGTCTATCATTTGATTAATATCATTATTAGAAACCGAAGATTGTTTATTTAATATTTTTGAATCAATTAACTCTTCAATATACTCACGCGTTAAATCAGATTTATTCTCTATCATTTTTTTCATATTTGCAAGAGATTTTTCTACATGGCGTTCTATATCTATATCTTTATTATTATTATTATTATTATTATTATTATTATTATATGCATGATCAGGTAATAACGATTCTAGTTTTTTAATCCTAATTTCATGTAATTGAAGTAATTGAATAGGTGTAAATTTTGGTTTTTGTTCCGGCTCTAATTCTGATTCTAGTATTTGATTACTTCCCGAAACTGGTTGATTTGCAACCGCAGCCCTTCGCCGCTTAGCAGATGCTAAAGCAGATGATGTACTCATTATAATTTATACTTATATATAAGTATTTAAATACTTATTTACGCATATTTAAATTTATTATATTATTAAAATTATAATTAGTTAATTCAAAATCATCAATTACATAATCATTTATATTTTCATGTCTATTTAATACTTTAAAATCAGGAAATTCATATGGTGTTCTGGTTATTAATTCTCTTAGATCATCCACATGATCATCGTATATATGTGCATTTCCCAAAGAATAAATAAATTCATAGGGTTCTAAATCACAATGTCTTGCCAATATATATGTCAACATAGAATATGATGCTATATTAAATGGTACACCCAAGCCAACATCGCCACTTCTCTGATATAAATGACATGATAATTTATTATTATCTGTTATATTAAATTGACATAAAACATGACATGGCGGCAATGCCATCTTATCTAATTGACACGGATTCCATGCTGTCAATATTAATCGCCGAGAATTCCTTTTATTTGGATCTTTTAAAGTATTTATTATATCTTGTAATTGATCTATACCACACCCGCTATAATCTGTTTTACAATCATTGTATTCTGCATTATAATGTCGCCATTGAAATCCATAAATAGGCCCAAGTTCACCATTTATATAATCTAAATTTCGCGTTTTTAGATATTCGGGATCTGAATTTCCATCCCATATATGAACACTTTGATCATTTAAAATATTATTATCTGTATCTCCTCTTATAAAAAATAACAATTCTTTTAAACATGTTTTCCATGCTAATTTTTTTGTTGTTAAAAATGGTATCTTATTATTTTCTAATGAAAAATGCATAATCGTACCAAAAATAGCATAAGTAGAACCATTACGTCCACAAAATTTTTTATTTTCATTTAATATATCATTTATTAGATTTATATATTGATTTTCTTCATGTTTTTTATCATTAATAATCATATTATTATTTAATATCCGTCTTAACATTATAAATTATATATAATTAAAATTTTAAATAATATTATTAATATAATTTATTTCTTTATATAAAACATAAATGGGAGTTGATGCCGAAGAAATTAGTGCAACTACATATAATTTAAATGGTGGAAGTAATATTAATGTTAGTGGATTTTTTAATCATGTATTTAATTTTGATAACGAAAATAAATCTATATTATTCAATGCTATTCAATATTTATTAATGGCTATTATACCCGTTGTTATTGTATTAAAATTAATAAAAATATATATACCAGAAGATGATAATGATAAAAAAACACCCGAAATTGTTTTTGAAATTTTATTACAATTGGTTATTATTGTATTTTTTATTTATATTTTAGATAAAATTATTAGATACTTTCCAACATTTAGTAAAATGCCATATATGGATATGAATATTATCAACATCATATTACCCACGCTTTTTATTATGCTAACAATGCAAACTAAATTAGGTGCTAAAATAAATATATTAGTTGATAGAATAAATAGTAAATTATTTGGACATACTACATCTAATACAAATAATAATAAATATGTTGGAAAAACAAATATGGCTAATCCAAATTCAAATAACAAAGTAATTATATCCGATCAACATCAACCAAGCAGAGCCGATCAAATTGACTCAAATATGATAGCACCACCCACCGGCCAATTAAATAATCAACGGTCGGTATCATTAATTGATAATTTACCAAATTTTGTAAATAACCAGCAACAAAACAATATACCAGACGGTGTAATGCAAAATGTTTTTACGGATAATGAACCGCTTGCAGCCAATGATTTACTAGGCGGAGGATCAATGTTTTAAATTATAATTAAATTTATATTTTTTATATATTTAATTATATATTTTTTTATTTTGAGGATGATCGCCAATCGTGATGATTGTGGTGAGCAGCAACATGAACATTTTTTGGCGCAGGAGAGGGTTTAGGTTTATTATTATCAGTATTAATAAGAAATTCACGTAAAAAAGGCTTAATTTCTTCATTTAAGTTATAAGATAATGCAAAAATATTTTGATGCAATTTGAAAGTACCGTCCAGTGGGCCCTGTAATACAACAATTACCATAACAAAAATCATAAAAAACGTTGTTAGAAATCCCTTCATAACTTTTAGAAATTCATTATTACTAGTTGATCCCATTTTCTCTTCAAATGAGCACTTTTTACTATTATCAGTATCACAATCATCGTCCACGGCGCTACAACCTACCCCGCGTAACATCAATATAAATTTTGATGTTGCATCTCCAGTAACCCTAGAAATATTGTTACATAATAAAATAAAGAAATACAAAAACCCAACTAACGCACATAACACCACACATTTTTTTCTCGTTATTAGTTTTTCCTCGCTCGCATCTGAGCCATTGGTAAAAAAGGTTCCAGCTAGTTTATAGATAAATCCAAGAAGAACTAAAATAAATGTAGAAATTGCAAGTGAAAGTGTAATAAAACCGCCTACATTTCCACTATATGTTTGTACGCCCAAATTTTTTACACAAGTTACATTATATAATCCTAAAAATAAACCAATAGTAAATAATATACCCATAATTCCATAAAAAACATAAAGATGGCTCGCAACAATATATATCAATGCAGATATAAATGAAGATTTTTTCAAAATTTCTAATATATTATGACCCCCCACAGCAAATATTGTTATCATTAATAAAGCTAATAAAAATTTTAAAACTGCGATAAAGACATAAAGAACATCTGGCGGTATAAATGTCGTCATATCACCAATAGCATTTGATATTGTATTGACCAACCCGGTGTTATTGGCCAACTCTGCTAACTTTAATATAAGTCCCATCAAAAATAAAATTATAAGAAATAAAACCATAAGAAGCCCAAATGAATTAATTAAATAACCAGTACAAAGTATAAACTTAGTAAGCATTGATTCGTATTTACGGATTAATTTTATTAACTTATAAAAATTATCAAAGGGCGCGAACAGTTTAGTTGTAATATTCGCGCAAATCTCCGTGGCCTTCTTTCTTAAGCTTTTGATCTCATCCTCACCCCCACCGGACTGTTTTACTCTCTTTTTATTGTCAATTTTACTTTTTGGCATACTTATATTATTAAAATATTTATTCTACATTGCTTTCATCTAAATTATTAATGAAAGGGATTGATGTAGAATTACATATTTTTTTTAATTCTTTATCATTAATACAATCTATATCGCATCCACACTCTTTAATTATTTTTGCAAAATAATATTGCTTATCTTCTTTTTCTTTAAAATCTGGATTACTATCTAACCATTCTTTAACCAATTTAAAATGATTTTTATTTAAATTTTTTAATGCATCCTTTAGCTTGCTTTTATTATTATCTTTATTCCAATTATTATTATCTTTTATATATAAAATTTCTTTTTTATTATCTGTACAATGCAATGGCCTTTCATATATGCTTAATTTATTCATATTTTCAATAAAAATATTAGCTATACCTCGATTTAAACCTCCATTTTTTGTTAAATCTAAATTTTTCAAATTCAATTCTATTTTATTAATAAAATCATCCATATTAATAGCATCTTTACATTTTTCATTTAAAAATATATTAATATTAAATTCTTGGTTTACTGTATTATTATACGTATTATTTATAGTATTATTTCCTATTTTTGGTAAAATCTCTCCTAATTGTTTTTGCTGCTCAAGTAATTGTTCTTGTTGTTGAATCAATAAAGCCTTTATGTCTTTATTTTCATTTAATAAATTATTAATTTCTTTACTTGTTATATTATTTTTAGATGTGTCTAAATTATTATCTAATTGTATTAAAAATAAACATCTTTTACGATGATTAAATAGGCTTTGTTTATGTTTATATAATTTTCCACATTCACAGACGTATTCTGATAAGGCGTTTTTTGGCGTTTTTTGGTAAGTATCGGTCAGTATTTTGTGTTTACGTGTCAATAAATGTCTGTCAAATTCACTTTGTTTGCTGCATTCAAATAAGCATTTTTCACAAAAAAAATTTTGGCGTTTTTTGGCGTTTTTTCGGTCAGTCATCGGTAAGTATTTTATTTTATACAATATTTTTATTTTTAATATTTTTTTAAAAATAAAAAAAATCATTTTTTGAGATTTTTTCATTTTATTACGTTATTTCATAATACATTTTAAAATATTGAAAAATCGATTTTTAAAAAAAACAAAAAAATAATTTGTAAAAAAATTTTGAGAATTTCAATAAAAAATCTTATATTTTCATATTTTACAAATTTTTTTTTTTTTTTATTTTTTTTCACTTTTTTATTTTGTTTTTTTTTGTTACCATTTATGCTAATACAACCAAAAAACCCCAAAATCCGGTTTTTTTTAAATCAAATTCGCATTAAATTTTTAAATTGCGAATTTATTTGTCTTTTTATTTTATTATTTTATAATAAAAGGAATGAAAACTTTATCATTAAAAGAAATAATTTATATATTAATAAATAGTTCATTTGTATTCTTTATTTTAGTTTCTTTGGGTATAACAAAATTTGCTCCAAAATATTTATTTTATACAAGAGAATTTTTAAAGATTTATATAGGATTTTTATTAATTATATTATATAATCCAATAATAAAAATTTTTAATAAAAAAGATATTTTAGATAATAAAATTCTATTTAATATAGGATTATTACTTATTTTATCGTCTATATTTTATTCAAGTATAGAATATAACATGAGACTATTATTAGATATAAAATATTAGTAAATTTTTATAGTTTTATTTTTATATATTTTTTTTTTTTTTGTATACGTTATATTATTTGTATGTCTTAAAAAATTGTTTATAACTCTCATAATATGAGATGAAACCATTTTTTCAATATTATATTCAACATATGTTTTTAAATTTTTTTTAATTTCATTTTCATTTGTTTTTTTCTTTATATAATCATAAAATTGTTTGTATGTTTTATTATTATGTTTAAACAATAATAAATTATTGTTATAAAATTTTTTACATAATTCACTATATTTAATATAATAATTATATGGAGATAAATTCATATATAGAACGTTATCATGTATCATATGTTCATGAATTTTATCATCAAAGAAACAAATTTTAGTATTTTTAGGAAGTTTACTACATTTTAAAAAATCAGCGATTGTTTTTTCATATGTAGTTCTACATTTTTCACATGGTTTATTATCAATTTTATATGCTCTAATTATTTTATCTATTACGTTATATTGTAATTTATCATTAATATAATCTTTAATTAATTCTACCCAATAATAATGACCATTATTAGTATAAATAATTACATTGCTGCATAATTTATTAATTTTTTTTAGTTTAATATTATTAAAAATATTAATCATATTTGGTCGCAAAAAAAGGATATTATTATCTAAAATATTATAAAAATATTTATTGTCTATATTTTTATTAAAAAATATAGTTATTAAATGCCAAAATTTATATAATTGTGCAAATGATCCAATGGTTTCATCTAGATCAAATATTATTACTTTTATATCCTTTTGCATATTTAATATCTATAAATATTATTTTTTGTAAATAATATTTAATATCTATAAAATATAATATATATATTTTAAGAATGAAATTATATAAGAAAGATTATGAAAATATTTTAAATTATTATAATGATACATTTGATAAAAATAATAATATAAAAGAATTAAAAAGAAAAGTAGAAAATATAATTGCAAATAAACTATGTAGATGTATAAAAAAAGTAAATAATAGAATAAAAGATGATAATTATTCAATTGCTATATGTAAAAATAGCGTGCTAACAAAAAAAAATTTAAAGATAAAAGGATTTAATTGTAAAAAAAAAATAACATTAAAATATGATAAAAAACAAAATGCCCTATTTAAAAAGACAAAAAATCTTACATTAAAAATAAAAAAAATAAAAAAAATAAAAAAAAATTAATTATTAATATAATCCAATGCTTTAATTATTAAACGTTCTTCATGCGACATTTTTTTAAATATTAAATATTTATGAAAATAAATTGTAAAATATCTATTTTTATATGTTTTTAATGTAATAAGAATACCATTATTATTAACGTTTATATTACATACAATATAATTAGCTGATAATAAAAGTTTTTCTGGATCTTCTATGTTTATATACTTAATAGAATGTCCAATTTTAATATCATTTATAGTTTCTATGTAAATATAATTTTTAAGTAATTTATTATATGTTTTTAGTATATTTCTATCTATTTGTAATCTTTGTAGATTATCATTTATGGTTTTTTTTATTTTTTTGCTATTAGTATCTATTACATTTACATTGGTATCATTTTCTAAAGCAGACACTAATTCTTCTAAATTCATATTAATATAATTTTTATATAATATAAAATAAATTATTTTAATATTTTGATTATTTATATTATTATAAAAATATAATAATATGAATAGGTTAGTATTGTAATATCTTATTACAATAATACAAATTTCTTAAAATCGCTTACTTTATTTTAAAATGATGTATATAATAATTAATTATTAACTTAGTTTATTTACTTAGTTTGTTTATTAGTATTAGTATTATTTTTATTATAAATTAATAAACTACGTGCACTTGCATCTTTTGCGTTAATAAATTTAGGCATCCAAAAATATGGTATAATATGATCACAGTGTTTAAAATTTAAATTAAATAAATATCTATAATAACTTTGTTCTATTGTTTCTGGTATATTATTACAATTTGTTCCATTTTGATATTCTTTTTGCGTATTAATAATATTATTAAATAAATCGTTGTCATTTAATGTAGTTAATTTATCATTTATAATTTCATACCAAGATTTATTTAATCCACTTACACCATCACTAAACGCTTCTTTTGTTCTCCATAATATTTTATCTGGTAATAAATCGGGTTCGACATGTGAAAATGATTTTCTAATTATATATTTCTCACATTTTTCCACAGTTGTTTTATATCTTAGCGATTTATCTAGAGATAAATAATAATTTACCCAGTCTTTATCTAAAAATGGTGTTCTTGCTTCTAATCCATTTGATGATATAGACCGGTCACTTCTTAATACATCAAATATGTGAATATCTGATAAAAGTCTTTTGCATTCTTCATCAAATGATTCTTCATCCGGTGCATGTTTGAAATATAAATATCCACCCATTAATTCGTCCGCACCATCTCCATTAAAAATAACTTTACAATCAGACATTTCGCTAATATACTTAGCAATTAAATAATTACCTACGCTTGCTCTAACTGTTGTAGTATCATATGATTCTATTTTATTTATAACTTCTGGTATAGCATTAAAAAATTCATCATCTGTTAAAATTATTTCGTGATGATCACTATCAATATGATTAGCGACAATTTTAGCATATTTTAAGTCTTCAGAATTAGGTAATCCAATACTAAAAGTTTTCAATTTTTCATTTGTAAGAGATGATTTTTTTAGTTCTTTAGATACTAATGCAGCAATTAAACTACTATCTAATCCCCCCGACAATAAACATGCTACTGGTCTATCTGTAGTACCAACTATTCGTTTTTCAACGGCATTTTTTAATTTATTTACTAACATGAAATACATATTATCATAATCTATATCAAGAGGTAACATATTATAATATTTTTTTAGCTCGGCTTTATAATACCATTCATTTTGTACATTTGAAATAGTTAAATAATTTCCCGGTAAAAATGATTTTATATTATCTTTTGACTTTGTAAATTCATAAATTGATTTTATTTCACTTGCAAAACCATATATATTATTTTCATTATAAAAATATAAAGGTCTTACACCATATGGATCTCTGGCAACATAAAACGCGTCTTTTGTTTTATCATATAAAAGAAAAGCAAATACTCCGTCTAATAACTGTAGTGTATATTCTATTCCATATAATTTATATAAATGAATTATAATTTCACAATCTGATTGTGTGGTTAAATTTATATTATTGTTTTTAGCCAATTCTTTAAAATTATAAATTTCTCCATTACATATTAAAATACAATTTTTTATATCAAATGGTTGATTTGATTTATCATTTAATCCATTAATCGCTAATCTATGAAATCCAAAAAAAATATTATTTACTTCTTTCGTTATTGAAAATTCAGGCCCCCTATTTTTTCCATTATTGAAAGATTTATATATTGTTTGTCTATTTATTGTTTTATAATTTACTAATCCAAAAATACCACACATATTAGTATTTATATTGTCAATATCTTTAACCTTTTTTTGTTTAATTTTTTATAATAAAATAATTCATTTTTTATGTAATATGTTTATTTATAATTAATTAATTATTTTTTAAATTATAAAATAATTTATATATATTATTTAATAATGAAAAATACAGTTAAATTTAATAATTTAGATAATACAATGAACAATAATATATATAACAGAAATTTACCATCTAAAAATTTAGAGTATAATTTTTCAAATATACCTTTAGGAACAAGATATACAAAATTTTTAATTGATAATAATTATAATTTTGAATCGAATAACGGATTGATATATGATAATGAAAATACTTTTTTTCCAGGTACATCCAAACCACATTTCAGTGGATTTAGTACTAATGTAGATAAAGAATCAATTTTACGAAATCAAGTTTATCCATTGATGAAATCAGATTTTCATTTATGGGCCCCTTCTTCTTCGAGTATTTTATATAATGAAAGCGAAAATATAAATAACGAAATGAATTCATTATTATTCAAAAAAAATACATTTAATGAATTTAATCCAAATTATAATAATAAAATTGGTAAAGATGTATTTAATAATTCGACACGTGTACAATTAAAAAACTTATAAATAATTAAATAATTAAATAATTAAATTATTATTAAATTTATGAATAATAATTTATATTATAAAAATACAATTAATTTTTATTAAAAAAGTATAATCATAATTTAAATATAATGAATGATTTATTATCTAAAATTGATCGAAATGATATGAATTTGATTAACAAAAGATTTTTAAAAAACAACGATATTGAGTATAATGAGATAACAAATTTAAAAACAGATTTTATGGACCATAAAATAGAAATAAAAAACACTATAAATAAACTTTATAAAAATTATTTAGATTTATCTAATAATTTTCAATACACTAAAGACGAAGAAACATATATTTATTATTTTAATATGTTTATTAAAAAACTTATAATTAATATTAAATTAAATGAGAGAAATGATTATATACAAAATGAACTGAGTTTATATTCTAATACCATAAATGAAATTAGTACAAATCTCATAAATCAAACTACTGAAATTAATGAAAAACATACTGATATTAGTAATAATTTTATAAATAATTTAGATAAACGTACATTTGTTTTTAAAGATAATAAGAATAATACAATACATAACTTTGTTCAACTCAATAAAAATAAACCTAAAATTTTACCAAAAAAGATTAATTTAGATAGATAAAATATTTTTTATCGTTAATTTATAATTATATATATAATGAAATCTGAAACAAAAAAAAAAATTATAAAAAAAAAATATACGCGCAAAAGATTTAACAAATTAAAATGCGTACCATTGCAGAAAAATATAGTAGATTATAAATTAAAAGAGTTTTCATGTTATCCAAATGAAATTATCTTTTATATAAGAGATAAATTTAATAAAGAAAATCCAAAAAATAAAATAATTTCGAATGATCCATTAAAAATATGGAAAGCTCTAAAAAAAAATAACAAAGATTGTACTAATGAAAGATGCTGGTTAAAAAAAAATAATATTGATGATATTAATATTTTAGATATATTTAGACCAAAATCACCAAAAATATGGAAAAAAAATCCATATGCATGGTTGAATAGTGATGATATAATTAAAGTAATGAACCAATATCAAAAAAAATATAAAAATTTTAAATTTATAGGGCCATCGCCCATTGATTTTCAAGATAAAAAATTTTATGGAAATTGTGTATGGGAAGAATTATGTAATTTTAGTATTAAAAATCAAATAAATAATAAAAAGTATAAAATTGGAATTATATTAAATTTAGACCCACACTACAAAGGCGGGTCGCACTGGGTTGCTATATTTATAGATGTAAAAAAAGAATATATATTATATTTTGATAGTAATGGTAATCCACCAAATAAACGTGTGCAAAATTTTATTAATAAAATATTAGATGAATCTGCTAAAAATAAAATTAAAATGAATTATTATAACAATGCCAATATTGAACATCAAAAAAAAGACGGACAATGCGGTATGTATTGTTTATATATTATTATAAAATTGTTACGCGAAGATATAACCCCCAATGATATCAAAAATTATAGAATAACAGATGAAGAAATGAAAGATTATAGAAATATTTATTTTAATTTATAATATAAATAAATCATGTTTATAATATTATATCATGAATAACATTTCTAGTAATGAAAATAAAGAATTATTATGGAATCTATTATATGAAAATAATTTTTTTAAAGATATACCGAATAAAAAAACAGACGACGTTAAGAAAATATTTGAAGACTGTATTATAAATATAGATTCTAATATTGTTAAAGAAAACTATAATATAATTGAAGTCAATAAATTAATTTTAAAAGATATTATTACTAAGATAAAATTATTGAAAAAAAAAAAAATAACGACAGAATATGAATTGTTACAGGAGGATTTTAATAATTATAATAATTTAAAAAAACCAGAAACTATTGATTTTTCTGATAAAATAGAAGAAATAGATATTTCAAATATACAAGATATTAATGTTTTATTAGAAAATTTACAATCCGAAAGAGAAAATAATATTGTTGATTTAAATAATATGGATATATCTGATAATAATATCTTATTTAACAATAAAAAATATCAAATAAATAATTTATTAAAAAAAGAAAATTTTTTAAATCAAGAATATAAATATGAAAATGTTATTAATTTTTATAATAAATTCCATAACAATTTAGAATATATTACACAAAAAATAGAAGAATTAGATAAGAAACAAAACACTATATTAAATTTATTAAATAAAAAAGATTAAAAAAAATAATTTATACATTAGATAATAAATTATTTTTTAATATTTGCTATTGCGAAGTGTTTTTTTTCCAGATTTATTTATTTTTCTACCTCTGGTTATTCGCCCCCCTTTTTTAAATGAATTATTTATAGTTTTTCTCCCACCCGATTTATCATCCTCGCATTTATTATCAAGCTCTCGTGTAACTTCTATAATGATGTTCATACCGCTCTTTTTTATTTCTTCTTTTATTTTATTACTAATATTGAATGTGGGGTCGCCATCGGATTTCATTTCTTTTCCATCAATCTTTTTTATTTTATCATTTTTCATAAGTCCATAATCATAACCTGTTTTATTTTCGATGATGGATTTTATATTTCCATTATCATCTATTTCTATTCCTAAATTTTCATATTTTTTATTTTTTATTATGTCATTTGCGTTTTTTTGTATTATATTCCACTTTTCCCTAGACATCTCGAACCCGGTGAATATTTCTGTTTCAGTTTCTTCATTTAGATTTTCATAATAATTTACTTCTTCATCGATAATTTCAAGTAGTTTTTCAATTAACACCATATTTCTATAGCTATTTTTTAATACCGTATTTATTTCATCATCAGACAATTTGGTAACTGTATCTTTAATTAGTTCGATATTTTGCGTAATATTTAATTTTAATAAAGATTCATAGTATGGTGATATTTCTCCATCATTTAATATGTATAGCAAACTATTTTGTCTGGGGTAATCTACATCATCGGGTATTGCATTCACGCGCGTTTTATTATATATTTCGTCGAAATTTGTATTGACATCACCAAAAAGCGTTTTATATAATTTTTGAAATAGTTCATGTTTGTTATCTTTAATTGTTTCATTATCTTGTTCTATTGATGTATTATGGTCTAATTTTAGTTGTTCAATATAACTTTTTAATTCTTCTGGTGTTTTATTTAAATTTTTTTTTGCCACTTCATTTATTTTAGTTTTTAACTCTTCTAACTTATCTTCTAACTCATTTTTTAATTTATTTGTGCTTTCTATATAATAGTTTAAATCTATTTTTTTTTCCATTGCATTAATAGCTTTTATTTTGTTATTATTCTCCCTTATATTTATGTACTTGTCTCTTGCTGTCGTGAATTCTTCAGCTATAACCTCTTTCTTTATTATTATATATTTATTCATATTTATTTCTGCATTAAATATATCTTTCATAAATAGATCTCTTAACGTAGTCTTTATATCATCATTAAATGTTTTATATTCATTTAAAAAAATAGATATATATTCATCATTGATGACACCGTCTTGTTTTCCTGCTTCTGCCGCTTCCGCTGCATCTGCTTCTGGTAGTTCTTCTTCGGGGATAATATTATCTTCATATAACCATGGTAGTATTTTTTTTTCTTTACTTAATATTAAATTTTTTTTATAGAAGTCGATATAATTTTTTTCTTTTTCTTTATAATCTTCTATTATTCCCCTTAAATTAGCAATTATATTTTCATTTTGCGACCAGTCATCTTTAGTAAAATCAGTATCAAGGTCCTGGAAATAATTAATATCATTTTTAATTGATATTTTATATATGTAAAGATTGCGCAGGCTCGGGCTTAGGGATTTTTCTGGATGTTTTACTTTAATTTTTAATTTGGAAGTCTCTTCTTTTAAATACTTTTTTAATTGCAATATATTAGATACTTGCTCCGGAGAATCCTGTATACCAATAACTATATCTCCTAATTCGATACCTGCATCATATGCTATACTGTCTTTTTTTAAACATTTTACAAAAATATTTTCTTTTGCACCTGCTAATTCAATTCCTAACCACTCTTTCATATCTTTATTGCTGCGTTCATTCTTAATATTTTCTGTTACCCCTATTCTTATTGATTTATAGTTAAGTGTTCTCTTTAAATTTATTATTAATTTTGTCTTATCATGTTTCGGGTCCAAGTTTTCTAGTAGTACATCGACTATTTTTTTCTCACTTTTTTTATTCATATTTGTATCATTTATTTTCATGATTATATCGCCTGAGTAAATAGAATAATTAGCGACCACACTATTTGGTTTCACTTCCTTAATAACATTTCCATCTAATTTTAATTCATTGGCAAATCTATCAATATCATCCTTTTTAATTCTTTTATCTATTATATCTTCATCGTATCTGTTAGATTTGGGATCGATTTTTGAAAATATTGTTTTATGTTTTCCATTATTTTCTTTAGAATTTATTAATAGAGTTAATCCTTTTAATATTTTTTTTGTTATGACTGCATCTTTATCTTTTGACTCTATATTTTGATTATAAAAATAAGGAATAAATCTTTCAGACCATTTTTCATCGCTTTCTTTATGCATGTTAAGTAGAGTGCGTGTTTTTTTTAATTTAGGCTTTATTATATCTTTGAATATCTGACCTGTATCTTCATCTGTATCTATAATCATAAATAAACTATTATAATATTGAGTAAGAATATCCTTATGCTCATCGCCACCATAATTTAAATCGCTATTTATATCTGTAATTTTTTTTATAGATTCATTAAGTGTTGTACTTATTTTTGTAATCATTTTATCATCTATATGTATTCCCACACTGGCTAGATCCTGTATTAATTTAATCATAATATTTTCATATTGATATAAAAATCTAGCCGCTTCTTCTGGATCAATATAATGAGGAATAAGATTTCGATTAACTGGATTATCTTTCATATCTTCAAGTTTTTTCCTATAATATTCTATAAAACTTTCTTTTTTTGGAAAAATTTCCTCACTGGTATTGTCAAATTTAAAGATACTTTTTCTATATTCTGTTTTTATGGATTCTTCATGTCTATTTTTATCTTTACCCGCATCTAAATAATATAATGCTTCGTCTTTTATATCCTCAATATTTTCATCTTTTATTAATTTAGAAATTTTATTCTCTATATTTTCATCTTCTTCTCCACCGCCGCCTTCTTCTCCTGATGTTTCTGCTGAGTCTGTTTCTTCTGGTGCTGGGTCTTCTGCTGGTGCTGGGTCTTTTGCTGGTGCTGGGTCTTTTGCTGGTGCTGGGTGTTTTGGTGGTGGCGGGTCTGTTTCTTCTGGTGTTGGTTCTTTTGCTGGTGCTGGGTGTTTTGGTGGTGGCGGGTCTGTTTTTTCTGGTGCTGGGTGTTTTGGTGGTGGCGGGTCTGTTTTTTCTGGTGCTGGGTCTTCTGCTGGGTCTGTTTTTTCTGCTGCTTCTGGTGCTGCTGCTGCTGTTTCTTCTGGTGTTGCTCCTGCTGCTCTTGCTGCTCCTGCTGCTGCTGCTGCTGTTTCTTCTGGTTCTTCTTCTGTTGCTGCTGCTGGTTCTTTTACTGCTGTTGTTTCTTGTTTTTTTACTTGTGGGTCTGTGGAAAGTTCACTTGCAGTGGAGCTGATGCTCGGATCTCGAGAGAGCGGAGGACGAGCTGCAGGAGTCACGGGGGATGTGGATACTGGCATATTATATATATAATAATAATTTATTCTATATATATAAATCTGCTCAAAATTATTAAGTTATGTTAATTGTAATTCAAATTTACCTTCATCATTTTTTACAAATTTTCCTAAATACAAAAGCTCTCCTTTTTTATATGCATCGTAATCATATACATCATTGGTTTCTCTATCAAGTGCAAGATTTTCATTGCGAATTTTAAATAATTTTAATGTTACTTGTTTTTGATTAATTTTTAAATCTTTGTCTTTTTGTTCTGTATTTATATTAGGAATAAACATAGAATTTTCATTACTTGCATTACCAATAGTGAAACATTTAATTTTCTCAGTAGATGATGATCTAGAATGAATAGAACAATCAATTGATGATTGTTTGATATTATTTAAAATATCTAGATTTATTTTTTCTTTGATTTTTGAAATTTCATATAGAAATTCATCACTCGAGACAACATTTTTATGATTTATTTTACTTTTATCCTTTAATCGTAATTCAATTGCACCATCGCTGTTAATTTGTTCTTCATTAAATGTCATTAAATATAAAATAACATGAACATCTTGGTATTGTTTCGGTAAATCACTATGACTGCATATTCGTTTCGCACGACCAATAACTTGTTGAATTCTTACAGGATGCCAATATGGTTCCATAATATGAACGTATCTTACGTTTTTTAAGCTAATACCTTCGGCACCAGAAGAAGTAATCATTAAAACTTTAATTACTTCACCAAAATAATTGTTAGGCGAAATTTTTTGTATTTCTTTTAATATATTTTTTGGAACAAATTTCCAGTTACTATTTAAAACATTTTTAATAATTTCTCTCTCTTCTGGCGTTTCATTGCCAGTATAACTGGCGTACATTGGTTTGCCATAATTTTTTGAATCAATATCTAATGTATATTCACCAGAAGATTTTTTTTTAATTTTAAATTCCATAAATCCATTATATTTTAAAACTAATTTAAATATTCCAATTCCTTCTAATGATTTAAATTGTGAATATAATAAATGAATGCCTTTATGATCGGGGTCACTAATATTTTCTAAAATGTTTAAAAATTTAGGACTATATATTTCCAGTGCTTTTGGTGATAAATATTTAGAAGCATTTTCTTCTAATTTATTAAGAGCTTCTTCTATACGTTTTTGATATGTAATATCTGTGATTTCGTTTTTTTCTTTTTGCATGTTATCTAAATCGTCTTCTTGATAAACTGCATCTAAATCGTTAACTTTTTCTCCAATATCAATATTATCAATGATGTCTTCTTTAATTACTCCAGTTTTTTCAATATTGTCTAATACAGTTTCTATTTTTTCATCTTTATTTGGCATAGGTCTAATAATATCAGGCGCTGGAAATACAAAATTGCAAAAAGCACGAGAAAAAATTCTGTAAGTGGATACAGAGTCTCCATATATATCATCATTTTGGGCGCCGGTTTTTTTGGCTCTATTTTTTTTATTTTTTGATTCTTGATTTCGTTCATTAATGCGTGCTTCTTCATAAATATTGAATTGAAAATTGCTCATAGGTATTTTTTGCACATGAAAATGTGAATCGTTATATTTAGGCATAAGTTGTTCTTGTGCACTTCTAAAATAAGAAGTAAGGCCAACTATGCGTTTTTTAAATAAAATATCATTTTTTATGGTATTATTATCATTAATAAACATTTTTTTAAATTCATCAAAGTTATCATATAACGCTTTATAGTTAATAATATTATCTTTATTATAAAATGTGATTTTATTTGAATTTAAAATAGATGCGATTGTATTTTTAAATTCTTCGGGATTGATGGGTTCGCCTGTGTATTCTTGTTTTTTAGAATTAGAATTAGAATTAATAAATCCAAAAGGATTTTGAGTAATTAAGAGTTCTTTGGTTTTTATATTATAATAAATAAAATCAATATTGGAATATATACCACCTGTTTTTAATATTGATTCAAAATATTGAGTTGATAGATTTTGTTTTTCACTATTAATTTTAAATAAATAGCTTCTAATATATCCTCTTAATATATTGAACATGATGCCAATTTCATTGGGATAGTTAATAATAGGTGTTCCTGATAACATAATAATTTTACAATCAGTTGCATCCATTAATAAATTGTATAATTTCATAGAAATAGAAGCACCGCGATTTAATTTATTAACAATTCTACTAATAAAATTATGTGCTTCATCTATAATAATAACTTTATTATTAAACGGATTAATGGTTTCGTTCTGAGTTAAAATATTAAATAATTTGCGTGTCATACCATTATAACTATAGAATTTATATTTCATAGATATCATTTTATTTATTTGCTCGTTAATAAGTTGTTGTTTTTCAAATTCTAATTTATCATAATTAGGTGATTCTTTTTTATTAATAACCCAAGCGCCTTTTTTTTCTAAAATATATTCTTCAGGTAAATTAAGTAAATTTGAAAGAGGTTTTAAATAATCAGGATATAATTGAATATTAATAAATTCCCAAAATTGATTTTTCATATAAATAAAATCACCACATTTTTTCAATTCGTCAATATAATTATCTCTCAAAGATGCTGGTGTAAATACCAAAATTTCTTTATTATTTTTTAATCCTTCAGCAATAGCAATAGAAGAGCAAGTTTTTCCAGATCCTAATCCATGATATAATAAAAGGCCTCTATATGGGGTATAAATATTAATATAATCTCTAACAATTTTTTGATGTGTTAATAAAGTAAATTCTTGGCCGGATTTTTCTTCGCATGAGATTTTAACTTTTCCGTCTTGTATATCTTTTTCTTCTTGTAATAAAAGTTCTTTATATGGTAAGAATAGTTTATTAATAAAATTAATAAAATTCTCTCGATTATTTAAATAATATTCTGGTGCTTTTATTAAAACTTGAGGTTTAATTTTAGGCAATCGGTTACTAATTGTAGTATTTTTGATTTCAAATTCTAAATCTAAATCATTTAAATTATAAGTTTGTGTAATATCTTTTTTAAACTTAGGTTTAGGTGTTGTACGTTGTTTTGTATCTTGTGGTGAATCTGGTTTAATAATATTGAATTGTTTTATAATTATTTTTTTCTCAATTTTCTCAATATGTGTTAAAATTTGATGTATACTATCTGGTGTTATATATTCTTTTTTCGTTGAAATTTGTGATTGTTTTGATAAAAGGTTAGTTTGAATATCTAATTTGGTTTTAATTTTATATAAAAAATCAATAGGGTCAATATTTTTTTCTCCAGTTTTATCAATAATGTTGGGTTGTCCGGGTAGTTTATTAATAAAAAAAGAGAATTCTTCTTTTTTTTTAGGGATTGGTTTAACTTTTAAAAAATCAAAATTATCATCTAACATTATTAAAATATATATATAATTAAATTATATATATTTTAAATAAATAGATTGCTAAATAAATAGTATTTATTGATTTAATTTATTTATAATAGTAATAGCGGATTCGCATGCGAGTTGTTCAGCTTTTTTTTTAATTCTATGACTGGCTTTTGTTAAAAATATTAATAATTTGTCATTAGTTTCTAATTTGTTATGTATAGCTTTAAATGTTTTAATTTCATTAAAATCAATAGCATTATAAATATTTGCATTATGAATATTTTGTCCAAATGAGATATATACACCCATAGTATATAATTTATCAGCATTATCATCAGTATCCTTTGATTTAATTTCAACATAATCTGGTGTAATTTTAAATTCTTTTTGTATAATTACTTGTAATTTATTTTTAAAATTATCATCGTTATTAATTAAAACAGTCCAGTCAACGTGCTTTTCCATAACATTTTCAATAAATATTTGTGCCATTTGAAACCCAACACCAACATTGAAAGTTTTTTCAAACCATTTATCATCGTCTTTAATATTTATTCTATTAAAATCTAAAAATATAGCACCAATAAAAGCTTCAAATAAACATCCTAATTTTTTAAAATTAGTTCTTATATTTTTTTCTTCGGCATGTTTTGAAATAATAAAGTAATTATGTAAACCAATTTCATACGCCAATTTTCCAATATGTTCATTTTTAACTAATGCGATTTTTTTTTCAGTCATAAATCCTTCATCTGCTTTTGGAAATCTTTTATACAAATAATATTTAATAACACATTCAAGAATACCATCGCCAATAAATTCAAGTCTTTCATTAGATTTAGTTTTTAATGGTAGATTATTATCAATATTTTCTGCAATAATAATTTTAGCTTCATCGTTTTCTAATTTTGGTTTTTTTGTATAAGATCTATGTATAAATGCTCGTTTATATAATTCAATATTAAAAGGTTTAGTAAAAATACTATATTTATTTAATATACTAATTATATCATTTAATACAATTTCTTTATTATTAGAATTATATGGATTATATATAAGTTCATCATTAACATTAGAATCAGTAATTTCAAGTTCTTCTGATTCTGTATCGCTATCAGAATTATCAATTAAAATGTTATGTTTCATATATTATTGATATTTAGTGATTATTTTTTAAATATTATTATAACAATTTTTTTTTTATAAAAAAATATTATTATACTATATTATAAAAATGGGAAAAAAAATTAGTTTGATTGGAGCTAGTAATTTACATACAAATAGTACATGCAATTTTGGAAGCATGGCTGGTCTCGCTGTAACAAGTGGTTGGGTTAGATCTAAACATACTGCATTGCCAGGATATAAATATACAAAAACACAGAATGACGCAGCTCATTATCAATCTGGATGTGGTGCGGGTAAATCATGTGCTAGCAATACAAATTGTTTAAAAACATTAAAATTATATAATGGATCACATCAGCGTTTTGATACAGTTCGCGGAAAATATTTAGGTTAAGTTATTAAAACTTAAAGAAATATAGTCAATATATAATTATATTATGAAATTATATATTGATAATAGAGAACCAAAAAAAATAATTAATTTATTAATTGGTTTATGTAATAATGATTTTATTATAGAAGTCAAGCAATTAAATGTAGGAGATTATATGTTATGTGACAGTATTACAGATAAACCGATTGTAGTTTTTGAAAGAAAATCATTATCTGATTTGGAATCAAGTATTAAAGATGGCAGATATGAAGAACAAGGGTTTAGATTAAACGAGTATGATTTACATAATCATTATATTTATTATTTAATTGAAGGTGCTATTATTAATTATAGAAATAATAATTTTAAAAAAACGTTATATTCTAGTTTAGCATCAATTAGTTATTTTAAAGGATTTTCTATTATAAATTCATTAAATGATATAGAAACATCAGAAATAATTATTAACTTTACTAAAAAATTAATTAAAGAAAATAAAAAAAAACCATATTATTTAGATAATTCTATAAAAAATACAAGTTTTATATGTGAATTATCTGGTAACACTTTAATAGAATTAGGAAAAAAAGAAGAAATTACACAAAATTATGAAAATATAATTAAAACAAAAAAAAATTCTCATATTTCTAAAGAAAATATTAATAATATTATGTTAATGCAAATTCCAGGTATTAGTAGTACAAGTGCTAAAATTATTTTAGATGAATATAAAACAATTGAAGAATTAATTTTTAAATTAAGAGAGAATGAAAATTGTTTAGAAAGTTTAAGATCAACAAATGGTAGAAAATTAGGAAAAAATATGATATCAAATATTAAGATTTTTTTATTATAAAAAAAATATAAATATATATAAAAATGAAAAAAAAAGATATTAATAAAAAAATATATACATATGGTGGTATTTTTATTATTTTAGTTATAATATTTATTATTTATTCTTCTATTAATAATAAAAACAATGCTACAATAAATAAAAATGTCGAAAAAGTAATACAAGAAAAATATACAAATATTAAAAATAATAATAATAATAATAATAATAATAGTGAAGGTTATAAAAATTTTGGTAATAAAAAAACATCCGAAAACGATATAACAAATATAATTGAAAATAAATTAAAAGCATTAACTCAAGAATTAGGTAATGCAGACGGGCTTAAAGAATCTAAACAAACATTGAAAAAAACAAAAAAAATATGTGATATGGAATCTGCAAAATGTATGATGAATATGTTAAATGAAAACAAAGGCTTAAAATCGATAAATATTGATAATGTAGCAGATGATGAATCAAGTGAAAATTGTATTAAATGTAAAAAATATACAGAACTATCTAAATCAATACAAAATATGATTGATAGTTTATAATTGTCATCTCTATTTCTTTTTTTTTGTGTATTTTTTTTGGATACCCAATCAATTTATAAAAAAAATGATTTGAATTATATGTTTTATTTTTGTTTAACATATAATTTAATATATATATATATGAATATTAAATATCCATTGATTGTCCCTACAATAGGTCACGGTGCGACTGACTTTATTGATTATCCATTAGCAACAATTAATTATAAT
>MDSV01095872.1_pt1 | contig 22054 bp, 13 predicted proteins | sample 810851 | NCBI WGS metagenome assembly MDSV01 (sample SAMN05326640, study PRJNA326480) | marine metagenome | isolation source: seawater | place: Atlantic Ocean: North East | collected 2012 | reverse complement strand
CTTTTTATCTTTTCCATTAAGATATAAATCCCTTTATAGTCACCATTTACAACAAGCTCACAGTATACAGTTCTTGGTGAATAATTACCCATTTTTCTCCCCAAATCAAAAGTTAAAAAATTCCGCATCAATGCTTTATCAGAGTAAGGTGCATAAAGAATCCAATCATTCTCTACAGGCATACCTAAAAGAGAAACATTATTATTATTACCAAGAGAATCTTGTGTTTCTAAAGCATAAGGTTTCTTTGGAAAAGACTGCGAACTACTTCCTCTATACTCAATACTAATCTTACCATCATAATCATTAAATGTGTCTGTAATTAAATTTAAATTTCCAAATCCATTATTAATTATACCCATATCACAAATAATCCTTGGGTCATCCATTATAATCTGACCATTTGTGTTTATTACTACAATCGGAAGATTAGAAGAACTAAATACTAATGGTGGAACAAACCATGACGGTGTTGGAAAATAATTATTAGATGAATTATTAATTCCTAATGAAAGAAAAATTCGACCAGTAAGATCTGAAGATGTAATACTATCATTATGTACTTGAATAGATAACACATTATCACCCTGATTTAATACAGTATCTAAAAGTTGTGAATTAATTATAAATAAATCTGGAGTTCCTCCTTGATACATTTGGGCTTCATGTAATGAAGAAGACCCTTGGTTAAATAATGGATGATCTCCAATATTGCCAATATTTTCTCTTGCAATCTCAACATTATTTAAATACGCAACAAAAGCATCATCATAATCAACATGTAAAACAGCAGAAGAAATTGCAGAAGAATCTACAATTACAAAATTTTTTCTTAAATAAAGTGAGGTGACATTATTAATAACTGTACTATCATCTCCATCTCCATAACCAATACCTCCTTGGCCTTGAAGCCAATTAGAGTCATTATAAGATAAAAGTCTCCAATTAGAATCAGGTTCAGCTGTGCCTTCAAAATAGTTCCAAATGTCATTATCATAAACAACAGTCTCCCAATGATCAATATTCTGTGAAAAAATAAATATTGGTAAAAAACTAAAATAAAAAATCAACATTTTCATAACACAAAAATAATAAGAAAGATAAAAAAAGATATGAAAAATTAAATATGATTAATACTTATCTAATCAAGTATGTGTTAATTTCAATATAAAAATTAAAAAGACCCACTAAATTGGGCCTTTTTAATTTAGTAGCGTGAGGGAGATTTGAACTCCCGACCTCAGGGTTATGAATCCTGCGCTCTAACCAACTGAGCTACCACGCCAGAAATATAAGCTTGCAAATATATTCTTTTAAGATATTTATAAATAACATTTAATAAAAAATTAACTTCTTCCTGTTTCATCAAGTATTTTAGTGTAATGTTTTAGGGATCTTAACACTAAAACTAAACCTATTATAAATATCAAAAATTGACAACTAAGTGATGATATTTCCCATACTTCATCTTTAAAATAATTCCTTAAAACTTCAATATAAGTAAACGCTATGATTGTAGCTAATACACCTGAGTACTCCCTTCTTAACACAGATATAATTGAGAAAGGCGTGTTAGACTTCTTAAACTTTAATAATGAGGGGAAAAACGCAGGCAAATTAACTGACCAATTATTAAACTCAGTACCAAATTTCTTTTTAAGAAATTGCTCCTCAGCAAAAATTATTCTTTCATAATAAATCCAAAAAATCAAACTCATTATGATAATAAAGTATAGATTGAATGTAGAAATTGCGATACCTAACCAAATTAAATAGTTGCCAAAATACAATGGATGTCTTAGCATAGAATAAATGCCTGTTGAATTTAAAACTGTTGCCACTTGTTTTTGAGTATTACGACCACTAGTACCTTCTGTTGTTGTCCCAATTGTATAAAATCTTACTAGTGTGCCAATTATAGAAATAGTAATAGCAATATAGAGTAAAAATTTCTGATTCTCAAAATTAATACTTTGGTAATCTGTAGAATATACAAAAGGGATTACTAATAAAAACAAAATAACGGGAAATTGTCCCCTGTATTTAAATAAAAAATTACCCTGCTTTTCCATTGATTGTATTAAACCCATAATAATATTATCTTTGTGAAATTAGTTTACAAACTTATTAAAACAAATATTCTAAATAAAATAATCTATTAGAATTACTAATGAATTTATCACAATTATATAATTTGATTTATGATTTTAAGATAACTTCTTTATGAAACGGCTTCATTTATTTCTAATAAAATCATTTTTAGGTCCCTTTATAGCAACATTTTTTATTGCTTTATTCATATTATTGATGCAGTTTCTATGGAAATACATTGATGATTTAGTTGGCAAAGGATTAGAATTTCATCAAATCACAGAATTATTATTCTATGCTTCCGCCAGATTTGTACCGATAGCATTGCCAATTGCTATGTTATTATCATCTGTTATGGCATTTGGAAAACTAGGAGAACAATATGAAATTGTAGCTCTAAAATCAGCAGGAATATCATTTTATAGATTATTACTTCCATTATTAATTATTGTATTAATTCTTAGTTATGGTTCATTTTTATTCTCAAATTATATTATGCCTATTGCTAATCTTAAGAATGGATCAATGATATATGATATACAGAAAAAAAAACCTGCTCTAAATATCAAGGAAGGCATTTTTTATAATGATATTGAAGGTTACAGTATAAAGGTAAATAAAAAATTAGAAGAAGGTAATATCTTAGAAAATATTATTATTTATGACCATACTGAAGGTACTGGAAACAACAAAGTTTTAATTGCTAAAAGAGGAAAAATGCAAATAACACCAGATGAAAAATATCTAGAGCTAACTCTTTATAATGGACATTCATATATTGATATACAAGAAAAAAAGAAACTTAAAAAAAACCCATACAGAACAACACATTTCAAAAAAGACCTAATCAGATTTAGCCTAGAAAGTTTTAAGAGCATGAAAAATAGTGAAGATTTATACAAAGGACATTATGCTATGCTTAATAATAAACAACTAGTAAGTGCAATTGATTCTTTACAAGTTAAATTTAAAGAAAAAAAAGCTGATTTTATAAAAAACATTTCAAGTAAATATAAAAACGAGCTATTAAATAATAACAAAAATAATACACTTATTGAATCTGATAATGAAAAACAAATATATGATATTGCAATAAATAAAATTAGAACGCTTTTATCAATAACTAAATCAAACAAGAACAATCTAAAATACAAAAACATTATAATTGCTAAACATAAGATTGAATGGCATAGAAAAATAAGCCTATCATTTGCTTGCTTACTGCTCTTTTTGATTGGAGCTCCACTTGGTGCTATTATCAGAAAAGGAGGCTTTGGGCTACCTGTATTAGTATCAAGTCTATTCTTTATTCTTTATCATGTTATAAATATGATTGGAGAAAAAGCAGCTAAAGATTTAAGTCTTGAAGCCTATCAAGGTATGTGGCTATCTAATATTATTTTTCTACCTATTGCTATATTTTTAATCTATAATGCAAAAAATGATTATTCACCATTTAACTTTATTAAGATCTACCCTTTTCTAAATAACTTTAAAAAAAATAAATAGGAGAATTTATTATATTATTTTTGCAAACTAAAATAACGATATGAAATTCAATACTATTGAGGAAGCTATTAAAGATATAAGAGAAGGGAAAGTTATTATTGTAGTTGATGATGAAAATAGAGAAAATGAAGGAGATTTTGTTGCTGCAGCAGAAAAAGTAACTCCAGAAATGATAAACTTTATGGCTACTAATGGAAAAGGGTTAATTTGTACTCCACTTTTAGAAAAGAGGTGTAATGAATTAGATCTAGACTTAATGATCGGAAAAAATACTGCTGCTTTTGAAACTCCATTTACAATTTCTGTTGATTTGATAGGAAATGGATGTACAACTGGAATTTCAGCTTCAGACAGATCAAAAACAATTCAAGCCTTGGTTAATCCCAAAACTGATAAAAATAAATTAGGAAAACCTGGTCATATTTTTCCTTTAAAAGCACGAGAAGGTGGTGTATTAAGAAGAGCTGGTCATACTGAGGCATCAATTGATCTTGCAAGATTAGCTGGATTAGAGCCGGCAGGTGTAATTGTAGAAATTCTAAATGAAGATGGTTCAATGGCTAGAACACCAGAACTTCATAAAATTGCAAAAAAGTTTAATTTAAAATTTATTACAATTAAAGATCTTATTGAATACAGACTAAAAAATGAAAGTTTAATTACCGAAGAAGTTGATGTTAAATTACCAACCGAATTTGGAAATTTCAAATTAAAGGGTTTTAAGCAGATAACAAATGATCAAGTTCACATGGCTATTTACAAAGGTAATTGGGATAAAAATGATGAAGTGCTAGTTAGAGTACATTCATCTTGTGTGACAGGTGATATCTTTGGTTCTTGTAGATGTGACTGTGGCCCTCAACTTCATGCCGCACTAAAACAAATTGAAAATGAAGGAAAGGGAATATTAGTATACATGAATCAAGAAGGCAGAGGTATTGGATTACTAAATAAATTAAAGGCATATGAACTTCAAGAAATGGGAAGAGATACCGTTGAAGCTAATATTGAATTAGGATTTTTACCTGATCACAGAGACTACGGTATAGGTGCTCAAATACTAAGAGCTATGAATGTAGGTAAAATAAAGCTCTTATCTAATAATCCTAAGAAGAGAGTTGGTCTTAGTGGATATGGAATAGAAATTGTTAACTCTGTTCCTATTGAAATTGATTCTAATGAACATAATAACTTTTATCTAAAGACCAAAAGAGATAAGATGGGTCATTCATTAAAACATCTTGATGCTTAAAGAACCTATTATATTAGGAATTGAATCATCTTGCGATGATACATCAGCAGCCATCATAAAAGGCAAAAAAATCCTTTCAAATGAAATTGCAAATCAAGAGGTTCATTCTATATACGGAGGTGTGGTACCTGAATTAGCATCACGAGCACATCAACAAAATATAATACCTGTAGTTGATGCAGCAATTAAAAAAGCTAAAATCAAAAAAGAAGATATTAATGCAATTGCTTATACTAAGGGGCCAGGGTTACTTGGATCATTACTTGTTGGCGGATCATTCTCAAAATCATTTTCAATGGGAATGAAAATACCATTAATAAGTGTAAATCATATGCAAGCTCATATTTTATGTCATTTTATTGATGAGGGGAAAGAAGTTCCAAAGTTTCCTTTCTTATGCCTTACAGTATCTGGAGGACATACACAAATTGTAAAAATTGAAAGCTATAATAGTATGGAAGTTATAGGAAATACCATTGATGATGCAGCTGGAGAAGCTTTTGACAAATCAGCTAAGATTCTTAATTTAGAATACCCTGGAGGACCATTAATCGATAAATATGCTCAAAAAGGAAATTTTAAAGCTTTTACATTTGGAAAACCTAAAGTGAAAAATCTAGATTTTAGTTTTAGTGGTCTTAAAACTTCTATTCTTTACAAAATCCAAAATAATTTACATAAAAACCCTAGATTTATTGAAGAAAATTTAAAAGATTTATGTGCATCAATTCAATTTAGCATTATTGATATCTTAATAAATAAAATTAAAAAGGCAATTGATAAAACAGGAATCAAAGAAATAGCAATTGCTGGGGGTGTATCTGCTAATAGCTTTCTTAGAAGTGAATTATATAAGTTATCTAAAGATAAAAAATTTAATCTTTATATTCCTAAATTTGAATACTGTACGGATAATGCCGCAATGATTGCAATATCTGGATATTTTAAATATTTAGAAAAAGATTTTGCAAATCAAAGAGATCAATCTTCAGCATCATTAAGTTTTTAAGAAAGAAATAGTAAAATCAATAGCATTCTTCAAATCTTTTGGGAAAGACATTAAATTATATGGATGGAAGCTACCAAAAACATGATTAGCTTCTTTAATAATATGTAAGAATGTTGCCTTATTCCATTCTTTAATTTGATATGCTTCATCAATTAAAACTGAGTCATCTGAACTACCATGCACATGTAAATGTGGTATTTTTAAAGATTGTATTACCTTTTTAATATTTAATCTATCTAAGTTCGTCATACAATTTTCATAAAATTGATAATACATAGGCATATTCTGTTTTGTGCGTCCATTATAGACATAAGCAACATTTGTTCTTTGCCAATTCCTTCTCTTTTCCTTATCTGGCAATCTATTAATAAAGTCTGAGGGTGATGCCCAACTTACTATCTTAGATACACGATCATCTTCAGCAGATTTAAGTATTGATATTGAACCACCTCTACTATGTCCAAATAAAACGATTTTAGAATTAAAAAATTCATTACTAACCCAATCAATTACTAATCCTAAATCATCTAATTCTTTACAAAAGTTATTATTACCAAAAGAATCTAAATCAACAAAATCTTTAGGACTATCAATAGAAGTTCCATTATATGAAAAATTAAATTTAACAAAAACTAGTCCATGCATTGCAAAACTCTCTGCAATCTTATTAAATGGTCCCCAATCCTTAAAGCCTTTAAAACCATGAGAAAAGATAACAACTTGCTTTAAATTAATGTTTTTTAAAAAAGTTACATCTATTAAAATATCATTTTTACCTGAACCTTTAATTATAATATGATTTTTTTCGAACATAAAATAAACATAAGTTAAGAATTGGGCTATTTAGAAAAATTTAAAATCAAACGAATACTTTAGCAACCTTATCTGCGGCCTCCTGAAGTAAAATTACAGACTCTACTTTAAGACCACTCTCATCAATTAGTTTTTTAGCTTCAATTGCATTAGTTCCTTCTAACCTAACAATTAAAGGAATCTCAATTTCTCCAATATTATTATATGCATCAACAATTCCTTGAGCAACTCTATCGCATCTAACAATACCTCCAAAAATATTTACTAAAATAGCTTTAACATTCTTATCCTTTAAAATAATTCTAAATGCTTTCTCAACTCTATTTGCATCAGCAGTACCTCCAACATCTAAAAAATTAGCAGGATTTCCACCCGCCATTTTAATAATATCCATAGTGGCCATGGCCAAACCTGCTCCATTTACCATACAACCAACATTACCATCAAGCTTCACAAAATTTAGTCCATATTCACCTGCTTCAACTTCAGTAATATCTTCTTCTCGCTTATCTCTTAACTCTAAATATTCTTTATGTCTAAATAATGCGTTTTCATCAAGAGTAACTTTAGAATCAACTGCCATAATTTTTTGGTCAGATGTTTTCAAAACAGGATTAATCTCAAAGAGTGATGAGTCTGTTTTATCATATGCAGTATAAAGTGCGTTAACAAACTTTGTCATATCTTTATAAGCAGGTCCAGAAAGTCCAAGATTAAAAGCAATCTTACGACATTGGAAACTAGTTATACCTACTTTAGGATCAATTTCTTCATAAAAAATTAAATCAGGTGTTTTTTCTGCAACTGTCTCAATATCCATTCCGCCTTCTGTAGAATACATAATCATATTTCTACCAGTAGATCTATTTAACAAAACTGACATATAAAATTCAGAAGTTTGATATTCTCCTGTGTAGTACACATCTTCAGCAATTAATATTTGATTAACTAATTTACCCTCTTTTGGTGTTTGTGGAGTCTTTAAATACATTCCTAAAATATCCATAGAAATTGATCTTACCTCTTGTATTGATTTGGCTAACTTAACTCCTCCACCTTTTCCTCTGCCTCCAGCATGTATTTGTGCCTTTATAACAAACCATTTAGTAGCAGTATCAAGTTGCAACTTCTTAGCTGCAGCAACTGCCTCATCAGGTGTTGTCGCTACTATACCTCTTTGTATTCTAACTCCAAAACTATTCAATAATTCTTTTCCTTGATATTCATGTAAATTCATTATCTATTTTTTTATTCAACAAAAGTATAGGAATGATTTTAAATACAAACTCCTTTTGAATTAAATTATATCTTTGTGCTTCAAATTTTTGTCTTAATGAAAATTAGAACTATTTTACTTCTTCTTACACTTTCTCCTCTGATTATTTTTGGTCAGTTTACCGATAAAAAAACATACAACATAAAAAGAGTCCAGAATGCACCTAAAATAAATGGAAAATTAGATGATCTTACTTGGAAAAATCTAGATATTGCGAAGGGATTTTCACAGATATCACCTAATAACGGCACTACAGAAAGAATTCATCAACGAACAGAAGTAAAGATCTGCTACGATAATAAAAATATCTATTTTGGAGTAATGATGTATGACAACGCCCCTGACAGCATCTTAAAAGAACTCTCTAAAAGAGACGAGGAAAATAAAAATTATGATGCATTTGGAATATGGCTAGAACCATTCAATGATGCTCAGGTTGAATATAATTTTATGGTAACAGCTGCAGGAGTACAAATAGATAGAAAATTTTCAAAAACTGGAATTGATAAGACATGGAATGCAGTTTGGAAATCAGCAGTAAAATTAAATAATGAAGGGTGGATAGCAGAATTTGCTATTCCATTCTCTCAATTAAGATTTCCAGAAGATAATAAGTCTTGGGCTATAAATATGGCAAGAGAGATCAGAAGATATCGTGAAGATTACAGTTGGAATCCAATAGATGTAAACTATAGTGATTTTGCATTGCAAGCTGGAATACTTAATGGAGTCAAAGATGTTAATTCAACTTTACGTCTTTCATTTATGCCTTATGCATCGATATATGCAGATATGTATGATGGAGCAACTACATTTCCTTATAATTATGGGATTGATTTAAAATATGGTATTAATGAAAGTTTTACTTTGGATATGACTCTAATACCTGATTTTGGGCAGGTAGCATCTGATGCTATGGTATTAAACCTCTCACCCTTTGAAGTTAAATATGAGGAAAAAAGACAATTCTTTAATGAAGGTACAGAACTCTTTAATAAAGGAGGTGACATGTTCTATAGTAGAAGACTACAAGACGACTTATTAAATGCTACTAAGATAACTGGTAGAACTAAAAAAGGATTAGGAGTCGCTATACTTAATGCAGTAACAAATAAAACAGAACAAGATCCATTAACTAACTATAATGTATTGATATTAGATCAATCTTTAAAAAATGGTTCATCTTTAAGTTTCATGAATACAAATATGATCCAAAACAGCAACAATAAAGATGCTAATGTAACAGGACTATTTACAAGAGTTAATAACAAGGATAATACGCGAGCCTATGTTAGTCAATTAAAAATGAGTCAAGAATTTAGAGAAAATGAAATAATTCAAGGATTCGCAGGAATGTTAGCAGTAGGAAAAACAAGTGGTAATTATCAATATGATTTATATTCTATTATTGAGGATGATAATTACAATCCTAATGATCTAGGATTCTTATACTCAAACAATGAAATCACAAATGGATTACGCTTACAGTTTATTCAATTCAATGAAGGAAAACGATTTGTTGATTTCTCTAGTGAGATAGAAATAGAACATCGCACCTTATATACCAAGCAGAGATTTATAAATCTTGAACTTGAATTAGATGCACAAGGAACATTAAAAAATTACACTACCATTTCTATGCGTGCTAATATAAATCCATATGAAAAAAATGATTTCTATGAAGCAAGAACTAATGATTTATTAAATCCTGTTAAAAGATCTAAGTCAATAAATGGTGGAGGATGGATATCAACAGATTACAGAAAAAAGGTGGCTATAGATATAGGTGGAGGTGGAAGTGTTAGTCCACTATACGAAGGATATGGATACCGTTGGAGGATATCACCTAGATACAGAATCAATGATAAAATATCATTAAGATATGTACTATCAGTAAGAAAGAAGTATAATGACATTGGATTCGTTGTAAATGACACTTCTTCATCATTTATAGATCCTCCAGTAATTGATTACATATTTGCTAGAAGAAACACAAATATGATTACTAATGTACTAAGTTCAAATTATATTCTAAATAATAAACTTGATCTTTCAATAAAATTACGATACCATTTAGATCAGGTTAAAAATTTAGAGTTTTTGTCCTTGAATGATGATGGATATCTAAATGAAAGCTTATACACAGGCGATCATAATATTAATTATACCACTTGGACATCAGATATTGCTTTTAACTGGAGGTTTGCACCTGGAAGCCAAATAAGTCTGGTTTGGAAAAACGGAATTGATAATGAAACTAATATTATAACTGAGAAATGGCACCAAAATTTAGAAGAATCTTTCAAATTAGCGCAACAAAATAGTATTTCTCTAAAAATAATTTATTATTTAGACTATCTTTACCTGTGAAAATGATTGTTGCAAGTGAAATATATTATTCTTATGAAACTTTACAAGTCCTTAAAGGCGTTAACCTAAATATAAAAAAAGGTGAATTTGTCAGTATTGTAGGGGCTTCAGGTGCAGGAAAAACTACATTACTTCAATTAATAGGAACACTAGATAAAATTCAAAGTGGTTCACTTATCGTTAATGATCGGGAGATAAAAAATATGACTGAAAAAGAGATTGCGAAATTTAGAAATCAGGAGATTGGTTTTATTTTCCAATTCCATAATTTATTAAATGAATTTACAGCTCTTGAAAATATTTGCTTACCTGCTTTTTTAAATGGAAAAAATAAGAAAGAGGCCGAAAAAAAAGGCATAGAACTTTTAAAATTATTTAATATATATAAAAGAGCAGACCACAAACCAGATGAACTCTCTGGTGGCGAAAAACAGAGAGTAGCTATTGCTAGAGCATTAATTAATTCGCCTTCTATACTATTAGCAGATGAACCTTCAGGCAACCTAGATTCTAAAAATGCAGATGAATTACATCAATTATTATTAAAACTAAACAAAGAAACAAATCAAACAATAGTTGTTATTACCCACAATAAAGAGTTAGCAAAACTTGCACATAGAACCTTAAAAATTAAGGATGGAAAAATTATTTAAACTAAAATGTTCTAAATTTATTAAATAGTCTATTTTTGCACTTTGATGACTTTTCAAAACCCACATGTGCTATATGCGCTAATTGCAATTGCAATTCCTATCTTGGTTCATCTTTTTAATTTTAGAAAACACAAACATATATATTTTAGTAGTATCCGTTTTTTAAAAGAAATTAAGAAAGAAAGTAGAAAAACATCAGAATTAAAGAATATTCTTATCCTATTTAGTAGAATATTTGCAATGAGCTTCCTTATTTTATCCTTTGCAAAGCCATTTATACCAACAGGTCTTCCTCATGTCAATAATAATATTATCTTATATATTGATAATTCTCAAAGTATGGATATCGACTTTGGGCAAGGAAATCTACTAAATAATGCAAAAATAAAAGCAATAGAGATTATAAATGCTTATCCTAAAGAAAGTAACTTCTATCTAATAACTAATGATTTTGACCCACAAAATATTTCTAGTTATACAGCAGAGCTCATTAAATTTCAGATAGAGAAAATCAAAGCTTCTCCCAGACAAAGAAGTTTAAAAGATATTATTTCAAGGTCTAACAACATAAATAATACAAACAATCATTTATATTTTATATCTGATTTTCAGAAAAATAGCTTAAAAATTAACACTCTTAAAGAAAAGAAGATTAATCATTTTATTTCATTAGTGCCAATATCAAATTTCACTACAAATAATATTAGCATTGATAGCCTTTATACAATAGGTCCTATATTAAAATCAGATAATCAACTAAATATTCATGTAATTATTTCAAATCCAGGAGAAAAAAGTATTCAAGATGAGGTTCTGTATCTATACTTAGATAATAAACAAAAATCACAACAATATATAAATCTATTACCAAAAGAAACAAAAGAGATTATTTTTAATATCACTTTACCCAATTATTCAAAATTTGTTGGAGAATTAAGAACTTATGACTCCCCTATAACGTTTGATAATAATCTATTCTTTACTCTAAGTAGATCAAAAAAAGTTAAAGTCTTTATTATAAATAAGGAAAATGAAAATAATGCTCTTAACGCCATCTACGGGCAGGATACTACTCTTTTTAATTTAACCTCTGTTAAATCTGAAAATATTAATTACAATAGACTTTTAAGACAAGATTTTGTAATACTAAATGAAATCGAAGAACTTAGCAGTGGGCTAAAAAGTTCATTGGTTTCATTTTTAAATAATGGAAAAAGTCTGCTACTTGTACCACCAAAAGACCTTAATAAATTCAAAAAATATAATACTTTACTAAAATCACTGGATTTAAATACTATAATAAACAAAAATGAAAATTTATTAAAAATTAATGAATTTAGCACAAAGCATCCTTTATATAGAAATGTATTTAAATCATCCCTTACTAAAATAAATTATCCAATCAGTAGTCAAAACTATTTACTAGATAATAAAATACTTAGCACTAAGATAATCGGCCTTGCAGACAAACAAAGCTTTCTTGTTTCATATAATTCAAATAAAGGAAATATATATCAATTTTCTAGTCCTTTGAATATAAACTATAATAACTTTACAAAACATGCGCTTTTTGTACCTACGCTTATAAATATAGCTATTTTCTCTGTTATAAGTAATAAACCTTATTATCTTATCAACGCTAACAATATAATTAACTCAAATTATATTAGTAGTTCAACAAATATTATAAGAATAAAAGGAGAAAATAATGAAATTATTCCTACAATTATTAATAAGAATGGGATGCATTTATTAAATCACCATCATCAAATCACTGAAAATGGAATCTATTCCATAATAAATGATGGTTATATTTTAGATAAGATTGCGTTTAATTATAATAGTGCTGAAAGTAAAATGTTATCGTTTGATAAAGAAGAACTCAAAAATTATATCTCAGCAAATAAAATACAAAATATAAAAATTATCTCGTCAAAAAATTCGGGAATTACAAAAATCATTAAAGAACAGATAAATGGAAAGGAATACTGGAAAATTGCACTTATAATTTCACTTTTTTTCTTTGCATGCGAAATATTACTTATTAAATTTATAAAAATATGAATGTTTTAATCAAATCAGCTAAAATTATTGATCCCAACTCAGATCACCATAATAAAATTATGGATATATATATAAAGGATGATAAAATTTATAGAATTGCAACATCAATAAAGGGTTGTAAGAAATCAATTGCTAATGGCAATGAAATTGAATACACAGGTGAAAATTTACATATCTCTCCTGGTTGGTTTGATTTACATGCTAATTTTGGTGAACCTGGATATGAACAGCAAGAAACATTTAATACTGGAATTAATGCGGCTTTAAAGGGAGGATTTACTGGAGTTATGGTAATGCCTAATAACAAACCAAATATTGATAATAAAAGTATGATTAATTATATAAATCATGTAAATACAGGAAGTATAATTGATATAATACCAGCTGGAAATATTACAAAAAATGGTGCAGGTGATGAAATTGTAGAAATGCACGATATGCATATGGCTGGGTGTAAAGCATTTACTGATGATAAAAAATCAATTATGAGAAGTGAAGTATTAAAAGTAGCACTATTATACATAAAAGATATTAATAATATAATTATGAATTTTCCTAATGATAATACTATTTCAAATGGTGGTTTCATGCATGAAGGATACACAAGTACAAAGCTTGGTTTGAAAGGGATTCCTTCAGTTTCTGAAGAAATTATGGTAGACAGAGATATAAATCTATGTAAATACACTAATAGCAAACTACATCTAAGCTATATATCTACAAGAGATAGCGTCAAAAAAATTAAAACAGCTAAAGCATATGGTTTAAATATAACAGCTGATGTAACCTTACATAATCTCTTTTTAATAGATGAAGCTGTAAACAATTTTGATACAAGATTTAAGGTGTTACCTCCATTGCGAACAAAAAATGATAATAAAGCACTTATAAAAGGTCTAAAAGAAGGTGTAATTGATGTAATTTGTACAGACCATAGCCCAAGAACTGATGAACATAAAAAGATTGCATTTGACAACGCAGCTTATGGAATTATTGGACTAGAAACAGCATTTGGCCTTTTAGGTAAATATATTTTACCAGAAATTGGTTTAGATCTAATAATTCAAAAAATCTCAATTAATCCGAGAAAAATACTGAACCTAAAAAATATACTGATAAAAGAAAAAGAGGATGCTAACATCACATTATTTAATCCAGAAAAAGAATGGGAATTTACTGCTAAAGATATAAAATCTAAATCATTAAACACTCCTTTTATTGGGCAAAAACTAAGAGGTAAAGCATTAGCAATTTATAACAATGGGCAATTTAAAGAATGTTAACTACTCAATAAGTATTTTTTTCTCTACACTACCATCTTCATAAATGTAAAATAAGGTCGTATTTTCTAACACATTATTATGATCAACCACTTCTCCTAAAAGATTAGTAATCTTTATAATTTTTGGTTGAGTAAAAGACAATTGATCTAAAAAAGTTGTACCAGATTTTTCTTCATAAAGCACCAAATCATCGACTGCTGCCTCTATCAAACTACCTCCATCTAAATTCTGACCTAAACGAATACTATCAGAAGCAATAAACTTTAACTGAATATTGTTTGTTAAGCTAACATAATCACTTACTCTAAAAGCAAATTTTCTCCAGCTAATATCAGAACTGATATTATTTTCAACATATTGCCAATTAACACCATCATTAGTTATCATTACCTGCCACCAATCTGCTCCAGGGTTAGCTCCACTATATGGACTATTAGTATACCATCTGTAGTAAGAAAATGCAGGGTTCATATATGAAGTTAAGTCATAGTATGGAGAGAATAAAGTTGTATGACCACCATCAACATCATTAGTACCTAAACCATCATTTATTGATGATGCATTTCCAGTAAAGGCACACTGTGTCCCCCCTATTGTGTGCTGAGCATCTGTTTGGCAGATAGTTGATGGATCTTGAGGGTCTCCATAAGAAGCAATTGGCACTCCAATTTCCCAGATTCCAGTTGTTGCATTATCATTAATATCGCCAGTTTGCCAAAAGCCAAAATTAGCATCAAAGTCTTCTTCTTCAATCATTTCAAAACCTACAAGAATAAAATTAGGTAAATTAGCATTGCGTATAGGCATTAAATTAGCAGCAATTGGAGTTACTCCAGACTCATTTCCGAAAGTATCATCTAAAGAAATATAATAAGCTATTACGGTTCCATTTGGTTGAGCAGGAATTGTTGTAGAAAAAGATGTTGTTCCATTCATTGTTAAAGAATTCCAAGTTGAATTATCATTTACTCTGTAGTAGCAATTAGTTGATCCAAGAGCCCAAGGGTATGTCATTCCAACACTTGCATTAATTATAATTCCAGAATTGGCATTGGCTGAAGTTACAGGAGTATGAGAAACAATTGCATTAGACAACAAAGTAATTCCATGTAAATCAAAAGCACCAATAATCGCCATGTCATTAGGAGTACCATTACTTAAATTAGCATCGTTATCATCAGCATAGAGTACCTCAAGCAGAATATCTGTATAAATAATACCCTCTGTACCATCAGGACCGTCAACACCACTATCGTAAGTATACTTAAATAAATCTAGCATTTGTGACATATCACCAAGATTAAGATATAAATCCCAAAATGAACCAGCAATAATCTCTCCATCAGCATGCACTTCACCTACTAAGTCTTGTGGATAAATCTTTCTATTTTGATCATATCTCCTAACAGAAACAGTTGGATCTATTAAGTCCCAACCATAACCCAAAACAGGTGAAACAGTTAAAGATATAGCCCAAACATCTGCAAATCCTTCATTTAGTCCTCCATTCTCCATTCCACCACCCCATCCTGTTCCACTGTACCTATCGCTATTAATAGCATGACCATATTCATGATAAACTACATCAGGAATTTTTGCAGTAGCATGACAACCTCCACCTTCAGCATAAAAATTAATTGAACTACCATTAAAGAAAGCATTACAACTACCAGACTCATCTATATTAGTCTCCATAGGATCATTTAGAGCTCCGTTAGAAGGATAGTTCGGGAATACATACAAAAAATGATCATGAATATTATTAACTGCCTGATATGCAGTTCTTTCTTGCATAGTAGAATTAGAATTATTGAAAGTTATAACATTATTTGCAGTTAAATTTTGTATAATGTCTGGAGTTGCACCATTCGTTTCTACATTAGCATATAAACCTTCCAGTTTATATCTAACTTGAGTTCCTAGATTCATTGGCAAAACAACCTCACCATTATTATCTGTATAATAATTAGTATTAGTACTCTGATCTATTGCTTTTAGATATTTAAAATTCTGTGTAACTGCTGGGTCATATGGATTAGTAATATAAACTTCACCAGAAACAGTTGAAGTACCTGTAGGAGGCGCTTCATACATTACAGTATTTTTACGCATTAAAAGCTCACCATTATGTGCGTCAACATAACAAATATAGTTAGCAGGACCTTCTTCAATTTTAGTTGAAAAAGTGACCTTATAAATTAAGTGATATTGATATTTACGATATTTTGGCACTGCTAAAACTTTTAAATCTGTTTCAACAGCAATATCAAAAATTAAATTTGAAATAGAAGATGTAGCGCTATAAATAGCACTCTGAGAGTCTAATATTGGTGTGACATCAATATTAATGTCATTATAAACATCAAGTCCATAAGTTACCAATTCATTGTTGAGAGTAAATTTAGCATATAACTTACTACCTATAACTTCTAAATTATTATAATATTGAATAAATGTTTTGTTTATATACTTTTCATTTTTAACAGAAGATAATTCTCTTAAATCGTTTGGTAGTATAAAATTTTGTGAACTCAAAAAACTCTGCAAATTATTTACATGTATTGGTGAACCAAAAGCTCTATGAGGCAATTGATTTCTTTCATTGAAAATAACAAACCAATTTGGATAATTTGATCTGAAATTTTTCCACAAATTAGTATTTCTTAAAAATTCTTGATAATGTGGATCAAGTATCATACTTTCTTTTACATATCGAATCTCATTAGGGTCAGAATGATTATGTACTGTAGAAAAGGAACTATATACAATTAGCAAACTAAAAAGAGTCAAAAAAAGCTTTTTCATTTTATAATATTTTTTGTAAAAATAAGCTATTTTTTTTTAACAAAAAAAACTATTTACAATATAAAATTTAATTATAATTCAATCTGCTGACCATCATAAGCTAGTTTAATGTTAACAGGTAATTGACTATTAACATCATCATGGCAACCCATATAGTGTGATATATGAGTAAGTAATGCTTGTTTAGGCTTTAATTCTTGTAATATTTCTAAGGCCTGTTCCAAATTAAAATGAGAAATATGTTTTTTCTTCCTCAGTGCATCTAAAACAATTAAATCTGCATTTTTCATCTTATCCTTCTCAACATCTGGAATAGCACTAACATCAGTAAGATATACAAAATTTTTAATTCGAAAGCCAAAAACGGACATCTTAAAATGTTTAACTTCAATAGGCAGTATATCTATTCCATTTATGTTAAATATATTATTATCAATAGAATTTATTTTTAACATTGGTGTTCCAGGGTATTTATTTTTTGAAAAAATATAAGAAAATTCATTTCTTAGTGCAAATTCAGTTTTTTTATTGCAATAAATTTGCATATCTTCCTTCCATTTGTAATTAAAAGCCCTTACATCATCCAGACCAGCAACATGATCTTTGTGATAATGTGTAAATAAAATAGCTGAAATTTTATCTACAGACTCTCTTAACATCTGTTGTCTAAAATCAGGTCCAGTATCGATTATTATAGTTTGATTGTCAACTTCTACCATCGCAGACGAACGCAATCTTTTATCTTTTGGATTCGATGATTTACATACAATACAATCACAAGCAATAACTGGAACTCCTTGTGATGTTCCTGTACCTAGTAAAGTTATCCTCATTTGAAATTTTAATTTATTTAAAATATAAAAAACACAGGCACCTTTTATTTAAATAACTTAGCACAAATAAAAATGAATAAATATTTATATATGTAAGATTTTATTAAAGTACATATTTTTTTTAAATAAAACAAGCTTATTTATTATGGTGTAAAATTAATAGATAAAAAGTCATTTTTAGAAAATATCTGTATAAATTTGTACACAACATAAATATTTAATTGCATGAAAAATAATGTAATCCTAACTGCAGGACAGAAAGCATTACAAATAAATCTAGATCAGACAATTTACGGATCGTTTGTTGAAATTGGAGCTGGGCAAGAAGTAGCACGCAATTTCTTCAAAGCTGGTTCGGCATCTACTACTATTGCAAAAACAATGTCAGCATATGACAGGGATTTCTCTGATGCTATATATGGAAAGGAAAAAGATGGACGATATGTCTGTAAATCAAGACTAGAGAAAATGCTTAAACATGAGTATCAATTACTTGATGAGAGACTTAATAGAAATAATCACAAACATACTAGGTTTTTCACTTATGCAGATACAATTACAACTACTAACTACACAAAAACAACTCAGGGAAATGGCTGGATTGGATTAAGATTTCAAAACAATCCAAATAAAAAACCTTCAGACTTTATTATACATGTAATATTACATGATCAAGATGCAAAATTACAACAAGAAACTGTAGGAATTATTGGAACAAATCTAATTCATGCATGTTTTAATGAAACAGATCCAAAAGAAATTTTAAAAAGAATTTACGATTCTTTAGAAAAAGAACAATTTGAGATTAACATGGTAGAAGTGATTGGCCCAGCATTCAAAAATGTTGACAATAGACTGCTTAGTCTTACACTTGTTAAGGAAAGAATGACAAATGCAGTTATCTTTACTCCTGATGGAATGAGTAAACAACCATCTGATATTCTTTACAAGAAAAATATACTTACAATGAGAGGCAGTTTCCGTCCTGTAACAAAAGTAAACATTGATATGTTAGAGAAAGGTTTAGACAAATTTGAAAAGACTAACAAGGTTGAAAAAGATAATATACAAATTTTATTTGAAATTACTCTAAGTAATCTTAAATCTGAGGGCAAAGTTGATGAACAAGATTTTCTTGACAGGGCAGACACATTATGTTCCTTGGGTTACACAGTAATGATTTCTAATTATAGAAAATTCTATAAAATTATTGAATACCTTTCAAAATTTACAAAATCTAGGATGGGTCTTATATTAGGCGTAGATAATTTAATTGATATGTTTGAAGAGCAGTATTATAGAAATTTGAATGGTGGTATTATGGAGGCTTTTGGCATTATATTTACTAGAGATATAAGATTTTATTTATATCCCTATAAACCAAATAAAGAATCAACTCTATTAAATAGTGACAATCTACCGATACATCCAAGAGTTAGAGACTTATATAACTATTTACATTCAAATGGAAGAATAAAAGACTTAGACTATAATTCAGATATTTTAAGTATTTTTTCTAAAGATATACTTAAGAAAATTAAAGCTAGTGAAATCGGAACATGGGAACATGCTGTTCCTAAAGGTATCGATAAAATTATTAAAAAAAGATCTCTATTTGGTATGAGTCAAAAAAATAAATAAATAACTAAATGAAAAAAATTTTAATTATTATTATTTTGTTTCCATTAATTTCTTTTTGTCAAAGAGGTGGAGGAAAAAGCGATTATAGCGGGGACTTTTCTCAATTTGGAAGCAAGAAGAAATCTGATTATTTTAGAGGAAGTATAAGTGGTAAAATTGTTGATGCAAAAAACAATAAAGAACTTGAATTTGCTAATGTAAGTATTACTAATACAAAGTGGAATAAGGAAATTGAAGGCACTATAACTAATCAAAATGGTAAATTCTTAATGTCAGGCATTCTAACAGGAGAATATATACTAAAAATCAACTACTTAGGATACAAGAGCAAAGAAATAGAATTTAATATTACAAAGAAAAGTCCTGATGTAAGATTAAAAGAAATTAAATTAGAAGCTATTTCAGAAATGCTCTCTGAGGTAACAATTATTGAAGAAAAACCTATTTATGAATCAAAACTTGACAAAATTATTTATAATGCTGAAAATGATGACAACGGTGCAAATGAAGATGCAACAGATGTACTTCGTAAGGCTCCTTTATTATCAGTTGATTTTGATGGCAATGTTGAACTAAGAGGATCAAAAAATATAAAATTTCTATTAAATGGCAGAGCATCTTCTTTTCTTAGTGGCGATTTAGCATCAGCATTACAAATGATACCTGCAGATGAAATCAAAAGTGTTGAAATTATTACAAGTCCAGGATCAAAATATGATGGAGAAGGAGAAGCAGGAATAGTAAATATTGTTACTCAAAAAAAAATAATTGACGGATATAAAGCCTCTGTTGATGGTTCTTTTGGAAGTAGAAATAATAAAAACGGATTCAATCTAACATTAGGTAAAGGACGATTTAGTTTATCCGCAAGAGGTAATGCATGGTATAGCTGGCCTAGAGATGGTTCAACCACATACAGAAGAGAAGATTGGAATCAAAACAGAGATACAATTAATGTTTTAACAAATAACGGTACAAGTAGAAGCCAATGGATAGGATATGGAGCTGGAATAAATATGTACTATGATATTAATGCATATAACTCTATTTCTTCAGATATAAATTTTAGAGGCAGAAACTTCCCATCAGAAAATAGAACTACAATTAAATATAAAGAAGTTTTACAAGTTGGCGCAGGAGATACAGCTAATATAAATGAAATAGATATTTATCAATATGACTCTTATTTAGAGTCAACTAATACAACAAAAAATATAAGTTGGAATACTGATTATACTAGAAATTTTGAAGATAATGAAGATAGAGAACTAAGTATTTCATATCAATTAGGTAATAGGATAAAAGATAATACCTCAGATATTACTAGTGATACAAGCTTAATCAATACCAATAAAGAGAATAATTTTGAACATACATTACAAATAGACTATTCTCATCCTATATTTAGTCACATACTTGAATTTGGTTCTAAAATGATTATTAGAAATCAAAAAATGGATTATAAAACAGATTCTGATATTGATGAAATTGTATTTCCTAATGAAATTTTTAACTACACACAAAGAGTAAATGCTTATTACATATCAACAAATATTCAACTAGAAAATGATTATAGTATTCTAGCAGGAACTAGATATGAGTTAACCAATATAAACGGTAATTGGGAAAAAAATAATGAAAAATCATTCACACCTAAAGAATACGGCAACTTACTACCAAACTTAACTATTTCAAAAAAGTTAGGTGCAGGAAAAAATATAAAATTAAGTTATAACTCTAGAATTTCAAGACCTAATAGTAGCTATATAAATACAAATACTAATATTTCAGATAGAAAGAATATAACAATAGGAAATCCAAATCTTACTCCAGCAACAACTAAACAAGTGGAATTTGGTTATAATAATTTTGGAAGAAAGTATCAAGGTAGTTATTATTTATATTTTAAGCAAAATGATGATTTAATAGAATCAATTCTTTCAGTAGAAAATGATATATCAACAACAACATATGAAAATATTGGAAGTAGTACTACTTACGGAATTAACTATTATGGATCAATTAAATTTGAAAAATTAACGCTACGCTCAGGTGTTAATTTATATAAATATAATGCAAAAGATAGTGAATTTGCAAGTGAAGATAGATCAGCTTTACTTTACAGCTATAATTTTGGAGTATCGCTTAAAATGAGAAACAATTGGAAAGCAGAAGGCTTTGGTTTTATGAGATCTCCTTCTCAAACATTACAAGGGTCATCTACTAGTTTTTCTATGATGAGTTTCGGAATTAAAAAAGAATTTAATAATAAAAGAGGTTCAATTGGAATTAGGATTATTGAACCATTTGCAAAAAATGGAGAAAAAATATGGACTACTGAATTAAGTGGCGATAATTTCTATCAAATCTCTGAAAGAACAACAGCATTTACATCTATTGGAATTAGTTTTAAATATACATTCGGAAAACTAAATTTTAAAACTAGAAATAAAAG
>MDSV01134375.1_pt1 | contig 22064 bp, 12 predicted proteins | sample 810851 | NCBI WGS metagenome assembly MDSV01 (sample SAMN05326640, study PRJNA326480) | marine metagenome | isolation source: seawater | place: Atlantic Ocean: North East | collected 2012 | reverse complement strand
CGCGAGAAGTTCGCGTCCGAGGCGTCCGCGATGCACGCGAAGCACCTGGAGGCGCTGGAGGAGATGAAGCTGCGCGAGCTGGAGAACGTGGACCTGCTGGGGACCAGGGCCGCGCGCATGTGTTGATGACGAGGAGCCACGACGTAAACGTGAAAAAAACCACGACGAAAACCATCGCGCGCGCACATGTCGTCCGCGCCGCACGTAGGCTCCGCGGCTTGGACCGCCGCGCGTCTCGCGTGGCGCGACGTCGCGACCGCGTCGTCGCGCGCGCTCATCGCGCGCCGCGTCGACGGGTTGCGTCGGGACTCCTCAGAAGCGCCCTCCTTCCTCGAAGCCGGCACGCACGAGGTGCCCACGGCTCGCGGCACCCTCCCTCCTTGGCCTCCCGGACGCGACCGCGAGTCTCCCGAGGTGGCCTCCGCGCACCACCGGCAGCGCCACCGCCGCCACGTCGTGGACGGCGTGTGGCCCGCGGATCGATGCGGCGCCCTCGCGTCGTCCACCGCCTCGGCGCTCGCGCCCCTCCGCGACCGCCACGGGGAGGCCTCCGTCGCAGCGCTCGGCTGGGCATCGAGAGACGTGCTCGGCGACGACGCGTTCGCGGAGATGCGCGACGCGCTGCGAGAGATGCGGCGCGAGGCGGAACGCGTCTTTTCGTTCGGTCGACCCGAAGCGTCTGTCCGGGGAGACGAGGCTTCTCCGAACGGCGAGACCGGTCGCGATCGCGAAAATACTACTGTCGCGACGGGAAAGGCGCGGCGGCTGTTCCCCGTCGGGGCGTTGCTGACGCACATTGTGCCCGCGCGCGTCGAAGGGACTCCGGGACACGTCGCCGAGAGACTCGAAGACGTCTTTGAAAAAAACGCGCCCCCGGCGACGCCGCGCGCTTCAGACGCGCGCGGGTACTGGTCGCCGCACGTGGACAAGGCGAACGTCCCCGAGTACGACGTGAGCGCGATTCTGTACCTTTCGACCGGCGCGAAGACGAGTCCCGCGGCGGAGGCGTCCGAGGCGCGCGCGGCTGAAACAACGCCGCGCGCGGAGTTTTCGGGCGGAAGCCTGGTGTTTTTGGACGAGAGCGGAGGCTCGGCGGATGACGAGACGAACGAACACGGAGTCGCCCTCTGCGGGCGCGCTGGGACGCGCGCGCGACGCGTGACGCCGCGCCGGGGTCGACTGGTGGTCTTCGCGTCGGGGGAGGAGAACGTGCACGCCGTCTCCGTCGTCGAAACGGGCGCGCGTGCGACGCTCAATCTCTGGCTCAGCGCCGACGCGCGCGTCGGCGCGGACGCGAGCGTCTTCGACGCCGAGCTGTGGAGCGAGGGAGCCGAGGAGACGGGCGAGAAGTAGACACGAAAAAACGCGCTCTTCGTCGACGCGTCCACCGACGCATCAAGCGCGCGCGTGCGTGTTGTTTTTTTTAAAAATAACACACCTCGATCGCTGAGCGTCGCGCGTCGCGTTCGCGAGAGCGGACTCACGATCGCGCCGACGCGAGATGGACCGGCTGCGGCTGCGCGACGTCGCTCGCGTTCGCGGGGACGAAAAACTGGTACCAGAAGTTGTCGCTCACGTGGTACTCGCTCGCGCGCACGTCCAGCGCGTGCGTCCCGGCTTCGAACACGCGTTCGTACACCTCGTTGTGCGGCTCGAATCCACCTTCGTTCGTCCAATCCAAATCCGCGCGTCTGGTCCAGTCGCCCAGGTCCGTCAGTTCCAGTTTCGACCGCGCCGCGAGGCGCACCACCGCGGCGGCGGTGGCGTGGAAATACTCGAAATCGACGCCGCTCGCGTACGCGTCGAACGTGAGCCCGACCGCGCCCTTCGACCACTCCGGAAGCGGCCGGGCGCCGGTCCACGGCAAGGGCGAATCGCTCTCCGGAAGCCACGGAACCACACCGCCGGACCCGAAAAAGTCCACGCGCGTCTCGTTCGACACCGCGGCGCGCGGCAGATGCGCCGGCTGCGGACGACACGAACGCGTCGCGGGGTCGGGGGTGAAGAACAAGTAATCCTCCTCCGCCCGCGCCGGTAATACTCCACCGCTCCATCACGAGCACCTCCTCGCCGCCGAGCCACTCCGCGCTGAATTCCAGCTCCGAGGACCTGTCCAGGTACGGCGTGCGATCGTGCATGTTCGTCTCCATGGAGGCTTGGACCAGCGCGCGCGCCACCACCGGGCGCGACGTCGAGAACGAGCCTCGGATCTCGCCGGCGCCGCGCGTCGACTTCACTGTGCCGGGCGCGCCGACGGCCCACTCGGGAAGCGAGGAGTTCTCCGAGAAGTCGACGAAGGGCAGGTTGTTTCCCATGTGGTTCCAGGCGGAGCCCACGCGATGCGTCGAGGAATACCCGCTTCCGAGCCCGAGTCGGCCGTAGTTGTTTAACCCCCAGCACTTCACCCGTTCCGGCTCCGTCTCGGCAAACGCGGCGGGATCCGTCCCGTCCGAGACGAGCACCGCGCACATGTGCTTCGCGAGGGGAGAGGACCTCGCGAGACGCTTCACGCGCGAACCCGTGCCGAGATCCACGTCCGGCAAATACGCGCCCACCTCCCCGGCGTCGTCTCCTACGTCCGTCTCCGAGCCCAATCCGAGCCGGCAGAAAAGGCCTTGGCCCCAGCACTTCACGCGCCCGTTTTCGAGCGCCGCGCAGGTGGAGCGCTCCATCGTCGCGACGTCGACGACGCGAAGCGGGCGGCAATCCGCGTCCGCTCGTGCCCGTTGAGTCCTTCGAAACGCTCGACTCGTCTCACACGACGTTTTCACGCACGCTTCCTCGCGCGCGAAGCGAGTCGTCGCCGTCACTTCCCGGGGTACTCGCGCGTCTCGCCGGGCGGCAAGCACGCGAGGCTCGCGATGAGCTCGCACGTCGCGTCCCCCCCGCCCCGGTCGCCCGCGAACACCACCAGCCCGAGTCCGTAGCGCGCCGCCGCCAGCGGACACGGATCGCGCGCGCCGCCGCCGCCGCCGCCGCCGGGGGCGTCCGGCGAGAGCGCCGAGGCGCGCACGCGCGTGAACACGCGGTGCGCGGGCGCGACGTGCACGATCCCCTCCGCGGCGACGGCGTAGAACCCGCGCTCGCCGCGCGCCCACGCGTCGAGCGTCGCGACCGGCCCGTCGCCGACGCGTCCGTTCGCCGCGCCGCGGGTTTTGGAGACGGCGCGGAACGCGTCGCTCGCGTCGACGTTCGGCGCGTACTCGCCGCGCGCGCTCTCGCCCGCGAAGCGCCAGGGCAAGCCGAACCACGCGAACGCGCGCTCGGCGTGCTCTCCGGAGCCGTTCACCACGAACACGCCGCCCGAGTCCACGAAGGCGCGCAGAGCGTCGACGCGCGACGCCGACCTCGCGACCAAACGGCACCCGTCGCCGGAGATGGACGCGTCGTCCCCGTCGTCCGCGCGCGATTCGCCGCCGACGCCCAGGAACACCACCGCCTTCTTCCCGCGCAACGCCAACGCGCCGTCTGAATCGCCGTCGTCGTCTCCGGAAACGCTTCGCGCCGAAAACGCGAGCGGCGCGCACGCCGCGCCCGCCTCGCGCAGCGCCACGACGACGCCGCGCGTCGCGGCGTCGGCGTCTTCCCAGTCGGGGAGCCCGACGGATCGCGCGCGCGCGTCGCGCCCGTCGCCGTTCGCGTCCTCGTCCAGCTTCGAGCCCGGGGCCACCACGCACACGACGCGCGCGGGAACCGAGCCCTCCTCGTCCGCGTCCGCCGCGGTCGACGCCGCGAGCGCGCGCGCCGCCTCGGCGTCCGCCACGCGAATGACATCCGACGGAGGCGCGGGCGACGTCGTCTGTCTCGCGACGGCGCCCTCCTCGAACCCCGCCTCGTCGTCGTCGTCGTTGTCGTCCCCCCCGCGCGAGTTCGGCGCGCTCGAATCCCACGGCTCGGGCCGCACGTCGAAGTGGAAGTCGCGCAGCGCCTCCGTGCCCGCGACGCCCCAGCGCTCGACGAGCTCGTCGCGCGTCGCCCCGTCGGGCTCGCCGATGTGCGAGGCGAAATCCAACCCGATTTCGTCCGCCGGGTCCAGCGCGCGCTCGACGAGGCGCGCGGAGTGCGCGTCCGTCCACCAGTCGGGGGTCATGCGTTTCGCGCGCGCGTCCCGCACGAACGCCCGGAGGTACGCGCGCGCGGCTGCACCGTCCGGGTCGAGCACGAAGCGCCCGGTTCGCAGACCCTTGTACGCGAACGCGTCCTCCTCCGCCAGACGGCACGCGTCAAGCACCGCGCGGAACGCGCGCCCGGGCGTCTTGGCCGACGACCCGTACCACAGCCCCGAGCCGGGCGACCCCGCGAGGGGTCCCGCGAGGGGTCCCGGAGGTACCTCGCCGTTCGACACGAGCGCTCCATCGTTTCGCGCGTCCTCCTCCTCGGCCGCTTCGCGCAGCGCGAGCGCCTCGAACGCCGAGGGCACGGCGTCGAACGGCGTCGACGCCGCCGAACGCGGAGAGGGCTCCGCCTTCGGCGTCGGCCGGAGCTCGTCGAACGCGTCGAGCGCGCCTCGACGATTGCCGGCGACCGACGAGCTCCTGGGTTTCGTATCAGGGCCGAAGCTCGGCTTTCGCTCGGAACGCGCCTGTTTCTGTTTCTGTCCGTCCTTCTTGTCCTTTTTGCCACCGCCGGGCGCGTACATGGAGAGCCGCGCGTCGAGCTCCTGCGACGGCTTGGAGATGGCCGCGCGCGAGCGCGACGAGGACGCCGCCGGAGACGCGAAAGGCGCGGAGGGCGCCGCGGGCGCCAGGCGCGACGACAGAGTCTCGCGCGACGCCGAGAGCGCGCGGTCCAAGTCGGCGGCGCTCATGCGCGGCGTCGAACCCGAATCGGCGAAGCCGCCTCCGGCGCGTCCTTCGGCGCGTGCGTCCAGGTGGCTGGGCGCGCGCGGCGTCCGGGGCGAGGCGGAAGCCTCTGCGAGAGGGGACGCCGCGGTGAAGCCGGACTTGCCCATCAGCCCGGCGACGTACGAAGAAGGCCGGCCGGGCCCCGTTCCCCGTCCCCGTCCCGGTCCCGCGCGCGACGCCGAACCCGCGTCGACAGCCGCCGCCGCGTTCGTTTCTTCACCGCGCGAGGCGGACGGTTCAGCGAGCCGGTCGATCGAACCGCCTCGGACCGTCCCCCCGGTGAAACCACCCCGGTGGGTTTCTCGCGCCGCGGAAACCGGCGCGGTCGCGGTCGTCTCGCCGCGGCGCCGGTACAACGGCGTCACCGGCGCGCTCTCCGCGCCGCGCCGCGCCGCGAGCGACGCCGAGACTGATCGCCCGTAGCGCGCGGCGCCCGCGTCGCCGCTGCGCAGGCGCTCGCGCACGGGCACGTACCCGGCGCCCGGGTAGAGCGAGCTCCGGCGCACCTCGGGGACGCGGGAGACGAACGGCTCGTCGGCAAGCGCGTCGTCTTCGCCGACGGCGTCGTCGCGCCGCGCGTCGCCGCGCGGAAAAGAGAGGCGCGCCGCCGCCGCCGCCGCCGTCTCGCCGTTTCGCCCGAAGCGTCTGGCGAACGCGCGCCCGCCTCTCGGCCCGGCGTCGGACATCACGCTCGTGGGGCGATACGAGTCGCCGAACGAGCCGCCGGCGAGGATCGCCGCGCGCTCGAGCACGCGCTGCGCGCGCGTGGGCAGCGCCGCCTCGAGCGCGCGCGCCTCCGCCGCGGGGTCGTAGCCGCGTTCGCCGCGTCTCTGGAAGTACGCGCCCGCCCAGTCGTCGCCGTCCGGCGAAACCGGCGAAGTAATCGAAGCGTTCGCGCGGGTCGCGCGGGTCGCCGTCGCCGCGTTCGCGCCGTGACGAGAGACGGCGTCGTTCGCCATCCGGCGCGCGCGCGCCGAGACGGAGACATCGTCCCCCGGAGAGTCGCGACGCGGAGGCGACGTCGTCGTCGTCGCCGCCTCGTCGTCGTCGTCGTCGTCGAGCGCGCCGAAACCGTCACGGCGGGGGTTCGCGTTCGAGCCCGCGCTGAGCCTGCGCTCGCGCAGCGCGGCGACGGAGCGCGGGCGCCGAGACGCGTCCGAGGCGCGCGTCGGGGAGACCTTCGAGTCGGCGCGCGCGGCTCGCTCGTTGGCGACGCCGAAATCGGAGACGGTCGAATCGGACGCGGTGCCGCCCCGGGCGCTGGACGCGGTGCGGTTCATGGCGATGAAGTCGGCGCGCCTGCCGAACTTCGCCGTGTCCTTGGCCTTCTCGGAGCTCTTGACGCACTTCTTGCACCGCGGCTTGGCCTCGCGCCACTCCCAGTCCCCGAAGAAGCGGCGCCGGCCCCACAGCGAGCACGACGCGCACCGCTTGTTGTCCTTGAGCTTGGTGTACACGTTGACCACGGGCTCGACCGTGCCCTCGCCGCCATCCTCCGCCTCCTCCACGAGGTTGGTCCAAGCGCCCGGGGCGCGATCTTTGCGCTGCGCGCGCACGGGCTTCGTCCCGACCTCCGCCATCGCGACGTGACGCGGTCCCGAGGGCGGTCAACACGACGGCGGTCGATCCGGGTGGTTTCGACAGGGCACGTCACGCGCGTGAATTTCGAGAATCGCCCGGAATCGCGGTCGCGGCGGACACCCGTTCGGGACCGGCTCGGGGACGCGAGTCGTGCGAAACGCGTCGCTCGGGTCGCAGATTGCGGGCCGCCACGAGGGGGGCGCCGTGAGGCGTCGCGTTCGCGTCGTCGAGTCGAACGCGCGAGTCAATGCCTCCTCGGACCGTTCGAGCGAGAATCTCACGAGACGGACCCTCAGACCGAACGTTGGAACTTTTTGGAAGAAGGACTGGATTCATAACGCTATTTTTCGTCGGTCGTTTGAAAGCGGACACGCGGTCAAATGTCACCCGATGAAGAGTCGAGGTCCAGTCAAAAGCCCTTTCGGATTCGCGATTCGCCGACTCGAACACGCCATCGCGGGAGTCGAAACGCCCGACGCGACTCGTAAAACGCTCGTCGCTTCCGAGGCGAGGCGCGCCGCACGACCCCACTCCCACGCGCGCTTCGCGTCCAGTCTCGAAGCTCGGCGCGCACTTGAAGCGCTCTCATCTCCTTTCCGACGCCCGTATGTCCCCGACCGACGCGGCCGCCGGTTCGGACACCACGCGCGACGCGGATTACGACGCGTTCGTGCGCCGCGTGAACCTGCTCGAGATCCTCGCGGAGGACCACCCGGAGACGGCGCCGCCGCCGGAGGAGGCGGCGAGGACGTGGACCGAGGCATGCATACGCGCGCACTACTGCACGAATGGCGCGAGCGGCGGAGCGCGCGGCCCCTCCCCCTCGCGCGGGCTCGGGATCCGGACGACGACGGACGAAGAGACGTCTCCCGCGACTGGGAGACGCGAAACGGAAACGACCCCACCGGCTCGTCGTCGCGACCGCGCGCGTTCGGTACGCTCGCGCTTCCCCGAACCGGACGACGCGACGTTCAAGCGGTGGTTCCCGGGGTTCGAGCGCGCCAACGCCGTCGCGAACGACGGCGACGAGCTCAGAGGGAAGGGGAAAAAAAAGGTCACCGCGCGCGTGCTGTGCTGGCCGAACGCCGGAAACGCGGAGGACGTCTTCACCAGCGAGCGCGCGCGCGTCGACGGTGATTTACGAACGGTTCCGTCGCCGCTGCTCGAGTGGTGTCGGAGACGCGGAGCCGAGCTGTTCGCCGTGCAGTTGCCCGGCCGCGCGGCGAGAACGAGGGAGCCCGCTTTTCGGTGCGCGCGCGAAGCCGCCGCCGCGCTCATGGCGGTGATCGCGACGCGCTTCTTTGTTCCCGATACGGGGAACGAAGAAGACCGGAACGAACAAGAAGCGAAAGCAGAAGGAGCAGGACTACTCGTCGAGGCGAGTAAAGGCGCGAGAGACGCTGTTTCCGCGAAGGGCTCCGACGACGACGACGACGACGACGACGCGTTCGTCCCCTGGATCGTGGTCGGGCACAGCGTCGGGAGCTGGTGCGCATTCGAGTTTGCGCGCCTGGCGCGTTCGCTCGGGTTCCCGCCGCCGGCGTTAGCGTGTCTCTCCGGGTTCCCCGCGCCCGATATCCCGCGCGAGCAGAGACCGTGGACGGCGAACGCCCACCTCGACGACGACGCGTTCAAAGACGAGTGCCGCGCGTGGGGCGTCGACGAGGCGGTGTTCGCCGAAAACGCGTGGCGAGCCTTCGAGCCGTTGCTCCGCGCGGACTTCGCGTTGTTCGACGAGTACGAACACGACGACGGGGTTCCGAAAGACTCTTTCGGGGTCGCGGCTTCGAGTTCGGAGCGTTCTAAAAAAGAGGTCTTTCCGCGACTGCTCACTCTGCGCGGGACGAAGGACGAGCGGGTCACGCGCGAAGCCGTCTCGGCGTGGCGGCGCTTCGCGGCGGCGTTCGACGAAAAGAAAAACGAAACCGAAACCGAAACCGAAACCGAGCGGGAAAAAAAACCAAGGGACGGCGTCGCGTGTTTTTCGTACCGCCACGTCGAGATCGACGGCGCGAGGCACCTCTTATTGAACGCCGCGCCGGCGCACAAAAACGCCTGGTTACGAGCCGTGGTCGACGCGCTCGAGACGGTGCCGTCGTAGTGGGTGGGCGTGTACGTTACACGCCGCGGAAGATAGTCTACTATATGGCGCGCGAACACCGCGCGGGAGACGTCGCGCGCCCGTCGCGTCGCGTCCGTCTTCGCGCGTTCCGACGCCCCCCTCGCCTCACCCTCCGCCCTCCTTCCGCCGCTTCCGCTCCAGGTACCGCGCGCGCGCGTCCCGCGCCTTTGCGGACTGGGCCCGGTTCGCGACGGGCGCCGCCGCGCTCGCGGTTGCGCTCGGACCTAAGGCGGGTTCAGCGGCTTTTCCTTCTCTCGGCGGCGCGGACGAAAGATCCGCGCGCGCCGCGTCCGCCGAAACAGACGCCCCGTTCGCGTCCGCGCGCGCGTCGTCGTTCGAAGCGCCGCGCTCTCGCGGTCGTTCGAAAGCGTCGACTCGCGGAAGGTCGGAACGCGTTTTAAGGGTTCCTTTTCCTTTTCCTTTCGCGTCGCCGGCTTCGCCTTCGCCGACGGCGCGCGCCAACGCGCCCCGGTAAAACGAAGACATGTCCCCTTTTTCTCTCAGCGCCGCCGCGTCCTTCGCCTCCGCCTCGTCGCGCGCCCGATCCTCCGCCAGCCACGCCGCGTCCTCCCGCAGCTTCTTCTTGTACGCGGCGGTGACGAACGTGTCCTTGTCGCCGTACAGGTGGTCCTCGCGCTCGCGCTCGCGCAAGAGCCGCCTCTCCTTCAAAACCGCATCCTCCCGCTCGCGCTCGTCGCGTCTCCGCATGAGCGTCTCCACGTAACGCGACTTTCGGTCGAGACGCTCCTCGTCCGCCTCGCGCTGCTTCGCGCTCAGAGCGTCGCGGTGCGCGTCGTGGTGCGCGTCGTACTCGAACACGGACGCGTCCTGCTGCAGCGCGGCCGCGTGAAGCGCGCGCGCGCGCGCGTCGTCGCGCGTCGCAGCCTGCTGCCTCGCCACCTCCGCGTTCCCGCGACGGTGCGCGCCCGCCGCATCCGAGGGCCCGTCGTCGTCGTCGTCCGCGTCGGCGAACGCGGCGAGGGGGCGCGCGGGGGCTTTCGCGGGCTTGCGCTTCGCCGACGCGTTCAGGCCGTACTTCAGACTCGTCGTCACCGACGTGTCCGCGAGGTTGAACCCGCCCATCGCGCGGCGAGGGCGCGCGACGACGCGAGGCGCGCGGCTGATCTCTGGCGGCGTGAGTTGATTTCATCAGCCCTCGGACGTCGAAACTGAAAGTCGTTCCCGGCCGCGAAACACGGGAGGAGGCGAGACGCGCGCACTTTCACTCCGACCACGCCCATGGGCGCGTGCCTCAGCAGCGGGACGGACCCCGTGTCCGACCCGCCCGGCCGCCAGCTCGAGAGGTACAACAGGGAACTCGAGGAGACTGTGAACACGCTCAGGGTACGCGCCGCGACCCAGTCAGGAGCCGCGTGATGCTCTCCTTTCGGAAAACGGTCGTTGTTGACACGAGATGCGCGATGCGCGTGACACACGCGGTTCTCACGAGGACGTCGCGCTGACCTCCCTCTTTCACGACCGCGTTTTCCCATTCATCATCCGACACCCGGCAGCGTCTCGGATGCAGCGGCGCCACCGCGAAAGCCTGCGTGCGCCTGTACCGCCGCGCCGACCGCGACAAAGACGGCGAGCTGGACGCGCGCGCGTTCGCGCGCACGTTCGACGTCGAGGCGTCCAACCCCTTCCTGGAGCGGCTGGTGCGCCTGTGCGACGCCTCCGGCGACGGGAAGCTCTCGCCGTTCGAGTTCGTTTTGTTTTTGTCGCAGTTCACGAGCAGCTCGCGGACGAACCGCGACGAGCACGTGCGCTTCGCCTGGCGCCTTTTCGACACGAACGACGACGGCTCGATGTCCAAGGCGGAGTTCCGAGAGGCGCTGCGAGCGACGTACTTCCGAGAGAGCGGCGGGGACGGGCCGCGAAACAGTCGGCGCGTGGTCGGGGACGGCGGCATGCGCCGCGGGCGCGGGCTGGCAAACTTCGGCGGGACCGGCGGGATGGCCAAGGGCCTCGATAATATCATAAGGGACGTGGACGGGGGCAAAGACGGGCGCGTGACCGTGCGAGAGTTCTCGCGCATGACGCGAGACTATCCGCACGTCATCGCGCCCGCGTTTGACCTCTGGACGAAACTCGGAGAAGTCGGCCGGCCCGCCGTGCGCGCGCGGCGCGAGATTGAGGAAAAGGGGAACGACATCTCCCAGCTCGTTGCGCTCGCGACCGAGTCCAGCGAGACGCGGCGAGCCGCGGGGGACGCGCGTGCGTCTACTCGAGGCGAGTGGGCTCGAGGCCCCGCGTGCCGACGAGACGACGCGACGACGACGTCGCGCCCGGCCGACCCGAGGGTAAATACGCATACGCGGCGCCAAACCCGGCGCCAGGAGCGGGACGCCGCGACCGCCGCGACCGCCGCGACGACGCCAGTGCCCGTGTCGAGACGGCGCGGCGTGAAGACGTCGCCGCCGCAGTACATCTCCGCGACGACGGACGCGGAGACGCTCGCGAACAAAAAAATACCGAAAGTGAGAACGTCCTCGTCCTGGCGGCTGCCCTCGTTCTCGAGCCCGAGGACGCCGCCGCCGCCGAAGACGTCGTACGAGCTCGAGATGGAAGCCGCCTGCGCCAGCACGGACGAGGAAGCGGGGTTTTAGTCACACGTCTGACAGTATCACGATGCGAACGAGCGAATAGAATTGACACGCGAATAGAGCTCTCGGCGCGTGATGCCGCGCGTCGTCGACTGCGCGTTTCGTCAGCAGCACTCCTCGCGAAACAGCGCGTCGTCGTCGAAGGCGTAGACGTCGGCGCCCGCCGCGAGAAACGCCGTCTTCGTCTCGCGCGACTCGCGCCAATCCACGGACACCACCGGCTTGGTCGACGCGAAGACCGAAACGCTCGTCGGCGCGATGGTCTCGCGGCGGCAGTCTCCCAAATTCGAAAATTCGCTCTCGAGCGCCGTATAGGGCACGGCGGAGGACGGCGGAAGACTGAACCCCGCGGTTTCGCGCGCGGCCATCTCGAAAAAGACGCACCCGCCGTCGCCGCCGACGGCGACGAGGTCGCCCGCCGCGCGCCGGCAGTTCGTCACCGCGACGCACCGCGCTCGGTGTGGGCACGAGTCATCGGGTTCCGGAAACGGAAGCTCGACGACCGAGGTTCGATCCTCGGCGGCGGCTCTGCCGTCGCCGCGCGAGCGCTTCGCGTCGAGCACCAACAGGCGGCCGCCGGTGGCGGCGCCGGCGTAGTACAGAACCCCCGCGTTCGCCGCCGACCAAGCCACGCACGCGCTTCTCCCCGGGCTCGAACTCGGAACCTCCGCGCGCGACGGATGACGCGCCGCTTCCTCTGCGAACGTCTCCGCGCGCACGGGCGCGTGCTCGAACGTCAACGACGCGACGAAGCGCGGGGTTCCCGAGTCGTCCGCGGGAGACTCCGCGTCGCGCGTCGCGGTTCTTCGCAGACTGAACACGCGCACGGCATCGTCGCGCGCGGCGGCGACGCGAGCGGGGAAAACGCCGCTCTCGAACGCCGCGGCGCGCACGGGGAGCACGCCGCCCGGGCCGCCGGGGACCACCACGGTGGTTCTCGTCGTCGTCATCGCGGTCATCGCGCGTCCTCTGGGAAGACGAAGGTCTTCGCTCGTCGCGAACCGATCGAGCTCCTCGAGCGCCGCGCTCGCGGCGCTCGCGTCGCCGGGGAAGAACTCCGTGACCGCCACGGAGCCGTCCGTCGCCACGGAGACCAGAGGGGTCTGCGCGTTCGGCGCGCCTTCTCGCAGAGACTCCACAAATGCGGCCGCGACCACCGCGCCGCCGTTCGGGTGCGCGGCGAACGCGTACGGAACGGACGCGGCGACGTCGCTTCGATGACGTCCTCCCCCGGCGGCGAAATTTTTCGACGCGACGGCAGCGAGGTCCACCGCCCGCGCGGTTCCGTCGTCGCGCGCGAAGCAGACGCGCTCGCCGCACAGCGCCGACGTCACGCAGCGCGGCGCGTCGGCGCTTTCCGGGAAGAGCTCCAGGGCTTTCGCGAAGGAGGCGCTCTCCCAGACCCGCGCGGCGCCGTCGGCGGTCACCGTGGCGAGCGCGTCCTCGAACGCGGTCAAACCCGCGACGTCGACGGCGTGCGCGTGCGCCAGCGCCTTCGCCTCGCCCGTGCGCGTGTCCACCGCCCACGCGCTGCCCGCGCTCGTGGTCGCGGTGACCATCTTCGAGGCGTGCCGGACGCGGCGCGTGCTGTCATCACTACTGTCGTTTGTCACGAACGTCGTCGCGTGACTCGACGTCACCGCGCCGTCTAGCTCGAGCTCGCCGAGCTCGTACCAGGTCGCGTTCAGGTCCGCGTCCAAAGCCGCGTCCTCGTCCTTCGCCTCCGGAGACGCACGGAAAGCGCTCCGCCCGTCGACGGGCGGCGAGCGCTCCGAAAACAGCACGCGCGCGCGCCGAGCCGAGCCCACGAAGACGCCGCGGCCGGTGGTGTCGGCGAACGCCGCCATCGTCGTCGCGGCTTCGCCGCGCGGGAGCGCGGCGAGCGGCGCGCCCCCCGTCGCGCCGGGAACCATCCGGAACGCGATTCGGCGAATCGCCCCGTCGTCGGCGTCAGAGTCGGCTCCGAAGTCGCCGCGCGTCGTCTTCGCCACCCAGACGCGTCCCCGCGAGTCCCCTGCGAACGCCTCCACGTTCCGGTTCGCGCCGCCGCCTTCCAGCGCGGTCGCCGCCGTGCACACGGGTGCGGGGTCGAGCGCGTCTCCGCGCTCGTCCTCGAAGCGAAACGGAAACGATCGGACATCCGCCCTCGTCGTCCGAGTCGTTTCGTCGTCGGCGGCGTCCGCGTCGACGGATTCCGCGAATCGGTACGCCGTCGCGCCGGCCGCGCCGACGACGAAGAAGGCGCTGTTCGAGAGCCACGCCCCGGCGGCGACCGGCGCGGCGGCGGCGAGCGCCAGCACGGGGACCAGCGCGGCTTCTTCGGAACCGCGGGCGTCTTCGCCGACGAGCGAAAACACGCGAACCGCGCCTTCGGGGTCCTGGCCAAGCGACAGGAGGTGCTTCCCGCTCGGCGAGAACGCCAAAACGCTCACCGCGCCGCCGCACGAGGCGTGCGTCGCCGTGGACAGTAGCTCGCCCGTGCCCGAGTCCCAGACGCGAATCGTCGCGTCGTCGTCGCTCGAAAGCGCCGGCGCGGAAGCGGCGAGCCGCCGCGAGTCGGCGTGCCGGGCGAGCGCGGTGACGTCGCCCTCGAAAAGGCACCCGCGCGACCCAGCCAGGACAGCCTGCGTCTTGTCCCCGCCCATGCGCTCGATGACCACCCGCGCGCCCGCCGCGTACGCCAGCGCGCCCAGCTCGGGCACGTACAGCGCGCCCGGAGCCGCCGCCGCGGCGGCGACGGCGGCGGCGTTCTCCGTCCGCTCCGCCGCCGCCGCTGCCGCGCCGACCGCCACGCCGACCGTCCGGTTCGGGAACGCGGCGAAGACGTTCTTTTTTTCGTCGCGTCTTCGTTCCCGCGTCTCCGCGCCGCCTCGGTCGTCGTCTGAAAGGGTTCCGTCTCTGACGTCCCCGTCGATATCCCCCGCGCGCGGAAACGCGATCCGCGCGCCGCGGCTCGGGTCCCTCTCGGCCCACGGCTCGGGACCCGCGCGCGCGTACCCCGCGCTGGCCGGCGCGCCGCGCGCGGCGGGAAGGGAAGCGTCGAGCGGAAGGGGCCCGCGCGGCGCCAATCCGAACGCGCGGGCCCGGGTCTCGTCCTCGTCCGAGGAAAGGTCCCCGGAGGCCTTCCCCGCGCGCGCGCTGGCCGAGTCCGCGCCGGTCAGAGATGGAGAGAGCGAGTCAGCGCCGGCCAGAGATGGAGATGGCTCGCCGCGCGAGAGCGCCGCGCGCGCCTCGAGAGCAGCGAGCGCCGCCGCGCGCGCGCGCCACACGCAGAGCACGCGGCCCTCTCCGCCGGTGGCGAGGAGGCAGTCACCGGGCGCGGCGCCCGGGTCCTGAGGGTCGTGAGGGTCGCTCCCCTCAAGAAACGTCGCGCCACGCACGGACCCCGCGTGCGCGCCGACGAAACGCCGGCAAAGCGCGAGCGCATCGAGCGACTCCGCGGGGTCGCACCCGGCGTTCGCGGGCGCCACGAGCACGGTGCCGTCCGCGCCGCAGGTCACCACGACGCGCCGCGCGAGGTGGGCGGCGACGCCGAGCGTCGCGGCGAAACGTTCCGTCGCGGCGTTTCCGAACGTTTCCTTTAAAGCCGTCGGCGCGTGCGTCGCGCGCATCACCGCCGCCGGCTCGGCGGCGGCGCGAACCAGGGACGACGCGGAGAGAGGGCTCGTCTCTCCGGTGTTCGTCTCGGACCCGAGCGACGCGACGTCATTGCCGGGAAACGCGTGGCGCGACAAAACCGCGGCGGCGTCGTCGCCCGCGACGAACACCGAAAAAGCAGACGCTTCTTCGGCGCTCTCTTCGCCGTCCTTGCCGTCGTCTCCCGAAGACGCGCCGCGTCTCGCGGCGATCGCGGCGGCGATTCCCGCGACGCCGCCGCGACGGATCCGCATCGCCGGCGGCTTCAACGCGAGCGTGTCCGCGTCGAACGCCAGAACGTGGCTCGAGCTCCGCGACCCGCCCGTCGCGGCGGAGGCGCCGAGAGCCCCCGCGCTCGCCGCCACGAGCACGTACCCGCCGCAGGGCGACGCCGCCGCCGCCGCGCGCGCGCCGGGGGACGCCACGCGCACGCGGCGCGTCGCCGCAAACGTCTCCGAAAGGTGAGACGTCACTCGCGTCGCGTCGAAGGCAGACTCGGCCTCGATCGCGCACAGCGTCCCGTCGCGCGCCGCCGAGAAGAGCTTGGGTTTACAGACCCCCGCGAACGCCACGGCGTCCACCGCGGCGCCCGGCGCGTGCGCGTCCAGGATCTCAGCCACCAGCGACGTCTCGCGAGGGCTCGACCCCGGGGCACTCTCGCCCGGATCCCCCTCCCCGTCCGCGCGGACGGGACTAGAGAGGTTCTCGCGCGGCGGTCGCGAGACGGAAAAGACGCGCACCGCTCCCGACGCGTACCCGACGGCGAGCGCGTCGGGTTCCGGGTACGAGTGATCAGGAGTCGCCGAAGGCGTTTCGTGTTTCGAACCGCGACGCGCGGAAGCGTCGGACCTCCGCGGCCGGAAACAGACGCTCGTCGCGGCGGAGACGTCTTCGACGTCGTCGCAGTTTCCGCCGGGAGGCGGCGCGCACGTAAACGCCAAAGCGCCGGTTACCGCGTCCCAGCCGCGCGCCGCGCCGTCGCCGCAAGCCGCGCACACCAAACGCTCCAAAGATGTCACCGCGCGCGCGCCGGCACCAGGACTCGTCGTCAGATGCGCGTACGTCTTCTGCGACAGGTCCAGCGACCCGACGGACCCGTCCGAGGCGGCGGTCACGACCACCACGCCGGTATCCCCCGCGCCGTCTCGTTTCTTCCGCCGCGCGAACGCCGCGGCGACGGGAAAAGCCGCGGGCGCGTCGAGCGCCGCCTCCAACGCGTGCGCGGTGGAGAAGTCCGCGGGCCACACCCGCGTCGTCCCGTCCGCCGAAGCCGTCGCGGCGAGCGCGACGTGCGAAGCGCCGTCGTCTTCGGACGCGCCGGAAAAGCTCTTCGGGAGCGTTTTGTCCGCGACGAAAAAGGCAATCGCCGCGACGGCGCCCGCGTGCAGCTGGAACGCGCACTCGGGCGCGCACGCCGCGTTCCCTCCCGAACCGCCGTCGGCGTCGTCCAGAATCGCGATCGAGACGACGGCGCCGGACGCCGCGCCGACGAAGAGGCGCGTGGGCGCGTCGTTTTCGCGGAGGAACGCGAGCGTCGTGAACGAAAACGCGCCGCGCGTCTCGTTCGACGCGTTTTCGTCCCCTCGCAGCGCCGCGAGGTCGAGGTCCGCGAAACACACCGGCTTCTCGATCGCCGTCGCCGTCTTACTCCGCGAGGCGCGGTCGAACGCGAGCGTCGCCTCGGTGACGAACCCGTCGCCGCACGCGAACAGCCGGTCGTCGCGATCGGGCGAAAACGCGATATCAGTCGCTCGGGTAGTCTCCTTCAAGACTCGGAACAAGATCTTCGCCGGGGCGGCGTCCGCCGAAGTCGCGTCGTCGTTCGCGTCTTTCTCATCCGCGTCGGGCGCAGCGCCCGCGACGAAACCGGGAACGTCCCACACCTCGAGCGAGGCGGTTTGAACCGACCCCGCGGGCGTGTCGCCGAGCAGCGCGAGGCGCGTCGAAAAGGCGCTCTCGCTCGACGCGAGCGCCAGCGAAACCGCCGACGCGCACGACGCGCGGAGCGAAGCGACGCGCGCGAAGTTCGCAGACTGGCGCGCCGTTTCGCTCTTCGAGTCGGGTTTCGCGCGCCGATACACGAACACGGAGGGAAACGCGCCCTTCTGCGCCGTCGCCAGCGTCTCGCCGTCGGCGGAGAAGGCGACACACGACACCGCCTCGGCGTGGTCCAGCAGGATCTGCCCGGGCGACTCGGGGTCGTCCAGAGACCTGATCACCGTCGCCTTGTCCGCGGCGTACGCGACGAGCCCGTCGCGAGTCGCGGACAGGGAGGCGCCCGTCTCGCACGAGGCGCCGATCACGGAGCGCAGCGTCAGTGCGGGATCTTCCGTCTCGGCTCGGAGCCGAGGGGGCGTCTCCGTTCCGCGCCGGTCCGCGACCGTCTCGGATCGCGAACGCCGAGACGGGTCCGTCCGCGCGGACGCGTCCGGCTGGAGAAGGTCGGAAACGTCGGAAACGTCGGACGCGGAGACGCGCGTCGCGATTGTAGGCTCGTCGGGTCGGTCGGTTCCTGTCGCGCGCGCTCGTCGCGTCGCGTCTTCTTTCCGATTCCCGAGGGCGCCCAACGACTGCGCCGCCCCCGCGTCCGTCTCGGTCGTCTCTCCGCTTCTTCTTTTTTCGTCTTCGTCGTCCGGGTAATACTCGTCCACCGGCCCCGCGTCGAGCCACGCGAGCGTCGCGTCCGGCTTGGTGGACGCGCGCGTCTCCGCGGGCGCGCTCTCCTCGTCGAAGGGCGCCGCGCCGACGAAGACGCCGCGCACGGCGACGGCGCCTCCGATTTGAAAGCTCTTGATGGACTCGAACGTCAAACTCTCGGCGTCGCCGTCCACCTCGCCGCGTTCGAGCGCGTCGCGAAGCGACGCGCGCGCGTCGACGCGCACGCAGAACCAGCCCGCGTGCGGCGGCTGCAGGTGGTGGCTCACCGCGCCGAAGCCCCCGACGCGGACGGAGGAAGAAGCGGGCGCCTTCGTTCGGTACAGGTTGGACACGCTGACGCGCACGACTTTCCTGCCCACCTGGTAGTCCACGGATGCGTCCGAGCGCGTCGGGCGCGCGCGGTCGACGCACACGAGGTCAATGTGCGCGGCGTAGAAGCGCGCGGGGTCCAGGCGAACCTGAAGGTACGCGTACGCGCCCGCCAAGCGCAGCCCGGGCTTGCCCACCTTCGGGAGACGCACGAAATGCGCGGCGGGCACGTCGCCGTCCACCACCAGCGCCTTGCGGCCGAGGTGCTTGTCCACGGACTCAGACACCTTCCCCGAGCGGGTCACGCTCGCGCCGCACCGCTCGAACACGTTCACGACCGCGGGGGGGGTCGGCGCCGCCGCGCGCGAAGGCGACATCCCGCTCGCGGCGGGCTCGAAGCCTCGAAGCCGGGCGAAGGATTCGGGCGACAGGGCGTCGGAAGTGCCGACGGGGGCGACGCGCGTGTCACCCGACGAGCGGGCACGCGGGGGTCCCGCGCGGCGTTTCCCGGGCCCAGAGACGCGACCGTCTCCCGCCCGGGCGCGCTCGAGCGGTTCGGCGCGGGGTCCAGCGCGGGTCGCGCGCGACGCGAGGTCTGGCGACGAGCGCATCGGCGGGAGGCGAGAGCCACGAGCCGCGCGCTCGAACGAAAATCGTTTTTCAAATGATCGAGCGAAAACGGCTGCCGCACGACAGTTTCGGAAAAGTTCCGGAAGTTCCGGAGCGCCGTTACCGGAACGCGATCGCGCGCGCCGAACAAAGCCTTTGTTCCAGTTGCAAAACACCCACCCCTCGCTACTCCTCCAGGACGCCCCGCGCCTGCCGCGAACGCCCCTTAAGATACCACGGAAACCGTCGCGGCGATCGATCGACCCGCCGGTCGATCGCGCGACGTGTCGCGCGTCGGACGACGCATCTCGATCGTTAGACAAAAAACAACGCGCTTCGACTGTCGCGCGTTTTCTTTCAAACGCCGCCGCCGACGACGACGGCGCCGCGCGCCTTCGACGCCACCCCACCGAGAAGCATCACGAAGCGATCACGAAGCGAAGCGTGCGCTCCGCGGAGCGCGCTTTGTTATCGCCTGCGAGGATCGAAGAGAGAGCCGAACACACACACGGGAGATCGGTGAGTTCGAGCGCGGAGGCGCGGTCGTCGTCGTCGTCGTCGTCTCGTCTCGTCGCCAAAAATCGTTTTCGCGTCGTGTCGATTCGGAGACGAGCGCGTCGTCGCGCGCGTCCGCTCGCGCGCGCGAAGCCTCGCGGGGAAGACGTACCCGAGCCAGCGACGGGTTCGGTGGATCGGGGGCGTTTAGATTCGGTGACGCTCTCGATCTGCCCCTGCGTGTTTGAGAATGGGAGCGCGCGTCAGCGACCGGGGGCGACGCGCGTCGCCGACGCCGACGCGAGTGACGACGAAAACGCGTGACGGAAAAATGGCGCGCGTTCGCTTTTCGAAAACGCCGCTCGGCGAAATTCGGGACGCGCGCGCGCGTTCGGCGCGGCGTGCGCCTCGGCGTACCTGCGCGCCCGCGCGGAGCACCGATCTGCCTGGCTTGAGACGTTCCTATTGGGGGCGGAAGGGGATCGCGATCAGTCAACGAGGGCACGGGTGGGATGGGCGGGAAGGGGAGACCCGAGGAGGTGACGCGCGCGAATCGCGTTTTCAAAGCCGAGCGGGAAAAGTGACGGTGTTCGTTGCGCGTCCAAACGCGGGTCGGCGGGTGTACGTTTTCGCGCGTCCTCGACGCGCAGGAAAAGCGCGCGCGACGCACCATGTTGACGAACGAGGGCGTGATGTCCGCCAGGGGCTGGCGCGTGCGCGCGTCGGTCGCCTCCGGCGCGGCGTCGGGGAACGATCGAGGATCCGAGGCGCCTGCGTGCGTTCGGAGGAGGTGGATCGCGCGTCAGTTCGAATCTTGAAAACGAGCGCGCGCGGTAAAAACCGACATGTCGCGAAGGCGCGGTTCGAACTCAAACGCGACGCACCTCGCGCGTTCACGCCCGCGGCGACGCCGGACGCCAGGCGCGCGTGCACACCGGTCACCGGGTCGATGTTCTCCTTCTCCTCGTCGTAGCGCAGGACGGACCCGACCAGCGCCCCGCTCACGCGCCGCGAGGGGTCCCGCCCGTCGCCCGCCGATCCCACCTCCAGGTCCGTCAGGACCCCGCACTGCCGCGCGATGTGCAACGCCTCGAGCGTCACCGGCGAGGGGCACTTCAGGGGCAGGGAGGCGCACGCCGCGGCGTCGCGAGCGACGGGCGTCGCTGCGTGCATCTGCGTCACCGCCATAGTTCGAAAAGGGCAGTGCGTGTCTCCGCGCGCGCGTCGAGTGGCGCGTGGCTTTTTCGTGATGCGTCCACTGCAGGCCAAAAATTACCAAAACGCGTAACTGACGGCTGCGCGCGTCTCTGCACTCGCGGATCCGCGACTTCGAAAAAAACGCGCGCGCAAGTTTGAAGTGGATGCTTTTGGTTAGCCTTCGGCTGTTCGGGTTCGAAAAGATATCTTCGATGCGCACGTTGATGGGGCCATTTTTTGGAAAATGGTGACTAAAAAACCCTCAGCCGCGCGCTCGAGCCGCGGCGGAGACTCACGGAGACGAACGCCCACGCGCATCGCGACGACTACGTACATAATGGGCGAAACAGAAGGGCGCCTTCTGTTTTTTTGTCACGCCGTCACGAAAACATCGCACGCCGCCGCGAGCCTTTGAGCGCGCGTCTCACCGTCGCCGTCGCGTCTTTTCCCTTTTCGTCGCCGTAAACCTTCGTCTCGTCGCCGTCGCCGTCGCCGTCGCCGCGTTTTGTTTTTGTCTTCTCCCGCATCGCCTCGCGCAGCCGCATGCCCTCGTCCACGTGCACGGCGTCGCGTCCGTCGCTCGACGCGCCCGCGTCCGTCTGCGGTTCCGAGGACGAATCTCTCGCGTCGTCTCCGGAGAAGACGCCGACGCTGGTGAGGTTGTACGCCTCCGCCTGTTCGTTTTTCCCCAAACGTCGGAGCTCGCCCGCGAGCCCGATCGCCGCCACCTTCAGGCGCCGGTTCTCCAGCTCCAGCCGCTCGTTGGACGCGGAGAGGTCAACGATGAGCCGGTCCTTGACGTCCTCCCTGTGCCGCACGAGACCCTCGCGCGCGCCCTGCGCGGCCTCCACCCGGCGCCGCGAGGGGGGCGAGAAGTCCTGCGAGCTGAGAAACAGGATGAGCAGGATCAGCCCGAGCACGTACCCGCGGGACTGCTGCTGCTGGCGCTCGGTGAGCGCGGCCGGGGGGGGCACGAACATCGCCGCGGAGGACGCGAGCACGAGCGCGCGCGCGTGGCGTTCAGGGCGTTGAGACCCTAAACCCCGCTCTTCCGCCGGGCGTTGTGCGAGAACGCGGACGCCGAACGAGACGCCTTTCCGCGTGCACGAACGGGGGCGCGGATACTCGCTCCGACACGGGCGAAAAAATGGCCGAAAAAGAAGGCAAGAGCGCAACGGCGGGATCTCGCGCGCGCGAGCGAACGAACGTCGCGTGAGCGAGAGTAACAGAAATGCCACATGGAATTGCATTCAACCGAGAAAAAACCGCGAGAGGGTGTCGCTCCCCCTCTCGCGCCGCACCCGCCGATGGCCCGCGAGGCGTCGTCGCTCTGCCGTCGCCTCGGCATCTACGTCTTCGACGCCGCGCGGGAAAAGAATCCATCCGAGGCGCGTTTCGTCACTCGCGCGCCTCGTCAACCGCCGGACGCGGGTTTACTTCCACCAGGGCTGGAGGCCGGTGCGGAAGTCCGTCTCGGTCCAGGGGGAGAAGATGATCGTGTCGGAGTCGTTGATCTCGGCGTGCGCGAGCGCGAGGGACAGCGGCGCGGGACCGCGGATCACCTTGCCCTCGTTGTTGTACTGCGAGCCGTGGCACGGGCACTTGAACTTGTTCTCCGCCTTGTTCCAGGGCACGACGCAGCCGAGGTGCGTGCACACGGCGTTGATGCCGTAGTTCTCGATGGAGCCGTCATCCTTCACGACGATGTACGTGGCGTCACCCTACAGATGAGACGGACGAAGAGAGGCGTGCGGCGCGTCAGTCGCGCGTTCGCCGATTCGCGCGCCCGAGAAGCCTCTTCGAAAAAAAAAAAACGCGCAAAAAACGATTTTACCCGACTGTTTGCTCTATGTGACGATGCCAAAACACGCGATCGGATGCCAACTGGCATGGCGCATCCGCGAACGTTGCTCGGTGCAAAAACCGAGCGGCCCGATCGACGCCTTATCCACGCCTCGGAGGGGGGTCCGCCGCGATCGGCGCCGCGTTTCGGTTCGGACGGGCGGG
>MDSV01184888.1_pt1 | contig 22071 bp, 23 predicted proteins | sample 810851 | NCBI WGS metagenome assembly MDSV01 (sample SAMN05326640, study PRJNA326480) | marine metagenome | isolation source: seawater | place: Atlantic Ocean: North East | collected 2012 | reverse complement strand
TTCAATGAGTATAAAAATGCCAAACAAGTTACACAAGAAAGAATGTATTTAGAAACAATGGAAAAAGTTTTAGCTGATATCGATAAAGTTATTATTGAAAAAAATGCAGGATCAGGAGTGGTTCCATATTTACCATTACCAGAATTAAAAAAGAAGGTTAATTAATGAATACTAAAAAAATCTTATTACCAATAATAATTGTAATAGCTGCAACACTTTACTTTTCAGTATTTGTTGTTAAAGAAATTAATCAAGCAATTGTATTACAGTTTGGTGATCCAAAAAGAATTCTATTAAATCCAGGTTTAAACTTTAAAATACCATTCATACAGAACGTCGTATTTTTAGATAAAAGAATATTAAATCTAGATGCTCCGCCAGAAGAAGTTATTGCTTCAGATCAAAAAAGATTGATAGTTGATGCATTTGCAAGATTTCAAATAGTTGACCCTCTAAAATTTTATATATCTGTTGGTAATGAAAGAGTAGCAAGATCAAGATTATCTACAATTATAAATTCAAGAATAAGAAGTGTATTAGGTACTCAGAGACTACAAACTCTGTTATCTGAGGATAGAACGAAACAAATGTCATTGATCCAAGATGGTGTTAACAACGAGGCTGAAAAATTTGGAATTAAAATTGTAGATGTAAGGATTAAAAGAGCCGATCTTCCGCCTGCAAACAGTGAAGCAATTTACAGAAGAATGCAAACTGAAAGAGAAAGAGAAGCAAAAGAATTTAGAGCAAAAGGTGCAGAAATGGCAATTACAATTACCTCAACTGCAGACAAAGAGGTAACAGTAATTTTAGCTGATGCAGAGAAAAAGTCAGAAATAATGAAGGGTGAAGGAGACGGTCAAAGAAATAAAATTTTTGCAAATGCTTTTGGACAAGATCCAGAATTTTTTGCTTTTTACAGAGCGATGCAAGCGTATGAAAAAGCTTTAATCGGTGGTGAAACTTCACTAATATTATCTCCAGATAGTGAGTTCTTTAAATTTTTTGGAAACATAAAACCAAAATCAGAATAATTTATAATTCAATGAATGAATTGATCATAGCTTTTGGTCTGTTCTTTTTTATCGAAGGAGTTTTATATGCCTTATTTCCATCAAAAATGAAAAATATGCTAGCAAAATTAAATTCAGTAAATGATAGCCAATTAAGAATAAGTGGATTTATATTTGCATTGATAGGATTTATAATTATTTGGTATTTTAAAAATTAAATGAAAAAAATAATAACTTATATAATTCTTATATTTAACATCTATTCATTAGGTTATGCTAAAGATATTCCAGGCTCGTTTGCAGATTTAGCTGAAAAATTAATGCCATCAGTTGTGAATATATCAACAACTCAAACAGTAACTACAAGATCAAATCCATTTCCTTTTGAATTTCCACCAGGTTCTCCTTTTGAGGATATGTTTAAAGAATTTGGCACACCTCAAGAAAGAAAAGCTAGTGCATTAGGCTCAGGATTTATTATTGATGAAAAAGGCATTGTGATTACAAACAATCACGTAATTCAAGGAGCTGAAGATATATATGTTAGAGTAAATGATAAAGATTATAGCGCCAAAATAATAGGTGCAGACCCATTATCTGATTTAGCAGTATTAAAGATAGACTCTAAAGATACTTTCATTCCTGTTGAATTTGGGAATTCTGATAAAGCTAGAATTGGAGATTGGGTAATAGCAATTGGAAATCCTTTCGGTCTTGGAGGAACTGTTACAGCAGGAATAATATCAGCTAGAAATCGTAGTATTGGTTTATCAAGATACGAAGATTATATCCAAACCGATGCTTCTATAAATTCAGGAAATTCTGGTGGACCATTATTTAATCTAAATGGAGATGTTATTGGTATTAATACTGCAATTCTTGGCCAGTCAGGTTCAATAGGAATTGGATTTGCAATTCCCTCAAATAGTGCCCAGAAAGTTATAGACCAGTTAATTCAATTTGGCGAAACTAAAAGAGGGTGGCTGGGTGTAAGAATTCAAATTGTAACAAAAGAAATAGCCGAATTAGAAAAATTAGATAAACCTAGAGGAGCTCTAGTTGCAAGTGTTGCAAAAGATAGCCCTTCGGATAAAGCTGGCATAAAGGCTGGAGATATTATTTTAGAATTCAATGGCGTTTTGATAAACGAAATGAAAGAACTTCCATTAATTGTTGCACAAACTGACGTAGGTAAAGTAGTAAATGTAAAAATTTGGAGAAATAACAGAGAGGTTTTAAAGAAAATTAAATTGGGAAGACTAGAGACATCAGAAGATTTTAAAGCTGAAAAAAAAGAAAAAAAAGAAATAATTAAACAAACTTCAATTGAAGGTTTAAAAATTACTGTAAGACAACTTACTAAAAAAGATGTATCTTTAAGAAAACTTCCAGAAGGAACCACAGGAGTGGTAATCACTAAAATCGAGAAAGACAGTCCATCAAATTCTTTAAATATAAATGATATTATAATTGAGGCTCAAAAAAATAAAATTAGAACTCCAGGAGATCTAGTCATTGTTGTTAAAAAAATATTGAAAGCAAAAGAAAAAAATATATTGATTGTCATATATGACAATCAAAACCAAAGAAGATATATTGGTGTTAATTTAAACTAAATAATGGACCAACAGTCCAAAATATATTTAATAGCAGGGCCCACAGCCTCAGGGAAAACTGATTTCGCAGTCAAGCTTTCAAGAATCCTCAAAGGAGAGATCATTAATGCCGATAGCATGCAGGTATACAAAGAATTAAAAATTCTAACAGCAAGACCAACTTATAAAAATAAATTATTATCAAAACATCATCTATATGGATTTTTAAATGTTAATAAAAAATTTTCAGTAGGTGATTGGTTAAAATTAGTTATTAAAAAAATTAATTTGGTAAAATCTAAAAAAAAAATACCGATAGTTGTTGGTGGTACTGGAATGTATTTTAATGCACTAATAAATGGATTAGTGAAAATTCCAACAATTCCAAAAAAAATTAGAACTGAGACAATCAAATTACAAAAATCAATTGGGCAAAAAAAATTTTTTATTAAACTTTTACAACTTGATCCAAAAATTAAAAATTTAGTAGATCAAAATGATGTTCAAAGATCAATTAGAGCTTATGAGGTTAAAAAATATACAAATAAATCTTTAAAAGATTGGTTTAAAAATACTAAGAAAAATTTTGAAGAAGATGAGTTTATTAAAATTTATATTGAATATCCAAGAAATGAATTAATTAAAAATATAAATAAAAGAGTTGATTTGATGTTTAAAAATGGAGCAGTAAAAGAGGTAAAAAGGTTCTTAAAACTCAAGATTAGAAAAGAACTAAGCTCCAATAAGATTATTGGAATAGAAGAAATATCAAGATATTTGAATGGAGAACTTAACATAGATCAAACAAAAGAGAAAATAGCAATAAAAACTAGACAATACGCTAAAAGACAAAGCACTTGGGCTAGAGGAAAAATGATAAACTGGCAAAAAATCAATCGAAATGACCTTGGATTATTTTTAAAAAATATTTAATTTTCTTATTCATAACTTGACCAATCAGCACAACTTCAGCTAGATTGATTAAATGTCGAAATTATCAACAGGTTCTGAAATTGTATTTAAATGTCTTGAGGATCAAGGTGTAGACCATATTTTTGGTTATCCTGGAGGAGCAGTACTTCCTATTTATGATGAATTAAAAAATCATAAAACAATAAAACACATTTTGGTCAGACACGAACAAGGTGCTGGACATGCGGCTGAAGGTTATGCGAGATCATCTGGAAAACCTGGTGTAGTTTTAGTTACGTCTGGACCAGGGGCAACCAATGTAGTTACTGCATTAACAGATGCTTATATGGACTCAATTCCATTGGTATGCATCTCTGGACAAGTACCAACACATTTAATTGGAACAGATGCTTTTCAAGAGTGTGATACTACAGGAATAACAAGACCGTGTACAAAGCACAATTGGTTAATAAAAGATATAAAAGATTTAGCAAAAACAATTCACAAAGCTTTTGAGGTCGCAACAACAGGTAGACCAGGACCAGTTTTGGTTGATATCCCAAAAGATATTCAGTTTCAAAAAACAAAGTACACCAAATATAAAAAAAATAAAAAAAAAAATGGTAAAGCCCAAAATCATTTTAAACAAAGTGAAATTGATCAACTAATAGATTTAATGGATAAATCAAAAAAACCTATTTTTTATACTGGTGGCGGTGTAATTAACTCTGGACCAAAAGCCAGCGAACTTTTAAGGGATTTAGTTAATTCAACTGGGTTTCCTATCACCACAACATTGCAAGGATTAGGATCATATCCTGGTGACGATGCGCAATTTTTAGGAATGTTAGGCATGCATGGAACTTACGAAGCCAATAATGCAATGCATGATTGCGACCTAATGATTAATATAGGCGCAAGATTTGATGACAGAATAACAGGAAAAATTGACGAATTTTCACCCAAGTCGAAAAAAGTTCACATAGATATAGACCCTTCTTCAATAAATAAAAATGTAAAGGTTGATCTACCAATTGTCGGAGACGTTCAAGAGGTAATATTGTCAACAATTAAGACATTAAAAAAAAGAAAGCCTGATTTTGCAAAATCTAATAAACAGAATATTTCAAAATGGTGGGAACAAATATCGAAGTGGCGATCTAAAAAATCTTTAGATTATATTAATAGTAATGAAACAATTAAACCACAATATGCAATTGAAAGACTTTATCAGTTGACTAAAAATAAAGATACCTACATTACAACGGAGGTAGGCCAGCATCAAATGTGGGCTGCCCAACACTACAAATTTAATAAACCAAATAGATGGATGACTTCCGGTGGTTTAGGTACAATGGGATATGGTTTGCCAGCAGCTGTTGGGGTTCAAATTGCCCATCCAAATAAACTTGTTGTTGATATCGCAGGTGAAGCCTCTGTATTAATGACAATGCAAGAAATGTCTACTGCAGTACAATATAGTTTACCTATAAAAATATTTATTTTAAATAATGAATATATGGGCATGGTAAGACAATGGCAGGAGCTTTTACACGATAAAAATTATTCCGAAAGTTATACTGCTGCATTACCTGACTTTGTAAAATTAGCGGAAGCCTATGGTTGCGTAGGTATAAGAGCAAAAACGCCAGAAGAACTTGATGATAAAATTATTGAAATGATAAATACAGATAGACCAGTTATATTTGATTGCTTAGTTGACAAACAGGAAAACTGTTTTCCAATGATACCATCGGGAAAACCACATAATCAAATGCTTTTAGGTCCAAAGGATCAAAAAGAAAATAAAATTACAGCAAAAGGAAAAACATTGGTCTAATGGTAAAATCAAAGTCAGCATACAGTGTCCCAGGAAAAAAACAAAAATTTCATACCCACATTATTGTTGTTTGGGTTGATAATGAAGCAGGCGTATTGGCAAGAGTGGTTGGTCTGTTTTCAGGAAGAGGATACAATATTGAGTCATTGGCTGTAGCCCAAATTGATGAGAAATTAAGAATTTCTCGGATTACTATTGTAACTACAGGTACCCCACAAGTAATTGAACAAATCAAGCTTCAATTAAAAAAGTTAGTACCAGTTCATAAAGTTGCAGATTTTAAAAGAGAGGATAAAAAAGTTATATTTAAAGAGATGGCACTATTTAAATTAGTATCTAACCAAATAAAAAGAAAGCAGGCATTAAATGCTTGTAAAAAATATGATGCTGTAATATTGGATAAAACAAATAAATCATGTGTAATTCAAATTACAGCTTTAAGAAGAGAAATAGATAAAATGTCTATAAATTTAAAAAAATTTGGATTAGTTAGTGTTTCAAGAACTGGAGCGGTAGCTATGACTAGAGGAGCAGAGATATTTAAATAAATTAAGGAGAAAAAAATATGAAAATGTTTTATGAAAAAGATACAAATGTAGATCTAATTAAAAGTAAAAAAATTGCGATATTCGGTTATGGAAGCCAAGGTCATGCGCACGCACTTAATTTGAAAGATAGTGGAGTAAAAGAAGTAGTTGTAGCCTTACGTGATGGTTCATCAAGTAAAGAAAAAGCTGAGTCAAAAGGTTTAAAGGTAATGAATTTATCAGATGCTGCTGAATGGGCTGATGTAGTTATGATTTTAACGCCAGATGAATTACAGGCATCAATATATAAAAATCATATCGAACAAAGAGTTAAAGAAGGTACTTCGATTGCTTTTGCTCATGGATTGAATATTCATTATGATTTAATAAAAGCTAGAAAAGATCTTGATGTATTTATGGTGGCACCGAAAGGACCTGGGCATTTAGTCAGAAGTGAGTTTGAAAAAGGAGGAGGTGTTCCATGTTTGTTTGCTGTACATCAAAATGGATCAGGTAAGGCAAGAGATTTAGCAATGTCATATGCATCAGCGGTTGGTGGTGGTAGATCAGGAATTATTGAAACAACTTTTAAAGATGAAGTTGAAACAGATTTATTCGGTGAACAAACTGTTTTATGTGGAGGTTTAGTTGAGCTAATTAAAAATGGTTACGAAACCTTGGTGGAGGCAGGATATGAACCTGAAATGGCATATTTTGAAACGGTACATGAGGTTAAATTAATTGTAGATTTGATTTATGAAGGTGGAATCGCAAACATGAATTATTCAATTTCAAATACCGCAGAATACGGAGAGTATGTTTCTGGTCCTAAAATTATTAATAAAGAAGAAACGAAAAAAAGAATGAAAGAAGTTTTAGCAAAAATTCAATCAGGTCAATTTACAAAAGAATGGATGGAGGAGTGTAAAAATGGTCAAAAGAGTTTTCTTAAAACTAGGGAAAAACTTGCCGAACATCCAATTGAAAAAGTTGGTGCAGAGCTTAGATCTATGATGCCTTGGATCACAAAGAAAAAATTAGTTGATAGTGATAAGAATTAATCAAATTATTAAAATATTGCTATAATCCAATTAAAATCTATTTTTTTTTTGCAATCTGTGCGAGAGGTAGTAATATAATAAAGTTTAAAATATTAAATGATGACTGACAAAAATAGAGTATTTATATTTGATACCACAATGCGTGACGGTGAACAATCACCTGGCGCATCAATGAGTTTGGAAGAAAAAATACAAATTGCAAGAGTATTCGATGAATTAGGTATAGATATTATAGAGGCAGGTTTCCCGATTGCATCGCCTGGTGACTTTGAAGCCACAATGGAGGTAAGCAAAATATTAAAAAATGCAATTCCTGCTGGTCTATCAAGACATTCAAAAAAAGATATTGACAGATGTTATGAAGCTTTAAAACATGCGCCCAGGTTTAGAATACATACTTTTATATCTACAAGCCCTTTGCACATGAAACATAAACTAAATAAATCTCCTGAAGAGGTTTATGAATCAATTAAAGAACATGTTACTTATGCTAGAAAGTTTACTGACGATGTAGAGTGGTCTTGTGAAGATGGAACAAGAACTGATATGGATTATATGTGCAGAACAGTGGAGTTGGCTATAAAATGTGGTGCGAAAACAATAAATATTCCAGATACGGTTGGATATACAGTTCCTTCCGAATTTACAAAAATAATTCAAACATTGCTTAATAAAGTTCCAAACATTGACAAGGCAATATTGTCTACACACTGTCACAATGATTTAGGATTAGCTGTAGCAAATTCTCTAGCAGGAGTGCAAGCAGGCGCAAGACAAATAGAGTGTACCATAAATGGTATCGGTGAAAGAGCAGGTAATGCTGCTTTAGAGGAAGTGGTTATGGCAATGAAAACTCGACCAGATTTAATGCCTTATACAACTGGCATCAATACACAATTAATAAGCAAGGCTTCTAAAATAGTTTCAAATGCAACGGGTTTTCCTGTTCAATTTAATAAAGCTATAGTTGGAAAAAATGCTTTCGCACATGAGTCTGGAATTCATCAAGATGGAATGTTAAAAAATAGAAATACTTATGAAATAATGACACCAGAGAGCGTTGGTGTGAAACAAACCTCTTTAGTAATGGGAAAACATTCTGGAAGACATGCGTTTAAAGATAAATTAACTAGTCTTGGATATGCAGGTATAACTGATGACGTAATTGAAAATGCATTTGGAAAGTTTAAGGTTTTGGCAGACAAAAAAAAACATATATATGATGAAGATATCGTAGCTCTTGTTGATGATAGTTTAATTAAAGAAGATAATGTAATTTCATTAAAATCTTTAAAAGTATTTGCTGGAACAGGAGAACCACAGAGAGCTGAAATGACATTAAGTATCTATGGGGATGTAAAAGATGCATCTGAAACTGGCGACGGACCAGTAGACGCAATTTTTAAATGCATTAAGAAGTTATATGCGCATGATGTACATCTTCAACTTTATCAAGTACATGCTGTAACTGAGGGAACTGACGCTCAAGCCACTGTGAGTGTTCGAATTGAGGAAAATGGAAAAACAACAGTTGGTCAGGCTGCAGATACTGATACTTTGGTTGCCTCTGCAAATGCATATATTAATGCTTTGAATAAAATGATTATTAAAAGAGAGAAGACTGCCCCTGGACAAACATCAGATGTCCATAAGGCTGCGAATGAAAAAATAAGGGGAATATAAAATGGGAATATTAAAAAATATAACAAAAATTTGGTCACAGGATATGGCTATCGATTTAGGAACAGCAAATACACTAGTTGTTTTAAAGGGGAAAGGGGTCGTACTAAATGAACCATCCGTAGTAGCAGTAGTTGACAACAAGGGAAAAAAATCTGTTTTAGCCGTTGGTGATGAGGCTAAAACTATGCTTGGTAGAACACCAGGAAATATTCAAGCAATTAGACCTTTAAGGGACGGTGTAATAGCAGACTTTATTGTTACAGAGGAGATGATTAAACACTTTATAAAAAAAGTTCATAAGAGAAGTACATTTGCAAATCCAAGAATATTAATATGCGTACCTACAGGCTCCACTCCTGTTGAAAGGAAAGCTATACAAGATAGCGCGATTGCTGCGGGAGCTAGAAAAGTACAATTAATAGAGGAACCAATTGCTGCTGCAATAGGTGCAGGTTTACCAATTTCAGAAGCTACTGGGTCTATGGTTATAGATATTGGAGGTGGAACTACAGAAATTGCAGTAATGTCTTTGGGAGGCGTAGTTTACTCTGAGTCATTGAGAGTAGCTGGCGATGCAATGGATCATGCTTTGGCAAATTATATGAGAAAGGAATATAATTTATTAATTGGCGATAGTACTGCTGAAAAAATTAAAAAAGAGGTTGGAACAGCAATTCCGACTAACAATAATAAATATCCTGTAAAAGGTAGAGATATAAGATCAGGAACGCCAAAAGAAGTTAACATTACAGAGGAGGATACGGCAGAAGCATTAAACCCAATTATTAAAGAAATGGTTAATGGAATTAAAGATGCTTTAGAAAATACCCCTCCAGAACTTTCTGCCGATCTAGTAGATATGGGTTTAACACTTACTGGTGGTGGAGCATTACTAAAAAACATTGATAAAAGATTTTCAAAAGAAACAGGCTTACCTATTCATATAGCAGATGATCCTTTAGCATGTGTTGCTGTTGGGACAGGTAAAGCATTAGATCAAGAGGAAACGTTCTCTACGGTTTTATCTGAATATTAAAATATTATGTCTACGGGTAGAGATGACTTTGTTATTGCTATTCGTTCAGCTTTCTTAAAAAAAGAAAATAAACAAAAATTTTCTTTGGGAGTTTTGATTTTATTTTCTATTTTCTTAATTTTTTTAACCAAATTTAATTTTAAAGCTGTAGATTATCTCAAATTATTTATTAACGAAGGTATTTATAGATTGTCATTTGTTGTTTCTGTACCAGAGAAACAAATTCAAAAAGCATCGTTAAATATAAAAAATCATTTTTTAATGTATGATGAGTACAAAAATCTTAAAGAAGATAACAAAAAACTAGTAGGAAAACAGTACAATCAAGATTATCTGAAAATTGAAAATGAAAGATTAAAGAAAATAATAGACGAATATATAATTGACTCAGACAAGCTTGTTGCAAAAGTATTATTAGATAAAAATAGCCCTTTTCTTAAATCTATAATTCTTAACAAAGGCAGCAAGGAAAATATAAAACTTGGCATGGCAGTTCTAGACGAGCAGTATCTAGTAGGAAAGATAGTAGAGGTAAATTACCTAACATCTAGAGCCTTATTAATTTCAGATTTAAATAGCAAAATACCCGTGATTGTTGAACCAAATAGCATTTTGTCAATTTTAAGTGGTTCAGGTAAAGAATTTGGAAAATTAGAATACATCAAAGATGATAGTGAAATCGATCTGAATAGCATTATCTATACCTCAGGATCTGGAGGTTTGTTTAAATCAGGAATTCCGATCGGAAAAGTAAAATATTATAAAGATACAAATGAAAAAGTTATAGATTTTTTTTCCGATCTTAGCCAGCTAACTTTTGTGAAACTTATTTCATTTGAACAGGAAATTCAAAAATGAGCGTAAATACAAAGAAATTGTTATTACACAAGCTATTAAAGTTACTTCCTTTAATTCTATTATATTTTTCTGTATTAAATGAACTTGATTTAAATTTTTTAAATTTTAAATATTTTTCATTTAATTTTACATTTATTTTAATTTACTTTTGGAGTCTGAAAAGTTCAGAAAATTTAGGATATGGACATATTTTTTTTTCTGGAATAATTAATGATGTCGTTATTGGCTATCCTATTGGTGTGAGCGCATTCACTTATTTATTTATTTGTGGTTTCGCTGCATATTTAAGAAATATAACTTTAAGACCAAATTTATTAAATGATTGGTTATTTTTTTTATTTACAATTTTGGTGGTTACTGCAATAAATTTTACAATTTTGTCAATTATTTTTACAATAGATTTAAATTATTACGATCTATTGGGTAATATAATTTTTACCTTTCTATTTTATATTTTGTTTGCATTTATATTTAATAATTATCTTAAAATAACTTTAAGAGGCTCAAATGATTAGTGGAAATAGCGACTCCAGTTTCAAAAAGTTAGCTACTATAAATAGAAGAATGTTTATTTTTTCTGCAGCGAAGGCAGTTATTTTTTTTGGGATCGTTGGGAGATTATTTTCACTTCAAATAAATGAGAACAAAAAATATTTAACTCTATCAGATAAAAATAGATTAAGAGAATCTAGACTACCCCCAGTCAGAGGGGAATTTAAAGATTTTTTTGGGACAACTGTTGCAGGAAATTTTAAAGTTTATCAATTACACGTGGTGCCTGAACAAGTAGAAAATTTCAGAAGTTTAATAATAAGAATTAAAACCATACTTAATCTTCCTGATAAGGATGTAACTCGATTAATTAAAAAAAAAAACAAACAAAAACCATGGGAAACTTTAGTAATATCTGAAAATTTGTCTTGGGAAGATTTCTCTAAAATTAATTTTTATCTTCACGAACTAGCTGGAGCAAAGCCTGTAATTACTTTAGGTAGAAGTTATCCGTATAAAAATAATTACACTCATATCTTAGGCTATGTCGCACAAGTAAGTGCAGACGATTTAATTAATAATGAGATAATAAAAAATAGAAATACCCCAGGTTTGAAAGTTGGGAAAATAGGTTTAGAAAAAACTTTTGAAAATGATTTAATTGGAACAAACAGTGTTCAAAGATATGAAGTTAATGCATTTGGAAAAAAAATCAAAGAAATTGATTTTAAAAATGGTCAGAAGGGAAAAACAATTCACTTAACAATTGATACTGAGGTACAAAATTATACTTCTGAACTTCTGAAAGATAAAGCTGGATCAATCTGTGTAATGGATATTTTTACAGGGGAAGTTATTGCAATGAATTCTTCTCCATCTTTTGATCCAAATTTATTTTTGTATGGAATCAATCAAAAAAAATGGCAAGAGATGAAGCAAGATGAATTAAAGCCACTTATAAATAAATCACTTTCTGGACTTTATTCACCAGGATCCACAATTAAACCAATTGTAGCACTTTCGGCACTTGAGAATGATCTTATAAGAACAAATATGAACGTTAGATGCAATGGTAAAATAGAAATGTATGGACACACATATCATTGCTGGAAAAAAAAAGGACATGGAAATGTTGGACTTAAAGATGCAATTAAACAATCATGTGACATTTATTTTTATGAGTTAGCAAGAATTCTTGGAGTAGATAGATTAAATATTACTGCAAATAAATTTGGATTAGGACAAAAAGTCTTGGGAGATTTTTATTCAAACGAAAAAAAAGGATTAGTTCCATCAACAAAGTGGAAAAAAGAAGCAATAGGAGAAAACTGGTATTTAGGAGAAACATTTATAACAGGTATTGGGCAAGGTTACATACAGAGCAATCCTATGCAGTTGTGTTTGATGACAGCACAACTTGCTAATGGAGGGCATAAAATTTATCCTAAAATTATAATTGAAGATGATCAGTTAAGTTATGAACAGATTAAACAAAAAATAGATACTCAAATCGAAGAGTCTAAAGATAAAAATAATTTATTAATTAAAGCAACAGAAGAATTTTTAAAACCAAAAGTGAAAGATTATTCTCCACTTTATAGGAACCAGGAAAATGTAAAATTTGTTCTTGATGCAATGTTTAGATCTACTAATGAAGTTATGGGAACTTCATATAGATCAAGAATAGAAGATCCAAAATATCAATTTGCAGGAAAAACAGGAACTTCACAGGTAAAAAGAATTACTGAAGAAGAAAGAGAATTGGATTTAGATTTAAATCAAATACCATACAATCAAAGGGATCATGCATGGTTTATTGCATTTGGACCTTACAAAAATCCGAGATATGCAATTACTGTTTTAGTAGAGCATGGAGGATCTGGAAGTAAAGCAGCTGCACCATTAGCTAAAAAGTTATTTAAATTAGTTATAGATAGGCACGAAGAACGAGAGAAAATTAAAAAAGGGAAATTAAGCAAAGCATAATGTATCAAAGAACCGCATATTCAAATGAAAGAACCTTTTTTCAAAAAATAAGATCTTTTGATTATGTTTTACTTATATGTGTATTAACAATAGGAATTGTCAGCTGCTTTACAATGTATTCAACAGATGGTGGAGAATTTTTATATCACACCAAAAGTCACATAATTAGATTTTCTTTATTTTTTATATTAATGATTGTAGTAGCATTTATTAATATAAGATTTTGGTATTCTACAGCTTATCTTTTTTACATTATTGTGTTTGGATTATTGATATGGGCATCATTAGACGGGATTACTGTATCAGGTTCACAAAGATGGATTAATTTATATTTTTTAAATTTACAACCATCTGAATTAATGAAAATTGCAATTATTTTATGTTTTGCAAAACTTTTTCACAGAGTTCAAATCAATAATGTCAATAAAATATCAACTCTATCGATTTCATTTGTTTTGTTGTTTTTTCCTATGGCTCTTGTTATTTCACAACCAGATCTCGGGACTTCAATTTTAATAGCTCTAAGCGGCATATGTGTATTATGGTTAGCTGGTGTAAATATAAAATTTTTTATATATTCAAGTTTGTTGTTTGTTATATCTGCACCTTTTGTAATATCTTTTTTAAAACCATACCAAAAATTGAGAATTTTGACATTTTTAGATCCAAGCAGAGATCCTTTAGGTGCCGGTTATCAAATAATTCAATCTAAAATAGCTGTAGGATCAGGAGGGCTATTTGGCAAAGGTTTTTTAAAAGGCACTCAAAATTACTTAGAATTTTTACCAGAAAAACATACCGATTTTATATTTACACTTTTTTCAGAGGAATATGGATTCGTTGGATCTTTGATTCTTTTAATTTTATTTGCAATATTGATTTATAGAATTGTCAGAATTGGATCATCTTCAAGAAGTTTTTTTGGTAAATTATTTTGTTATGGATTTGCAAGCGCTATGTTTATTTACATAACGGTAAATATGAGTATGGTTTTAGGATTATTACCAATCGTTGGTTCACCACTACCAATAATGTCTTATGGAGGTTCTTCAATGTTAGCCACAATGATTGGTCTTGGAATTGTGATGAGTACAAATATCTACGGAAATCAAGTTATTTAGTAAATTATACATAGGTTCAATTTGACACCTAAATTTTTCACAAATATTTGTGTAGGTTTATTTATGAGTAATAACTTAAAAATCGGAATTATTGGTGCAGGTATTCAAGGAGTATGTGCTGCATTATTTTTACAAAAAAAAGGCCTCCAAGTAACTTTATTTGACAGAAATGGACCAGGTAACGCTGCTTCTTATGGGAACGCAGGACACTTTTCCCCTTATGCATCTGTACCTTTAAATCGACCAGATATCTTAACTGACGTTCCTTCTATGTTGATTAGTTCTAGAGGCCCTTTGGCTTTGAAATGGAATTACTCTTATAGAATGCTTCCATGGTTTTTAAAGTTTATTTTAAACTGCTCAAGAAAAAAAATGATGCATACAGCAAAATACATGCACCAAATATTGGATTTATCTTTACCAGCTTTTGATGAACTATTTGAGAATGTAGATTTAAATGGATTAATTGAAAATAAAGGTATTATGTATGTATGGGAAAAACAAAATTTAAAGAGTAGAGAGTTGGAAATCAATTTAAGAAACTATTTAGGGGTTAAACAAAAAATATTGTCACCAAAAGAAATACATGATTTAGAACCAAATCTTAAAAATTTTTATCATGGAGGTGTCTTCTACGATTATGCTAGGCATGCTAGAAATCCAAAAAAAATACTAATAAAACTTTTTGATGATTTTATTAACAAAGGTGGAAAGTTTCTTAAACTTGATATCAAAGATATTGAATTTGATACCGATAAACCTGTTATCAAAACAGAAGTCCAAAGATTTATATTTGATAAACTTGTGATTGCTTGTGGTGCTTTTTCTAAAAGATTAACAGACAATCTAAATGAAAATATCCCTTTAGATACAGAGAGAGGATATCATGTTCATTTTAAAGATTTTGATCATTTATTATCTAGACCAGTTGTTTGGGCAAATAGAGGTTTTGGAATGACTCCTATGGAACAAGGTTTAAGAGTTGTAGGCACAGTAGAATTTGGTGGTTTGTTAAATCCCTTATCAAAATCAAGAATTAAAAATTTAATTCTTAATGCAAAAGATATGGTTGACGGTTTAAACGAACATGAAGATGAATGGTTGGGATTTAGACCTACTTTACCGGATTTTTTGCCGGTTATTGGACCATCAAAAAATTACAAAAATGTTTACTACTCATTTGGACATCACCATTTAGGATGGACATTAGGTGCCATATCTGGGAAGATAATATCTAAGATGATTTCAAATGAAAAAACAAATTTAAATTTAGAGCCATACAGTTCTCTAAGATTCTCATAATCTTGTGAAAAATAAAAATAGCCTAGCCTATTTATTACTTATTTTTGCAACTTTATTTTGGTCAGGAAATTTTATTGTTGGTAAGGCGGCAAGTATATATCAAATTCCACCTTTTTCATTAAATTTTTACAGATGGTTATTTGCAGGACTAATACTTCTACCCTTTACATATAAAGAAATAATAAATAATTTTAATTATATAAAATCCAAAATTAATCTTTTTATTCTTTTGGGTTTTACAAGTATTACTATTTTTAATTCAATTGTTTACTATTCACTTTATCACACTCAAGTAATTACTGGAGTTTTAATGATTTCGACAATCCCTGTATGGATAATATTTATATCCTCGTTATTAAACATAGAAAAAACAAATATTTTTCAACTTTCTGGAGTTGGATTATCCCTTGTAGGTGTTGTGTTTATTATTACTCAAGCTGACTTAGATTTAATTCGAAATCTTGATTTCAATAAAGGAGATTTAACAATGGTTATTGCTATGTTTGCTTGGGCTGTTTATTCCGTTTTCCTTAAAAAGGATAAATTTAAAATATCTCAAATTGCTCTTTTAGAAATGGTTATAATAACTGGATTAATACTATTAATTCCAATTTTTTTAATTGAAATGTTGTTAGGGAATAAAATTCATTTTGGACAACCTTTTTATTTAACTTTAGCTTATGTGGTTTTATTTCCTGGGCTTGCCTCTTTTTTTTTTTGGATAAAAGGTATAAATATAATTGGCGCAAATAGAGCAGGAATATTTTTGCATCTAATGCCTATATTTGGTGCAATTATGGCAATGTTGATATTCAACGAAAAATTTATGTTTTATCACATTCTTGGTGCAGTTTTTATTATAATGGGAATTTCATTATCTAATAAAAAAACTAAAAATACTTAAATGGTAAAAAAAATAAATAATAATCTCTCGGTTGACCAAAAGTTAGTTTTATTTGAAGAAGGTACAGAACCTCCAGGCTCAAGCGAATTAAACAAAGAAAAAAGATCAGGAACATATCATTGTGTTAATTGTGGAATAAAACTTTTTGAGTCTTCTACAAAATATGAAAGTGGCTCTGGGTGGCCATCATTTTATGAGGCTTTACCAGATGTATTTGAAACTAAAACAGATTACTTAATTGGTTATGCCAGAATTGAATATCATTGCAAAAACTGTGGAGCTCATCATGGACACATCTTTGATGATGGACCAGAACCAAGTGGAAAAAGATACTGCAATAATGGTGTTTGCTTAGTTTTTAAACCCCAAAAAGATTAAAAAGTTATAATTATTTTAATAAATCTTTTAATTTATTTTCTTTCTCTAAAGCTCGTAATTCAACATATCCACCTATATGAAGCTCATCAAAAAAAATTTGAGGAATTGTTCTTTTTCCATTTGCTTTTTTAATCATCTCATCCATTAAATTATCCTTAGTTGATATATCAATTTCTTTAAATCCTAAATTATTTCTGATGAGAAGTCTTTTTGCAGCATCACAGAACGAGCAAAATGGTCCAGTATACATAATTATATTTTTCATATTTTATATATAATCATTTTTTAAAATTTTTCTTCTAATTTCTTTTCTTGATTTTTCAAATTTTTTACGGTGTTTGATGCTTTGATTTTTAGCTCTTTGCCTCCATAATCTAAAAGAAGATGGTTTTAATTTTTTCCTCATTATTTTAATTACATCAGATTCAGTTTTTCCTGTTTTTCTTTTAATTTCTTCAAAAGTAATTCTGTCTGCCCATGCTGCCCACACAACCCAATCTGGACTCATAGGATCTGGCTCTGGATTTTTTACCTTTGTTTGAGGTCTGTGACTTTTTTTCATCCTTAATAAATAGACAATATATAAATCTTTAATGCAATTTATTTTGGGTGTGATATATTGATCTTAGATAGTCCTATTTAGCCATCTTTAGCTCCCGGTTTTTTAGGACTATCCTTCCAGGATGTTCCCATTAGAATATTTTTTATTTTTGCAGATAATTTTATTTTTATTTATCACGCCAGGCACACCTAGGATTGTAATTATTTCATACTCAATGAGTTACGGCGTTAAAAAATGTATTTGGACTGCGCTTGGAGATGTAAGTGCTAATATAATTCAAGCTACTTTAGTGATTTTTTTCGTTGGATCCTTTTTTTCTGATTATCCGTTAATTTTAAAAATATTTAAATGGGTTGGAGTAATCTATCTATGTTACTTGGCATATGATATTTATAATTCTAAACCAAAAGATTTAAAAAAAAATAAAATTAGAAAAACACTATTTTCCTTTTATAGAGATGGATTTATAGTTGCAGGAACAAGTCCAAAAGCCTGGTTATTTTTCCCTTTTATTTTTCCGCAGTTTATAGACTTTAATTCTAATTATTATTTTCAATTTTTAATTTTAATTACCACTTATGTAATCTTGGACTTTGCATCTTTAATTGGCTATGCAATTCTCGCCCACAAACTTATTGTTTGGATAAAAGCCAATCCTAAAGTCATTAACACAATTTCAGCGTGTGTAATTATAATTATATCGATAATAATATCATTTACCCAAAATTTTTAATAATAATATAATCAAAAAGTATTATGAAAATTGGATTTATTGGAACTGGTCAGATTACTAAAGCAGTAGTAAGTGGAATTTTAATTTCTAAAATTAAATTAAATAGAATTTATATTTCAGAAAGAAATAAGAAAATATCTAGATATCTTAAGTTAAGAAGTAAAAAAATACAAATATTGAAAAATAATCAAGAAATTATAAATAAATCTAATTGGATTTTTCTTGCTGTAACACCAGATGTAGGTTTAAAAATTCTTAAAAGTTACAAATATAAAAAAAATCAAACTATCGTTAGCTTTATATCAACAATAAACTTAAAGGAATTAAAAAAAATAATCAAAGTTAAAAGTAATATTGTTAGAGCAATCCCACTTCCTCCAATTTCATTAAATAAAGGACCAATTCCAATTTATCCACCTAACGCAAGAGTAAAAAGTTTTTTTAAACAGCTTGGTACAGTAATAGAAATTAATAATGAAAAACTATCATTAAATTTTTGGGCAACATCAGGTATTATGGCATCATTTTATGAACTTTTAAATAGCATGTCTTCATGGTTAGTAAAAAAAGGTGTTAAAAGAGAAAATGCACAAAAATATATAACTTCTTTGTTTTCTGCCTTATCTGAAGATGCAGTAAAACACTCAAATCAAGATTTAAAATATTTAGTTAGAGACTCTCAGACACCAGAAGGATTAAATGAGCAAGGCATTAGAGAATTAAAAAAAGGCAATTTTTATAAATCAACACATAAAACATTAAATAACATTCTTAAAAGATTAAAAAAGTCATAATCTTTATGCAGCAAGATAAAAATATTCTGCAAATAAACAATCTTACAAAACTTTTTGGAGGATTGGCTGCAGTTTCAAATTGTAATCTTAATATTAAAAGAGGAACAATAACTGGAATAATAGGTCCAAATGGATCTGGAAAAACAACTTTATTTAATTTAATTGCAGGAAATTTAAGAAGCACAAAAGGAAATATATTTTTTAATAATGAGAAAATAACGAACTTGCCTTCATATCAATTATTTTCAAAAGGACTATTAAGAACTTTTCAAATTGCACATGAATTTTCAAATTTAACAGTTCTTGAAAATTTAATGATGGTACCAGGAAATCAGTCAGGAGAGGATTTAGTTACTGCTTTATTAAAACCTAATTTAGTATTAGCAGAGGAGCAAATAATAAAAAAAAAAGCTTATGAAGTAATTGAGTTTTTAAGTTTGAAGCACCTAGCAAATGAATTGGCTGGAAATCTATCTGGTGGACAGAAAAAACTTTTAGAATTAGGAAGAACAATGATGGTAGACGCAAAACTAGTTTTATTAGACGAAGTGGGTGCCGGTGTAAATAGAACATTGTTAAAAGAATTAGGAACAGCTATTTTACGATTGAATAAGGAAAAAGGTTATACGTTTTGTATGATTGAACATGATATGGAGTTTATAAGCAGAATGTGTGATCCAGTGATAGTTATGTCAGAAGGCTCAGTTTTATTTGAAGGGTCATCTGAGGAAGTAAAAAAAAATGAAAGAGTAATAGAAAGTTACCTTGGAAGAAGAAACAAAGTTAGTGAGGATAAATAATGCCTTTTTTTGAAGGAAAATTAATGACAGCTGGCTATGGTAACGGTCCTGATATTATAAATTCATGTAGTATTGAAGTAGATAGGGGAGAGATAGTTGCGATTTTAGGTCCAAACGGCGCAGGTAAGTCAACTGCAATGAAAGCAATGCTGGGATTATTAAATTTAAAGTCAGGCTCTGTTGTTATAGATGGAGAGGATATTTCAAAACTCTCCCCACAAGATCGAGTTAAAAAAGGAATTTCATTTGTACCGCAAACTAGAAATGTTTTCGCTGAATTAACTGTAAGAGAAAATTTAGAGATAGGAGCTTATTTAAGGGATGATAAAATAGATTTAGTTTTAGATGAAATTTTTGATCTTTTTCCTATTTTAAAAGAAAAGAGTTCACAAGTTGTAGGTCAATTATCTGGCGGCCAAAGACAACAAGTTGCTTTAGGAAGAGCTTTAATGATTAAACCATCTATTTTAATGCTTGATGAGCCAACCGCAGGTGTATCACCAATTGTGATGGATGAGCTATTTCAACATATTATCAAAGTAAAAGAAAAAAATGTTGCAATAATTATGGTAGAACAAAATGCCAAACAAGCTCTTAGTATTTCAGATCGAGGTTATGTTTTAGTTACAGGTCAAAATAAATTTGAAGGATCAGGTAGTGAATTATTAAAAAATCCTGAGGTAAGAAGATCTTTTCTTGGAGCGTGATATGGATTTTTTAAATGCAATAATTTTATTATTAAATTATACCATTATTCCAGCTTTAACATACGGCTCACAACTGGCTCTTGGAGCTATTTTTGTAACTTTGATTTACGGTATTTTAAGATTTGCCAACTTTGCTACAGGAGACATGATGTCATTTGGGACAATGATTGCAGTTTTGATAACATTTTATTTTCAATCTATCGGTATAAATTTTGGCTTTCTACCAACAGCTTTGCTGGCCTTGCCATTTGCAATAATAGCTATGATTATTTACATGCTGTTCATTGATAAATTTGTTTTCAGCTATTACAGGATTAAAAAAAGTCCCCCAGTTCAATTAGCAATGGTAAGCGTTGGAGTCATGTTTGTTACACAAGCAATTATTAGAATAATTATAGGCCCGTTTGATAGAAGATTTTTTGATGGACAAAAATTCATTATCAAAGCATCAGAATTCAAAGATATCACAGGACTAAATGAAGGTCTTGTTATAAAATCAACTCAAATTATTACTGTGGTTGTAACCATTACACTAGTTTCTTTGTTGTTCTGGTTTTTGAATAAAACTAAAACTGGGACTAGTATGCGTGCATATTCCGATAATGAGGATCTTGCATTATTATCAGGGATAGATCCGAAAAGAATTGTTTTGATAACTTGGATTATTGCAGGTTTTTTGGCAACAGTAGGTGGTGTCCTCTATGGTTTAGATAAAAGCTACAAACCATTTGTATATTTTAACAATATGCTTCCAATATTTGCCGCAGCTATTGTTGGTGGAATAGGAAATCCATATGGAGCTTTTCTAGGAGGATATGTTATTGCTTTTGCTGAAATATTGGTCACTTATGCTTATAAAAAATTCTTCATTTATTTATTACCAGAAAGCATGGAACCAGATGGCTTAGTTCAATTGCTTTCTACTGATTATAAATTTGCAGTTTCTTTTTCAATTTTGGTTATAGTTTTGTTGTTTAGGCCATCTGGAATTTTTGAAGGTAAAAAAATATGAGAAATTATTTAAATGTAATATCTGCATATTCGATAATGATTTTATTAATTATTTTGGTCGGAATTTTTCAATCGTGGACAATTGCACTCTCAATATTAAATTATTGTTTAATTTCAGCTGTTATGACAATGGGTGCAAATATTCAATGGGGTTACGCAGGATTGATAAACTTTGGAATAATGGGTTACACAGCTTTAGGAGGACTAGCTGTTGTTTTGGTTTCTGTTGCACCAGTTCAAGAGGCTTGGCAGGTTGGTGGAGTAAATATTATATTTTGTTTATTAATTATATTCTTAATAGTTTTTTCAATTCGTTTTCTATTAAAAAGATTTAATAAATCGAAAACAAGAAACTACAGCATAGCTGGAATTATTATATTAGGTATTATTCTTTTAAGAGTTACTGCTATCCCTGGAATAGAAGCGATCGAGTCAGTTGATCCAGCTAAAACAGGATTTTTAGGTGGCCTTGGAATGCCAGTATTATTTTCTTGGATTGTAGGTGCGTTTTTAGCAGGTGGTTTAGCATTTTTAGTTGGAAAAATTGCATTAGGTCTTAGAGCAGATTATTTAGCGATAGCAACATTGCTAATTGCGGAAATTGTGGTTTCGATAATTAAACATGAGGATTGGTTAGCAAGAGGTGTAAAAAACGTTATAGGTTTAAAAAGACCAGTTCCCTATGAAGTTGATTTACAATCTTCAACTTGGTTCATCAATTTAATCGAAAAAATAAATCAGGGTAAATTGAATCTA